>Ga0209803_1000443_pt1 | contig 27493 bp, 17 predicted proteins | sample GraSoiAngelo_138_FD_185895 | JGI IMG/M metagenome (GOLD analysis project Ga0209803, IMG submission 185895) | Grasslands soil microbial communities from the Angelo Coastal Reserve, California, USA - 14_0929_09_40cm (SPAdes) (version 2) | ecosystem: Environmental > Terrestrial > Soil > Grasslands ...
CGCCTACACCCACACCGACGCCTACACCTACACCTACACCGACGCCTACGCCTACGCCTACCCCGACGCCGACGCCGACACCGACGCCGACGCCGACACCTCCACCGACCCCGACACCGACGCCGGATCCGTATCCCGGAGGCGGGCCGGCTCTGGTTCAGGCGGTGGGCGCCAACGAGGCGGTCAACTCGACCACGCTGAGCGCCAGCTTTGCGGCTCCGACCACGGCTGGTGATCTGCTCGCCCTCGAGGCAAGCGTGTACGGGAAGAGCAACCAGATCAACCAGGTCACCGATTCAGCCGGCAATACGTGGGTTCGAGGCCAAGGCTTTTTCCAGCACGGCCATTATTCCGATGGCGAGCTCTGGTACGCAGCCAACGCCAAGTCGGCGACCACTGTGACGCTCACCTTGCGTGTGGCGGCGACCGTGGCCGTGCAAATCGAGGAGTTCAGCGGCGTGGCGACCAGCAACCCTGTCGTCGACGTCCTGGCCGGAGCTTCCGACAAAAGCACCCTCGCCGACTCCGGCATGGTCACACCCACCGTAGCCAACAATCTGGCGATCGGCTGGGCCGCCGGCCACGGCTCGACCCAGACCATGACGCCTAATGCGGCCGGTTACACCAACTTCGCCCAGCAGACCAGCACAAGCTCGACCCCGGTCACGCTGGTCACCGGTTACCAACTCCTCAGCTCGACTTCGGCCCAACACTTCAGCGCCAGCTTTGGCAAGGGTATGTACTGGGCGGGCGGGGTCACCCTGTTCCGGGCGGCTCGACCTAAGCCTCTGCCCAGCCCTTCGCCGACACCTACCCCAACGCCCACATCGACGTCTACGCCGACGCCTACGCCTACCCCAACGCCTACACCGACGCCTACGCCAACACCTTCGCCGAGTCCGTCTCCCTCACCCAGTCCGTCGCCGAGCGGAACCTGTTACCTGGTGCCGCCGATCCGGGCTGCCTTCTACTACCCCTGGTATCCAGAGAACTGGACCGAAAACGGAATCTACCCTGCCACCCACTACAACCCGGGTCCCGGCTTCTACAGCCTCGACTCCTCGAGCGGCGGTCTCGCAATCGAGCGCTCGCACATCGCCGCGATGCAGTACGGCCGAATCCAGGCCGGGATTGCCAGCTGGTGGGGACAGGGCTCGAGGACCGACATTCGAATCGCCGATCTGCTTGCGGCCGCCAACGGAACCCAGTTCTGTTGGACCCTCTACTACGAACCGGCCATCACCGGCGGGTCCGCACAAATCGCCTCTGACCTCGCCTACATCCAGAGCCATTACGCGACCAATCCCAACTTCCTGCACGTCAACGGCAAGCCCGTGCTGTTCGTCTACAGCCGAGCTGTGGCGAGCTGTACCGATACCGCGACCTGGAACGCAGCCAACGATGGCCGGTTCTACTTGAACCTCCAGGTGTTCGGCGGTTACACCGGGTGCGCCAGCCAGCCCGACAACTGGCACCAGTACGGACCGGCGGTCGCGGCCGACCACCAGTCAGGCCACAGCTATTCCATCTCGCCTGGCTTCTACAAGTACAGCGAAGCCAGCCCCCGGCTGGCCCGCGATATCGCCCGCTGGCAGCAGAACGTGGCTGCAATGGTGGCTTCGAATGAGCCCTGGCAGCTGATCACGACCTTCAACGAGTGGCTGGAAGGCACCTCGGTGGAGAACGCCGTTGAGTGGCAATCGGCGTCGGGTCAGGGCACCTATCTGGACGCATTGCGCGGCTAGCCAGCTTCATGTGACCGAGGTGCCCGGTCTGACCCCGGGCACCTCTCCTCCCCCTCGCCGCTTATCGCAAAGCGTCATTCGGCTCGCTCGATTACGCGGTCAGGTCGAGATCTTCTTCAACAGCTGGAGCGCAGCTTTCGTGTAGGCCGTGGCGACCGCCAGGTCTGTAGCGGAAGGCGATGAATTGGCTACGTTCACCGGAAAGTACAGGCCATCGACCACCACCGAACCGCTCAACACGTACGTGGTCGTTGCGATCCACCTTTGGCCGCCGACCTTATTGCGGTACAAGACGTAGCTCATCGCTTTGTCGCCGACGCCTTGAACCGGTGTGGCATCCCCCATCGACGTGCATACCCCACAACCAAACGCGGTCGGCGGGTTCTCAAAGAAGGCTTCAGCCCAGACCGGGTCGGCGAAGACGTAGAAAGTGACGTTGCCTCCGAGATCCGATGTTGTCGTGCTCGACTCGCCAATCAGGCCGGGAACTGCGCCGGCTACAAAAACGTCGTGCAAGGGGGCAGCATCAGCGAGCTCGGGCGGCACCACGTCCCTGGTGAACCGGTGGCCCGCGAGCGCCTTGGCAATCTGGATCGGGGTAAGCCGCACCGTCCCGATTCCGGATGCCTGTGAAGAGCCTGGATCGCCTGATTGCCTCCCCAGCGAGATCGCCAACACCACGCTGAAGATGCCCGCCACGACGAGAACCATCGCGGCCGCGACAAGCCATGTCGTGCGATTGGGGATTCGCCGCAGATTCGATGGCGCTTGCGGGTAAACGGGAGCGGCGGGAGGTGGTGGGGGCGCCAGAACCACCACCGCACCCGACCTTTGCGCCGTGCTTGGCTGCTCCGGAACGAACCTCGGAGGGGCAAATCGGGCGGTAGAAGGGGCGGGCGGGTTATGGGGTGTTCTTGCCTGCCGCCTGTCTTCCGCTTGCGAACGAGCACGTCGAGGTGGACGGCCCCGCGGAGGGCCATCCTCTCGTGTCGAGATGTGGGCCTGCCGCTCCGGCTCCGGCTCGGACTCCGGCTCTGCGGGGTGCAACGCTAATACGGGCGGGTCCGCAGCACGGACCCATGTCTGACCATCCCACGAAAGGCCTGGTGGGGGCTCCCACATTTGCGTCCAGACGTCGCCGTCCCACCACCACTGCCCGTCCGCCGACCACTGCGCGTCCGGGCCGCCCGGCGCCGGTTGCTGCGTCTTTTTCATAGTTGTCCCGTCGGTGTTGCTAATCCCCATAGTTTTTGTCGTTGGTTTGGCTCACCGCAAGGGGACATTTGACCCACATCTGGGCACAGCGACGCCTTTGGTCCAGCCGTTGCGCATGCTTCGCTAAGAACCTTTCTTGATCAAGGCGGACAGTGCATCGAGGTACTTGGATCCGTAGCGCTTGCTCGGTTCCAGGTAAGTGTTCTCGACGAACTCGTTCCAGCTGATGCCGAACCAGCCGTCGGGTCGGGTGGCGCTGTTGAGCTGCCACAGCTCGGTCAGGGTTTGGGTGCCCCTTCTTTGGACGCACGTTCCTCCCATCAGCTGCTTGTTGTAGCCGGCGATGAAAGGGGCGAACCACTGCTTACCGTCAGCGTGGACCAGGCTGGCAAGCTCGCTGACCGCCGACCCGGCGCGCGAGTTGTTCCACGGGTCCTGCGTGGACCAGTAGTAGCTGGTCCCGTCGAGGTAACGGCCGTCGTTGGGCCACGAGGCTGCTGTCTCGTCGCCCAGCAGATACACGTATGGCTCGACTGCTTGAGAGATCGCCTGAATTGCCTGCGGCGAGTACTTGCGCGAGTTGAGCCACATGACGATCGGCTTTGGGCTGTAGCCGTTGCGGAAGGCGGGATCAGACCCGTAACGACTGACAAAGTACTGCAGGTCGGCTATGACCATGGACGCGGGTCGCGCATAGTCCCCAAAAGACGCATACGCGAGGCCGAGGCTAAAGCTGCTGCCATGCGCGGAGTTGTAGGCGTCGACGGTCTTCACCATCAGGTCGAACCTGGAGTTGTAACCGCTCGAATTCGGACCTTGCGTAGTCGAGCCGGTGCCTTGCCAGTCGGCGAGGAAGCCTTTGATGCCGGCCTGGCTCGCAAGCTGAACGTGGCGCTCGAACGTCACGCCCTGGGTTTGGTCGTAGAGGCCTTCCGCCGGAACATCCACGATCTGCGCGCCGGAGTAAGAAACGGATGGGTTGCAGCCCTGGGCGTCAATGGAACCCGGAAGCGGTGCGGTGCTGTAGGGGTAGGCCGGTCCGAGCTTGTCGTTCCAGTGCTGCACCGTCCACCACAGGTAGTAGTGGACGTAGACGGTTGCGGGCGTGTGCGAGACGCCAGGCACCGCGGCCGGCGTGCCGGACCCGGCGTGAGTTGGCTGCTGTGAAACCGCCGGGCCAGTTCCGCATCCGGCCGTGATCACCGACATGAGGGCAGCCGCCAGCCAAACTCCTCGCGGCTTCACATTCAGAGCGTCAGGCCGGCCGTGAGGTGGTGGACGAACCCGGCGCTCCTGAATCGTCCGTCGGCGTCGCCGGGTCTCTCGGCCGCCTCTGGACCACGATCGCCGCGCCAATCAGTCCAGCCATGGCCGCGAGGAGCAGCAACACGGTGCCGGCAATCTCGAGCGGAGTGAATGCGGAGAGCTGGACCACCTGGTTGCGGGTGACCTGCACCATCAGGGTTGGAGCTACGCCGTCGCCGACCGCTGTCACCGTGTACAGACCGCGCGGCAGCGCGGTCAACGTAAGACGACCACCACCGTCGGGTTGCAGCGTCTGGCGGAAGCCCCCGGGTGACGTGACGACGATGTCCCGGATTTCACCTCCCAACAACGGCTGCCGCACTTGCAGCTGCATGGAATAGATGCGCAGGTTGATGGACCAGATCCGGCCGGGACCGGGCGTGAACGGGCTGTCTCCGCGATTGGCGACGCTGACTCCGTCATAGGTCGCCGACTGGACCGCATATCTCGGAGTCTGCGCCAGACCAAGGAGCAGAGCGCGAGAGGGAGCCGGAACATCCAGCCAGGCTGCTCTCTGCGTCTGGGACAGCACCATATCGCGGCCTTCTGGTGCGGAGATCGTCATGGGGCCGATGCGTCCAGTTTCGATAGGCCCGCCAGCGGCGTCGTGGAGCGCAATCGTTGTCAGGTAAGAGCCCGAGAACGTGGCGTAAAACGTGGCGCTCGAGAAGATCCTGATCTGTCGCGACGCATGCTGTTCGCCGTCGAACCAGTGATCAAAGCTGATGCGCGTGGTCGGCGTATCGGCCGGAGGAGTTACCGCCATCGCGTGATTTCCGATCTTGTTGACCTGCACTTTGGCCTTGCCGTCGGCGCCGGTTACAGCAGAGTGGCCATCGATTGCAAACGCCACCCCAGCAACGCCGGGAACCGTCTGGAATGAGAGGAAGAGCGGCCGTATCTCCAGGGTGCCTCGAGCTGACGATCCGATGATCCCGCGCGATTTGTCGCCGTGGTAGATCGCGACGATCGAATGTGTTCCCGCGGTCAAGCTGCGCGAGAAGTTGAAGCTGAAGGTGCCGTCGCTTCGCAGCTGCACGGTCATCAGCTTTCGCCCGTCGAGCAAAAGGTGCGCCACGATTCTTCCTGAGATCGGACCGACCGCGCTGGTGAGCCTACCCGTCAGCACCGCCGCGTCACCTGCGGTGATCGGTGCGGGAGTGCGCAGTGTCAGGCTCGTTGCCAGCGGCGGCAGCAGGTTGAACGTTCCCGCGGCCGTAGACCCGAGATAGCCCTGGTCACGCGCGCCCTTATAGGTGGCGGTTACCGAGTAACGGCCGACTCCACTCCGGCGCGACAGCCGGTACACAACCCTTCCATTGCGGTCGGTGCGCATGGCGATGCGATGGCCGGCGACCTGGATGTGGACAAGGGCGCCGGCAACTGGTCGCGAGCCCGTGTAGACCCTGGCGACGATCGAGAGCGCCGCCCCGACCCGCTGATCGGAAGGCAGGCTGAGAGCAATCCATGTCGACCACGGCTTGATCACCTGGAACGAGCCCTGCGCGGTGGCCGAGTCGGCACCAAGCTGGACGTCGGCTGCGAATGACACCTGGATGCGGTGCGAACCGATCACCAGGTTCCGGCTCATGTCAAACGTGACCTGGCCGACGTCGTTCGTCGCCCCGGCGAGCTTCGTGACGCCATCGACGAGTGCGGTCACCTGCGCATGCGCCAGACGCACCCCGTTCGCCCGCAGTGTTGCCGTCACGTGAGTCAGCACGCCGGTTGGAGTCGGATTCGGCAGACCCAGGATTATCTCGGTGTGGGCGAGAGGTATCACCGTAACCGCCCGATGAGCGTCTGACGCGGCAAATCCTGCCTTCACGTCGCCGGCGTATACCGCCCCCAGATCATGTTTGCCAAGTCCCAAGGACGAAATACTGTAAGTCGCCGATCCCCCGGGACCAGTCTTCACATCATGGGCATGCACACCGTCCACGAGGACCTGGATCGTCGCGTCGGCCAGCGGCCCGTCCGGCCCTTGCAAGACCATCGAGATCCCGAGAGCGCGCCCGACGGTGATCGAAGTTGGAACGCTCAAAGCGAGCGTGGTCGGGCGAAGCGGGACGACGTTGACGACCGCGTTGGCGTGCGCAGGTGTGTTCAAAACCGTGACGTGGACGTGATACGCGCCCGCGACCTTGACCGCGGGGAAGTGGAAGAGGGCAACGCCGTTCGCGTCGCTGTGGCTTCCGTGGCTGGCGATGATCTTGCCCCCAGGATCAGCCGCGGTGAATCCTACAGTGGCCCCGCGAATCGGCTTGCCCTCGGTTGTCACGGTCGCCGAGATATCGCTCGCGTTTCCCGCGAAAATGGCCGGACCAGGCGCGATCGCGACGTTCAGCGGCGCCGACTCGGCGATTCCCACGGCCGGCAAAAGCACCACCGCAGTCGCCACCAGAGAAGCGAAGGCCCACCTTCGACTCAGGCGTCTTGTCGTCCACCTGCCCGCCGCCGCAAGTCGCGCCCTCAAAGCCAGCACCGGCAGCGACCCGCCCAGCCGCCGCGCGGCAGAGATGACCCGTACCTCGACCCGGCTACCGCCGGACGGGCGCCCAGGTCCGCCCCCACCGGGGCCTGGCCCGTGACCATTGGACTGGCCCGCTGGGAATCTGCGGCGCCGGATGGCTGCCGCCAGTAGAACCAGAGTTGCCGCCAGCGCTACCGACCCTCCATAGAAGACGACCACGATGAGGACCGGGATGCCCCTCGTCACACTCGCCATCTGCGTGTCGACCACGACCGGCCCTACAGGTTTCCGGCTGAAATCGAACGCCTCCGTCATGCCGGTCGCCTTCGCGTCGCGGCTCGTCAGAGGCGCAAGTCCGTAGGTCGCCTCGATGAACTTGAGGATCGACGAGAAATCTGAGGTCGTGTGATCGACGAAACCCGGGCGGGCGAACGGCGAGATCACCAGCATCGGCACCCGGAATCCATAGCCGTGCGAATCGACCTGCGGCGGGCGAACGTGGTCGTAGTAGCCACCCCAGTCCGACCAGGTGACGAGGATGGCCGAGCTCGACCACGCAGGGCTGCGCTGGATCGCGGTGACGATCGACGTCACGCGCTGCTGGCCCAGGCTGATCGGATCTGGCGCCCGTTCCGAGTCACCGCTCGGATAGATGTACGAGACCGCAGGTGTGGTTGCGTCCGAACGCAGATCCCGGAACAGGTTTGACTGGTCGGTGAGGTTCGAGAAGCGGCTCGGATCGTCCACGATCGCGGGCATGTTGAGCATCGGCACGCGAACCACCTGCGGTATGAAGCTCGCGTAGCTGCCAACCCTGTGGTAGTTGAGGGTCGAGTCGTAGTGACGGATGTAAGCGCGCCAGCTCAACCCGGCCCCGTCCAGACGATCGAAAATCGTCGGGATCTTGTAGCCGCCTGCGCTCTTGAGCTGAGCGGCCGGCACCGCCTGCCCAGCGACCAGGTAGAGGTGGTTGTCAATGCTTCCGCCCATCGCCGAAGAAAAGAACTGGTCCATCAGTGTGTAGTTCTTCGCCAGCTGCCAGTAGGAGTCGACCTGCTCGGGGCTGTAATAGCCAAGGCCGGCGACCGCGCCCTTGCCGTTGGCGTTCTGGGCAGCGGCGAAACCGTTCATCCGGCCGCCGTTGAACGCGGCACGGGCGGCTCCCAAGTCGGCGGCGATGGAGGTCGCCCCTTCGGCTCCGATGACATGCAAGCCAAGCGACTGGCCGGCCGCAGCCCTGGGGTCGACAGGGACCTGGACTTTCCCTGGAACGATTCCATCGGCGCCCGGAAAGGTTCCGAAGTAGTTGTCGAAGCTGTGGCCCTCTTCGACGATCACGAAGACGTGCTTGATCTTCGTCGAGGCAGCGTTCGGGGCGGTCGGGGCGGCGAGGGCGGGGATCCAAGCTCCCGACAGGAGCGCCGCGCCAAGGATGCCGAGTGCGAGCTTAAGCGGCCGCTTCATGGGTGCACCTCGTAGATCACGACGTCCGCCGGTTGGTTCGGTCCGTCTTCGCGGAACGAGAAGACGGCCACGCCTCTGAACTTGTTGACGTAGGACATCATTCGCTTGGCGAAGAAAGGACTGCGGGAAGCGGAGTACGAGTCGTAAACGAGGTACTGAATCGAGCCGCTGCGGATGGCAGCGTCCGGATTCAGCACCGGCTCGTATTGCGGGTTGCGGTGCAGCGGATTGGAGCTGACGCTCAGGGCCAGTGCCTTCCGCTGTCCGTAGAACTGGATCACGTTCGCAAAGGAAGGACCGATCGTCAGAAAGCGCGCACTCGGGAGGGTGTGGGAGCGCACCCACTCACCGGACGGGCGGCTGGCCTGTAGACCGCCGGTGCCGGCGAGGAATGTTCGCGCGGTGGTGCCCGGCACCGTGATGTCTGAATCCGTCGCAATCGCGGCGCTGGCCGCCTGGCGCGGGCTCGCGGCCACGCCGACCGCGGGCGGGGCCATCGAGATGAGCGCGAGCGAAAGAGCCGCCGCCGCCGCCCATCGCCACTTCACCCTCTCGAGGCGAAGAGGGCGGGCGATCGAGGGTCCGAGCTCGCCCAGGGCCATCGCGCCGCGGCCTGCGAGGTAGACGACCGCCGGCACGATGGGAAGCATGTACTCGTAGCCTTTGGTGGGCCAGATCTGGAAAAAGGCGACATTGCAAAGCACGAGCGAGATCGCCAATGCGTCGAATGTCTGCCAGCGCCATCTGAGTGAGGCCAGCCCGACCGCCGCCAGGGCGACGGTCACGTAGCCGAGGCTCGGCAAGACATTCAGCAGGTAGAAGTCGGGGGTGTGGTTCGGCTGGCGGAAGAATTGCCACACCACGAACTGGTTGGTCGTGTGGGCACCGCCGCCAAGCACCAAAGACAGCGGGTAAGGCGAGATCGCGATCAAAAAGACCGCCCCTGCGATCGGCAAGTCGCGCTTCCACCGAAGCGGCAGATCGCGAGAGAAGAGCACGAACAGAATGACAGCCGGCACCGTGAGCATTCCCATCTCTTTCGCGAGGACCGCAAGCGCGGCCATGGCGGCGGCCGCGTAAAACCACACCACGCGATGCGTCCGCAGCCAGAGAGCGAGCATCAGCATCGTCGCGGCGACAAAGGTCGTCATGGGGCCGTCGAGCAGCATCTGTCGAGACACCAGGACCGCGTAAGGGCAGAGGGCGGCGATCATGCCCATCGCAAAGCCCAGGAAACGGCCGCGAAGCACCATGCCGATGCCCCAGCAGATCAATGCGAGGCCGACCCCAAAGCTCGCAGTGACCGCTCGCGGCAACCAATCGCTTACATGCCCCGACAGCGCATAGCCGAGCGCGACGATGAACTGGACCATTAGCGGATGTGCCCTGAACACGCCGAAAAGCTGTCCGTATGGTTGGAAGCCGGCGATGGAGGCCGCCTGGCCCGAATAGACCGCTTCATCCGAGTTGAAGCCGATCTGCGACAAACCCGCGAACCGGACCAAGGCGGCGGTGGCCGTGATCAGGATGAGTGCGGCCGAAGTCGCGACCCAGCGGGAAGAGACGAAAGCAGCGACCCGATTGCCGCGACCACGGCGGATGGCGCGACCGGTTGCGACGGTGTCGAGCTCGACCGGGGGAGCCGGGATGGCGGCCACACCTCCGGCAGGGCCCGCGTCGCGGGGTGGCTTTGCTCTCATTCGGGGTTCGGGGGTCGACTCCAGAGCAAAGGCGTCGGTGTGGAGGCGCGGCCGTGTTGATGGCCTGCGCGCGGCTGTCCCCCGGCGCCCACGCGGCACCGGCGATGGGTTTTCTGCGGATTGGTTCATGTGGACTAGCAAATTTCAAGGCTTCGTCGAGGGGCGAACAATCGGACAGGTCGGCAGACGGGATGGGCGTTTGTCCCGAGGTCGTGTCAGGCCGCGAGAAATTTGAGCAAACGAAAAGCACCGTCCCGTTGAAGATGGTCAGTCCTGCCCATTGACAAGGGCATCCGCCGGCGGTTTCACTTGCTCAGGTCGATCGTTTGTCGTGACCGGTATCACGAATGCCGGGACAACGCTCCGACTAGAGGGAGGACAGATTGAGTCGGGGACCTGAGGCTTTGACGACCACCAAGAACGAAACATCCGTTGCCGATCGACCGGTCGGCAACCAATCGATGCCGCGGCCGGCGCCGCGGGTCCTGGTGGTCGACGACCAGCACCTCTTTCGATCGGGTCTTGTGAAGTTGTTGGAAAACGACCCGCGGATCCAGATCGTCGGCGATACAGACGGCGGAGCTGAGGCAGTCAAGCTGAGCGCCATCCTGCGCCCGGATCTCGTCCTGATGGACGTCAGGATGCCCAACATGGACGGACTCGAGGCGGCGCAACGGATCACAACGGCGCATCCGAACGTGCGAGTCCTGATGCTGTCGGGCTTCGGCGCCGAAAGCCAGGTCGTGCACGCCTTGAACGCGGGCGCCAGTGGCTACGTGGTGAAGGATTCTCCGCTCGAGGCGATCGTAACAAGCATCCTTGCCGTTGTCGCCGGCGCGAGGGTCTTGTCAGAGGCAATCGCGGATCGGGTGTTGAGCATGATTTCAGGCGGGCCGCCAACCAAGGCCATGTACGACGGTCTGACTCAACGAGAGGTGGAGATCTTGCGACTGCTCGCAACGGGAGTCGCCAACAAGCAGGTGGCCTTCAGGCTGAAGATTTCCGACAAGACGGTGCGGAATCACATCAGCCACATCTACGAAAAGCTGAACATCTTCGACCGCTCGCAGGCGGTCCTGTACGCGGTCCGCAAGGGGATCGTAGAGGTCTAAGGCCGGCACCTTAGACCTCCTCCCCGGCGGTCCGTGACCGGCGTCTGGCGAGCTCGCGGTCGGCCTCGCCGTTCAGTCGCCGGCGCAGGCTGCGCGTCAAGGTCCTCGCGCCGATCAGGGGTGACCGGTTTCGGCGCTCGGCACGCGTTGTGCCCGACTTGATCGCAGCGCGCAAGTCGAGGGCGCTGCGCCCGGGGAAGACGGTAACGACGCTACCCACCGCGGCAAGAATATGTGCGTCGGAACCTCCTGTTTGAGCGCGAGCCCAGACACCTGATTCACGTTGCGCCTGACGGTTGGCCAGCCACGCGCCGGGTGATCCATTTTCTGTTTCGATCGCGTCCCATGGAAGGCCGACGCCTCGCAACCCAACACCGCGAGCGCCTCCCAGGCGCAGAAATGGATGAGCCGGGATGGCGAGCCCGCCCTGGGCGTGAATCTCATCGATCGTCTCCTCGACATCGAGACCCGCCGCGACCGTGCGCGTGAGAAAGAGACCGAGCACATGGCCTTGCCGTGTCGACACCTCCTCGCCGATGACAACCTCACAGCGAGTCACACCGGCTTGCAAGGCTGCCTCGATCGCCCCGTCGATGCTGTCGTGATCGGTGACGGCGATGACGGAGAGCCCCAGGTCGATCGCGCGGGCGACGACCGTCGCGGGTGACGGCGCTCCGTCGCTGAACGTCGTGTGTATGTGCAGATCGGCGGCGCCGGACGCCGGTGTGGTCACCACCGGGTCAATCTAGCCCGTGGAGCCGGGGGTCGGCTAAGCCCGGATAGTCCGGACTGTCCGAGGTTTGCCTCGGAAGTCAGCTCGGTTGGTCCGGACTATCCGTTGGTCAGGAGGCCTGGCTGGCCACCCCCACCCAATCGCCGGAGATGACTGGGACCGGCTCGTCCTCCTCCGGCACGGCGACTACCACGGTAGCCGGCGCCGCATTGATGAGCTCTGGCCAGCTGTAGTCCGGGACTCGGATTCGCTGCACGCTCACTTTCGAGAGCGCCGACGAGAGGATGTGTCGCTCCAGCTTCCGAAGACGCTCAGGTCCGTTGCCCGCGATGACGAGGTGCGGAGCGAGCGAGCTGTACGGGGGGAAGCCGTACGCGTCCTCAGTGTTCTCCAGCAGCTCATCCACCGCGGTTCCGTGGGAGATGGCTTCGGTCAGCGATGGCGTCCCACGTTCGATCACGTAGAGGCTCTCCATGCGCACCCGCGTGCCCACGACGCATGTCACCAGGTCCGTGACTTTGTACTTCGGCGGCGGGATGATGGCCTGGACGACTGCGTTCATGCTCATGATCGGAAGATTAGCGGCGCCCAGCTTCTTGCCGACAGAACGCCCCTCCCGAGAATGGAGGCGGCTCTGCCAGGTGAGGCTCAAGCGCTGAGTCCGCTTGAGCCGGTTTTGCGGGACCGCGCGCAGGGTGTGCGCGCTGATCGTCAGCGGTTTCGGATAACGGCTCGCCATGCCGTCCTCATCGATGATGACCATATCGTCGGAGTAGAAGACGCCTCCATCGGCGCGGAGCATCGTGAGGATGGTGCTGGTCTTGCCTGTGTCGGTCTTGGCCGACAGCATGATGGCCCGCCCGCCGATCGAGATGCAGGCTGCATGCAGCAGCATCCTGCCTTTGCTCGCCAGGATGAAGCGGAGGAGCGGCTCGATCACGTTCGTGTAGAGCACGTGTGGTGAGAGGGCCAGCAGCGGACCCGCGGTCACGACCACTGGATCCTCCATGTCGACCGAGAAGTTCGCAAACAGGGGACCGAGGTGTTCCCGGTACTCGAGCCTGGTCGACCCGTTTGTGATCGCGATGTTCATGCGTGGCGCCCATCCGCCCACGGGCCGCGTGCGGATGACGATGTCAGCGTCGCCGACGCTTGACGACCTAAAGAACTCCAGCTCCGGAAGGCGGACGCTGCTCTTAATGCGGACCATGCCGTCGATGTCGTAGCAATGGCGGTAAGAACTGGTTTTCGTGGACGAAAAGCCAAACATCGTTAAGCCCTCCGGGGAAGAGTGGGGCCGCGCCAGATCAGCGAGTCAGCGATCAAGAAGCGAAGCAGCGTGAGCGCGACCAGCGTGAGGAGGTTGGCGACCAGGTAGTTCATGTGAAGGCCGGCGGTCATCACCTGCAAGACCGGCAGACGGATCAAGAGTGCGGTGGAGTTGACCGCGTCGTAGACAACGAAACGTTTGATAATGCCCACCGCTCCGCCGGCCCGGCGCGACCCGAACACCCACGACTCGGTGCCGATGAAATTGAAGGTGGTCGAAGCCTGGGTCGCCATCGCAGCCGAGAGAAGCAGGTGGCCCGTGTGCAGCACATCGACCAGCAGCCAGAGCACAACCTGGTTGACGACCAGGCCGAGCGCCCCCACGGTCGCGAACTGCGACCCCGAGATGAGCTTCTTCGCCGCCGCACCAAGCCTTTGCGGCGTGAGGATCTTTTTCATGCGACCACCTGCGACTCGGCGATGACCGGAGACAGCCGGCCGTGTGATGCCATCCACTTGATCGCCTCGTCCAGGTGGCGAGACTCGAACGGACTGCGACTGGTGCGAACGAAAACGGCTACCGCCGAGACCTCGCCCGACTCGTCGACGCTAGGGACGACAATGGCGCTCGACGTCTCGATGTTGAGGCGAGCTTGCGGCCGCGCCGACTTGCGCTCGACGAAAAGGGCCGGCTGCTGATGACGCGACGCGGTGGCGACCATCTCCCGAGTGACGACGCCGCCAATGAGGTTGAGCCGTGGGTCGGACAGATCGCCGTGGTCAGTGATCCAGAAGCCCTCCTGCGCGCCCAGCCTCCGCGCGAGTGCATCGATGTCCAGCCTCGGCACGAGGCGGAGCATCCGGGCCAGCCGTCTCCACACCGGAGGCTGGTTCACCGTCAAGGTCAGGAGCAACCCGCACGCCTGTCCCACGGCAGCACCCAGGAATAGGTGGTGCTTGCCCGGGACGAGCAGGATCGCGAAAACGGCAAACGACGTCACGGCCGACACGCTGGCCGCCGCGTAGTAGAGGCGTTTGCCATCGGGCTCGCCATGGCGCCCGAGCTCTCGGAAGGGCGCCAGCTGCAGCAGCGCTAGGGTGCATGCGGCGCTGGCCGCGGTGCCGGTAAGCCACGCAAGCAGCGGGTGGACGCCTGCATGGACGAGCCCGTACAGCAGGCTCGCGAACACGGCCAATCCCGCGAGAGTGACCATCGCGAACTTCAACGGCCCCGCGCCGCCCGGGACGTAGACAAACAGCGAAGCCAGATGGCCCAGGAACAGGATTCCCTGCCGGGTGCTGGCCTTGCTCTCCCCCGCGTGACGCGCCGCGAAAACAAACGGCACGTTGGCCACGCGAAGGCGAGGCGCGCAGACCAGGAGCTCGAGGAGAATCTTGAAACCCCTTGGCTTTAGCTCCAGGCCTTTGATAGCGGCGCGGCGACAGCAGAAGAACCCGCTCAACGGGTCGCTCGTGCGGCGGGCCTCGGGAAAGACGCCCTGCGCCAGCCACGTGCACGATCGACTGACAAGGTTGCGGAGCGTGCCGTCGAGGCCCGCCCGACTACCGCCGCGCATGTAGCGAGAAGCGACCGCGAGGTCAGCGCCTGCCGAGATGGTGGCGAGAAGCTGCGGCACGATCGCCGGTGGATGCTGCAGATCGCCGTCCATCACGCATACGGCCATCCCGCGCGCCGCATCGATGCCTGCGACGACAGCGCTGGCCAGGCCGGTCTGGTCACGTTGACCCCTTTCGATCACACGCCAACGCGGATTGCGGACGGCTGCGGCCCGGAGGGCCGGCCTGGTCACATCGTCATTGCTGTCGTCAACGACCACCACTTCGTAGTCCACGCCGCCCAAGGCGGAGTCGAGCTGGCGCTCGAGCTCTTCCACGTTGCCGGCCTCGTTCCGCGTCGGGATGACCACGGAGATCCGGACCGGCTGAGTCCGACCTGGCCGGCGTGTCCGTGACGTGACACGCGGAGCCGTAGCTCGCGCCGCCTCAACTGTCGCTGCCATCAAGCTGTGCTCCTTGTGTCGAACACGCGGGCCAATTCGGATCGTTCTCGGCCACACCGAAAGTCATCGGCGCCGCCGCGCGCACAGTGCGCGATTTCGTAAGTGCGATTGCACAGGTCGCATGGCCGCCCGGTCAATGGGCGCCTGTCCCTACGGCGTTAGATCAAATTGACCCTTCGCTTAATCAGGACTTAATCGAGCTCAGCACCTGCCATAACGGTCCTCGAGCCGAACCACGTCATCGAGATCAGGCGTCGACACCTCCAGCACATCGCAGTCGGCTGTCGCGGTCATCCGGTGACGGCGGCCTGGATAGATTCGTCGCGAATCCCCGGGCCCGAGACGATGATGTCCGAGGACTCCGGCATCGTCTTCCAGATCCAAGACCATCGTCCCGGTCAACACCAGGATCGACTCGTCTTTGCGGTTGTGATACTGGAGTGAAAGCGCCTCGCCGCGGTTGATGTGCAGCACCTTGCCGAGATACTTGTCGGTGATCGCCCAGCGCAGCTCGTAACCCCACGGCTTCTCGACTCGGACCTCTTCCGCCGTAATCAAATCGATCCTCTCCTTGCGTGTGATCAAGCGTATTCGGCGAACTCGCCGAGTCGAAGATGCTCGACCAAGCCCTTGACCTCTTGGGCTCGCGACTTCAGACAGATGAGCAAGGCATTGCCCGATTCCACGACCACCAGGTCTTTGACGCCGATCGCGGCTACGAATTTCCCCGGCACATCGAACAGACTGGACTCCGAGTCGATCAGGACGTGCGCGCCGGCCGCCACGTTGCCGGCAACGTCCTTGGGCAAGATCGAATGCAGCTCGGACCAGGATCCGACGTCGATCCAATGAAACCGGGCGGGGATCAGCAGCAGACGATCTGTCTTCTCCATGACGGCGTAGTCGATGGCGTCTTTTGGAAGATCGCTGTATAGCGTCGCCACGCTTGCCTCGTCGCCGGCCAGGCGCGCGGTCGCAACCTGCCGCAGTACGTCGTGGTGGATTGGCGCGTGCTGGCGTAGCTCATCCAGCAGCGTTTCCACACGCCAGCCGAAGATCGCGAGATTCCAGTAGTAGCCTCCGCTGCCTACGAACCGTGAGGCTCTCTCGAAGGCAGGCTTCTCGATGAACTCCACAACCTTGAGCCCCGTCGTTCGGCCGAACCGAACCTGACCGTCAGTGCGTATGTACCCGAAGCCGGTCGCCGGATAGTACGGCGTGAGGCCGACGGTAACCAGCTGAGACGACTGGGACGCGAGCTTGACCACGCGCCGGATCGTTTGCCCGAATCGGCGGCCGTCACCCACTATGTGGTCGGCGGGGATAGAGAGCATGACCGCGCCGGCATCGCGCTGGGCGAGCGTCATCGCGGCGAGTCCGAGCGCGCTCGCAGTTCCGCGCGCGACAGGCTCGATGATGATGTGATCCGGCGTCAGCTCGGGGAGCACCTCGCAAATGCTGTCCACCTGACTCCGCTCGGTGACGACATGAACTTCGTCGACCAGAGACCTGATGCGCTCGTAGGTTTGCCGAAGCAAGGGAGCGCTGCCTTTCTGCAATGCAAGCAGGTGCTTGGGCTGTCCCCGACGCGATCGAGGCCAGAGACGTGTGCCGGCTCCACCGGCGAGGATCGTTGCGTGCACCGCCATTGCTGGTCATGGTCGGATCTCACACAGGGCGCGTCCATGAGTGTTCTAGGTATCGACTGGGCGTTCGTCCCGCAAGCCGACCCTTGTGCCGACCGGAAGGTCTTGGTCCGGCGGCCTTAGTCGGCGCTCAGCCGGACTCGCGCTCGAACTGACGCCGAACCGTCTCTATCGACACGAGCACGTCCGTCAGCTCGCCGGCCACGGTTTGAGCGAGGCGTCGATCCGTGGCTTCGAGCGCTTCGAGGTATCCGATCAGCCGGCCCGCGCATAGCGAGGTCGCGCAGAGCCGGCGTGCGTCAATGGATCGGAAAGGCGCTCCGCTGCCGAGCTCGTTAAGGCTTGCCTTCAGCGAATTGGCCGCGAGATGGAGTCCCGGCAAGACGCGATATCCGGCCGATCGACCCGATGGACGGGCCAAGACTGCGCTATCTCGAAGCACAGGATTCGCCGGCCCCGAGCTGTGGGTCGCCGCCGTGACGAAAAGCCTGTATCGCCGCCGGCCGCGGCAACATCGAGACCAGGCCGCGACCAATCGATCTCTGTCCGCTCTCATAACGTTCCCTCGCAAGCCCGCTGACGCGCACAGAGAAGTTTCTAACGCCGAAGCGCAAGCCCAGGCAATGGGCCTGGTGCACAGAGCATGGGTCAGGTCGTCAGGCGGTCTCCGCCTGTGCGACCGGGAATGGCAGCGTCGCGGGGACGGGCTCCGGCCGAGGAATCTCGACGATCGTTTGCGTGCCCTTGCCAAGCTCGCTGGTGATTCTGAGCGTCCCACCCAGAAGCCTGGCGCGCTCATGCATCCCGCGGATTCCCAATCCAGGGCTGGTCAAACCGCCAACCATTCCCCGGCCGTCGTCACGCACGCTGGCGGTCAGAGCTTGTTCCTTGACGCTCAACTCGATCCAGATCGTCGTCGGCGCTCCATGGATGGCTGAGTTGTGGGCCGCTTCTTCCAGGATCCGGATCAAGTCCACGACCGCGGCCGGGTGAAGATCATTGGGCCAGTCCTGGGCGATGGAGACGCTGACCACGGCTCCACACGAGGTCGCCAGGCGCGTGGCCAAACCCTGCAACGACGGCCGCAGGTCTTCCGCGGTCGCGGTGTCCTTCCGAATGTCGTGAAGAATGCCGCGCACGTTCGCCAGCACGCCACGGATGCTTGTCTGCATGCGGTCGAGCTCGCGGAGAACGCCTTCCCGGCCCACCTGGTCTGCCTTGAAGATCTCCATCTCCAGGAGGAGGAGGTTCAGGGTCTGGCTGATGTGGTCGTGGAGCTCCCTGGAAAGGTCAATGTCCCCCCGCGCTCCTGATCGAATCGGACGGCGACGCGGCCGGATTGTGTTGGCGGTTTCACCCTGTTCTGCCGGAACGATCATCCGAATGCTCCCTCTTGTGGCGGTTGGGTAGGCTTGGAAATTCCCTAACGGTCAGACGTCGCCCCTTTCCAAACCTTAACCCGATACGAGTGTCAACAATACAAATGACTTTGATAATCCAAGTCAATGGTCAGTTCTAGCCAATTTTTGCAAATTGTATGCCAGGAACTCCGCGCCGGCGGATGACGAGACATTTCACCATCTCCTCGGCGCACGAAGGGCAGAGCATCGTGCCCACGAGGGACTGCCCGCAGTAGCAGGTGTAGTGCCGACCCGCCAGGAATCCCAGCGCATCCGCGGCATCTGGCCTCCGGGGCGGCTCGACCGCGCGCGCGGGTTGCAAAGCCGGCGACGTGACCATTCCGATGGGTAAGTTCTAGGACTCGCCACCGGCCCAGGCAATGGGATTTCCCGCCCCCGGGCAACGTGCCAGCGCCGCCAGACCGACCGCAAGCACGTGTAGCGCCTGCCGGCGAGAAATTCCCAGCGGGTCGACCGCGATCTCGCCGACGACGCTGTCGCCCGTGTGGAAGTGCTCTTCGATGTGGGGAGCGATCGCGCGCAACATCCGACGCTCCTCGAATCGGCGCCTGGCGGCATGCCGGCAATGGGATTAGCGCCTGCGCGTGTGGGCCGGTTGTCCCGGCTCTGTCGAGCCTGGACGTGGAGAGTTCCGGACCCGCAGGCGAACTCGTGCGAGCGATCCATCGGACGGAGGACAAACGCCCATGCCTTGCCTCGATGAACCATTGAACGAATGGGGACCCGACCCGACCATTCCGGATGTCTTGTTCCGGCTCCGTCGAACGCGCCATCTGATGGCTTTGAGACCACTCCAGGTGATCCCACTCGCCGTTGCTTTGCTGCTCGCAACCCCGGGCGTGGCTGTGGCCAAACCGACCCCGGAAACCATCATCGACAGCGGGCCGGCGTCCCCTACGAGCGCAACGACAGCCTCGTTCACGTTCCACTCGACCTTCTCCGGGGCGACGTTCACATGCAGACTGGACGGAAGCCCGTTCGTCACGTGCGCGAGCCCCACCGCGTTTTCGGGCCTGGCCGCCGGTTCTCATACCTTCATGGTCGACTCGAGCTCGGGCGGAGTCGCCGATCCAAGTCCGGCGAGCGCGACCTGGACGATCGACCTGACGCCGCCGTCGGCTCCGACTAACCTCGCGGGCACCGCGCGGTCGACGACTTCAATAGCCTTGACCTGGCACGCGGCAACCGACAACGTCGGGGTCACGATGAACTTGATCAACCGTGATGGCTCCCTCCTGGCCACTGCCGGCGCGGTGAACTCGTACACCGATTCAACAGTGGCGCCGGCCAGCACGTATACATATACAGTCCAGGCTCAGGACGGCGCCGGCAACGTTTCGGCTGTCAGCAACAGCGTAGTCGTGACGACGCCTCCGGTTCCCGACACGCTTATTGACAGCGGGCCGACGCCCCTGACGACGTCCACCACCGCCACGTTCGTCTTCCACTCGACCGCCTCGGGTGCGACTTTCACGTGCAAGCTCGACGCCGCGAAGGCCGGCGGCTGCAACAGTCCCAGGACCTATAACGGATTGATCGCCGGGGCTCATTCATTCTCGGTTTTCGCCACCGCGAACGGTGTAAATGACCCGACACCGGCGGTGGCCAGCTGGACCATCGATGTCGCACCACCAAGCACACCGACAGGACTCAACGCCTCAGCATCGGCCACGTCGGTCACCCTGAGCTGGGATCCGAGCACCGACGACGTCGGCGTGACCGGCTATGACATATACCGAGGCGGGTCGCTGCTGGCTTCGGTCGGCGCGGTCACCGTGTACGCCGACAGTACAGTCGCGACGGGCGTCACATATTCGTATGCTGTCGACGCACGCGACGGGGCCGGCAACGTTTCTCTGCAGTCCTCGCCGGTGTGGGCGAGACCGACGGCCTCCTACAACGCGCACCTGACCCGCGCGCCGTACCTGACCGACCTCGTCGATCTTCACGTGGCGGTCAACTTCGCCACCGACCAGTCGGCCACGACCGCGAGCGTGGTGTATGGCGCCGTGGGCACTGGAGGCAGCTGCTCACCGTCGACTGTCGCTTCCGCGAGCCGCATCACGATCTCCGTCGGCACAGTGTTCGAATATCAGTGGAAGGGCGATATCACACTGCCCGCCACCGGGACGTACTGCTATCGCGTTTATCTCGGCACCACCGATCTACTGGGCGCCAACGCGTCGCCCGCGTTCACAACCCAGGTGCAGTTCGGCTCGACCGAGTCCTACTCATTCGTCGTCTTTGGCGACTGGGGGCAGGTCGACGCCAGCGGCCAGAACGCAGGCCAGGCGAACCTGATGGCCCAGATCGCCGCAAGCGGAGCGCGCTTCGCGGTCTCAGTCGGCGACAACGGCTACCCCAACGGCAGCCAGATCAACTATGGCGATCTGCAGCAGTCCGGAGCCGACACGAGCGCCATCTTCGGCTCGCAGTTCTGGACCTTGCCAAGCGGCTCCATCCCACTGTTCGCGGCCGTGGGCAACCACGGCGTAAGCGGAGTGAAGCACACTGACATAACGACGTGGACCCAGGCCACAGCGGTCTCGTCTTCCGGTGGTCGCTACCAGAACGATGTCTACTGCTGCATCAACGGGACGTTCTCATCGAACTATGGCAGCGAGTGGTATGCGTTCTCGGCCGGCAATGTGCGCTTCTACATGCTCGACTCCGCCTGGGGCGACACGAACGGCGGCACCGCGTCGCCCTACGCGAATGACGCCCTGGCCCACTTCGCGCCGGGGACGCCTGAATACATCTGGCTCCTCAACGACCTCGCCACGCACTCCACGCAGCTGAAGTTCGCCGTCTCTCACTACCCGTTCTACTCCGACAACCCAACCCAGCCGTCGGACACATACCTCGACGGCCCGGCGAACCTCGAAGGCCTGCTCGGCCAGCACGGCGTGCAACTCGTCTTCAACGGTCACGCCCACATCTACGAGCGCAACCGCGCAAGCGGGGGCGGGATGCCTATCACCTACGTCACGGGCGGCGGCGGCGCGACCCTCGAGCCGATGGGCACGTGCAGCACCTTCGATGCGTACGCCATTGGCTGGTCACCGACCAAGCTCAACGGCAGCGCGTGCGGTTCGGCGCCCGCGCCGACTTCCGACAGCCAGGTCTTCCACTTCCTCAAGGTGACTGTGTCCGGGACCTCGATCACCGTGGCGCCGACCGACTCGACCGGGAACACCTTTGACGTGCAGACCTATACGTTCAAAGTCCCCACCGACACCTACATCGACTCCTCGCCGCCGCCGGGGACGACGAGCACGTCGGCGACCTTCACCTTCCACGCCAGCGGGACGCCGGCGACGTTCATGTGCCAGCTCGACGCCAACCCCAAGACGTCGTGCACCAGCCCGATCACGTACTCCGGCCTGACCCAAGCCGCACACACCTTCAACGTGGCGGCGACCGTCAACAGGTCAGCCGATCCGACCCCAGCGACAACGTCATGGACCGTGGACACCACACCCCCAACGACACCCGCGAACCTCGCCGCCACGGCGACGAGTCCCTTCACTGTGGCGCTGACCTGGTCGGCCGCGTCAGACAACCTCGGGGTCACCGGCTACGACCTCTACCGCGACGGCGAGCTCTACCAGGCCCTGGGCGCGGTGACGAGCTACACCGACTCGGTGCTTGGTTCATCGACGCACCAGTACGCAGTCAGGGCGCGCGACATTGCGGGCAACGTCTCAGGGCTGACACCGGTAGTTTCAGTGACGTCTGCGCCACCGCCATCACCGGTTTTCTCAGACGGCTTCGAGTCTGGCAATTTCAGCGCCTGGAACTCGAGCGCCGGGTTGGTGATCGAGTCGGCCAACGTGAACAGCGGGACCAACGCGGCGGAAGGAAACACCACGGTCGGCAACACCTTCGCCAAGAAGACTTTGCCGTCCACATACACGGATGCATATGCACGTGTGGCATTTGACATCGCGGCTCAGCCGAGCCAGGTCAACATCCTTCGATTCCGCGACGCTAGCGGCAATTCCATCGGATACGTTTACGTCGACACCACCGGGCTGCTTGGCTTCCACAACGACGCGACTGGGCTGAACATCCTGAGCGGCGTCTCGCCGTCACCCGGATGGCACGCGCTGGAGCTTCATCTCAAGCCCGACGCCACTGGAGGCGTGGTCGAGATCTGGCTCGACAACACCTACGTCGCGGACCTCTCCGGGACTGGGCTGAACACCGGCAGTTCGCCGGTAGCGTTGATGCAGATCGGCGAGGTGCAGTCAGGACGAACGTATGACGTCCTGTTCGACGACGCGGCCTTCGGTACAGCCCGATTGGGTCCTGCCGCCGACATCGTCCCGCCCACGGTGCCCACAGGCCTGGCCGTAACGGCGGCAGGACCCTTCGAAGCCGACCTGACGTGGAACGCTTCGACCGATGACGTCGGAGTGGCCGGATACGACGTGTTCCGGGATGGGACCCTGATCGCGTCGCTCGGACCTGTTGTGACATATGCGGACACCGCGACGACAGCCGGGTCGACTCATTCGTACGCCGTGCGGGCGCGCGACGCATCAGGCAACGCTTCAGCACAGAGCGCGGGGGTCTCGGTGACGCAGCCGGCAGCCGCTTCACCGCTCTTCGCGGACGGCTTCGAGACGGGGGATTTGTCGGGTTGGACCAGCAACTCAAACCTGAGCCTAGAGTCAGGCGACGTCCACTCGGGTGGCTTCGCCGCGGAGGGCAGCACCGCGGCCGGCTCGACCTTCGCCAGGAAGACCCTGCCCTCGACCTACATGGACGCGTACGCCCGGGTCGCTTTCGAGGTCAAGAGCCAGGCTTCCCAGGTGACCCTGCTCCGGCTCCGCGACACGCCCACCGGCAACGGCGCATATCTATACATGACGCCCCAAGGAAAGCTCGGGTTCCGGAGCGACGCGCTGCTCGGCGGCACGACCAGCGCTGTCGCCCCCGGGCCGGGCTGGCACGCGCTCGAGCTGCACCTGAACATCACCACGGGTGTTGTCGAGGTCTGGCTTGACGGCGTGGCGGTGCCCGACCTCACCTTCAGCAGCACCAACCTCGGGACCGCCGCCATGGGGGTGCTCCAGGTGGGTGATAACACGACCAGCGGCACCTGGGACGTGGTCCTCGACGACGCCGCCTTCGCCACCAGCCGGCTCGGCCCCGGCGGCGATACCACTCCACCGAGCGTACCCGCCAACCTGTCCGCCACGGCCAACTCGGCCTTCTCGGCCCAACTGACCTGGGACGCCTCCACCGACAACGTCGGGGTGAGCGGCTACGACCTGATACGCGACGGCTCCCTGCTGGTCCAGGTCAGCTCGCCCGGCTACACGGACAATACGGTCCTGGCGGGGAGCACACACACGTACGCGGTCCGGGCGCGGGACGCCTCAGGGAACGTTTCTGCCCTCAGCGCTCCGGTCTCGGTGACCACGCCCGCGGCGGCGGCGCCGATCTTTGCGGACGGCTTCGAGACTGCCGACCTATCGGCATGGACCACCTCCGCGGGCCTTGCCGTGGAATCGAACAACTTCCATTCGGGCGGCTTCGCAGCCGAGGGAGCAACGACCAACACCTCGGCAAACGCCAAGGAGACTCTGCCCTCGACCTTCCTCGACGCCTACGCGAGGGTCGCCTTCAAAGTCAACGGCCCGAATTCCCAGGTGACGCTCCTGCGGCTCCGCGATACGTCGGTGGGCACAAACGGAGGATTCATCGCTCTCACCAGCGGTGGAAAGCTCCAGTTCAAGGACGCGTCCGGCACGTCGACTACAAGTGCTGTGACCCCTTCGCAGGGCGCCTGGCATGTGCTCGAGCTCCACCTGTCCATCAGCAATGGTGTCGTCGAGGTGTGGCTCGACGGTGCGGCGGTTTCGGACCTGACGTTGAGCGGGGCGAACCTTGGCGCCGCGCCCATGGGCACCCTGCAGATCGGCGACACGGCGATTGGCACCTGGGACGTCTTCTTTGACGACGCCGCCTTCGGCACCAGCCGGCTCGGTCCCGGTGGCGACACCACGCCCCCCAGCGTGCCGGGCAATCTCAACGGCACCGCGACGTCATCCTTCTCGGTCCAGCTCACCTGGGATGCGTCCACGGACAACACTGTGGTCGCCAGCTACGACGTGATTCGCGATAGCTTGGTCCTCGCCCACGTCAGCTCGCCGGGGTACACCGACAACACGGTGCATGCCGGTGAGATCCACACTTACGCGGTTCGAGCGCGCGATGCTTGGGGCAACGTCTCTGCTCTCAGCACATCCGCCGCTGTCATGACCCCGGTGCCTGACGACTTCTCGATCAGCGCCAGTCCGAGCAGCGTGACTGTGGTTCAGGGCCAGAGCGTGACCTCGACCGTGAGCACCACCGTGACCAGCGGGAACGCGCAGACGATGACCCTGAGCGCGAGCGGGCTGCCCGCGGGGGCGACCGCGTCCTTCAACCCCAGCACGGTCACGGCGGGGGGCAGCTCGACGCTGACGATCGGGACCACGTCTTCGACCCCGGCGAGCAGCTACACCGTGACCGTAACGGGCACCGGCGCCTCGGCCACGCACAGCACATCGGTCTCACTCACCGTGACCGCGGCATTATCGGGACCGCGCTTTGTTCAGACGGCCGCCGCCGGCGAATCCGCCAGCTCGACCACGCTCACCGCCACCTTCCCGACTCCGACCGGTGCAGGCCACCTGCTCGTGCTCGCTGCGAGTGTCTACACAGGCGCGACGAATCAGATCTCGAAGGTCACGGATCCGGCGGGCAACACCTGGACCAAGATCGGAGCGTACTGCACCGCAGGCCACTTCTCAGACGGGGAGCTGTGGTACGCGGCCAACGCCAACAGCGTGACGAGCGTGACCGTCACAGTCGCCGCTGCAGCCGTGATAGCGATTGAAGTGAATGAGTTCTCTGGGGTGGCCACCACAAACCCACTCGACGTCTCTGGGGGTGCATCGAATACGGGCACCGCTGCAGCCTCGGGCGCGATCACGCCGGCGACCTCGACGGAGCTGGCGGTGGGCTTCGTCGCGGGCCATGGGTCGGTTCAGGCAATCAGCGTTACGGCCACGGGATACACCGCGCAGTCCCAGCAGACAAGCTCGAACGGGGGCTCGACCCCGGTGAGCGTGGTGTCCGCTTATAAAGTCCTGAGCTCAGTCGGTTCTCAGGAGATGACCGGCATCTTTGCGGCCTCGATGTACTGGGCTTCCGGAATCGCGCTTTTCAGGTCCGCCTGACGCAGCCCTAGGCTGAACGGCTCACCAGATCTGTGGACAGCGGGGGGCTTCCCAGCGTCAGTAGGTCCAGGCTGGCATATCGTCGAGCTCCAACTGAACATCAGCACCGGCCTCGTCGAGGTGTGGTTCGACGGCGCGGCAGTCCTGACCTTGAACGGTGTCAACATGGGAACCGGAACCATTGGCGCGATGCAGATTGGCGACACCGCGGCAGTGACCTGGGACGTCCTCTTCGACGATGCCGCCTTCGGGACCAGCCGGCTGGGAGTGAGTTAAGCCGGCTCAGCCTCGCCCGAACGTCGGCGTGTACGATCGGGGCGCCGGCCCGCCGCGCATGCGGGCCATGACCTGGGCGCGGGTCTTCGCCTTGAGCTTGCTGAGGATGTGGTGGACGTGCTTGTTGATGGTCGTGACGGAGACGCCCAACCGCCCAGCGATGTCTCGGTTGCTGCGCCCGCAGACCATCTCGAACAAGACCTCGCGTTCGCGGCGGGTCAAGCCGGCCTTCGCAACCAGATCTGATCCGCTGTTCGGGCGGCCGGGGTTGACTCGGTCCGAAAAGCTCATTCGGCCGAGGTTCGGATCGGCCAGGGCTCGAATGGCGGCGACCATATCCTCGACCGACAGGTCCTTCGGCAGATAGCCGCTGGCGCCTGCCTGGCGAGATGCGGTCACCGAGTCCCAGTCGAGTGACGCCGAGACGACGATGATCCGAACGTCGGAGAAACGCTCGCGAGCCGCCCGCGCGGCTGCAAGCGCGTCGTCCTCTGGGCCGAGATACAGGTCCAGCAGGACGACATCGACCGGATCGTGTTCGAGGTCCTCGACGAGGTTGACCGCGGTGCCTGACTCCCACACGACCGCAAAGTCGGGTGCCCTTTCGAGGACTCGGCGCAGCCCCTCCCGGAACACCGGGTGGTCGTCAATGAGGGCGAGGCGGATCACTTGGTTTTACTCACACGGTTAACAGGTCTGCCGACAAAACTCCCCCACCCACCGCCCACGCCACAATGGTCTCTCGAAGCATAGAACGGTTCGGGAGCCAATATGGGTCGCGTAACAATCGACCGCCCGCCTTGACAGTCGAGGTCAAGCCGTGTAAAGCTCGCCGTTGGATCGGGGCAACCGGCAGCCTCGTGACGGGCAACGATGAAGCTTCCATACACCTATGCTGCCCGCTGTGCTGCCGCGTCCGCGGACAGCCGCGGGCTGCCTAAAAAGCACCCGACACGGCCCCGATTTGGGGCCAAGATGCACACATCTCCTGAGCAGTCCGCCCAGGCCCTGCTGACGATAGCGATCCTGGCGTGCGGTCTCTTGGTCGCAACGCGACCACTCGCGTCGGCTACCGCCTCGACCACGAACTTCGATCACGTGGTGATCGGGATCATGGAGAACCACGCCTACGAAAACATCATCGGCAACTCTGCGGCGCCCTACGAAAATACGCTGGCCCAACAGAACGCGCTGATGACCCAGTCCTTCGCCATCGGTCACCCCAGCGAGCCCAACTATCACGAGCTCTGGAGTGGCTCCAACCAGGGTGTGACCGACGACAGCTGTCCCCACACCTTCACCACGCCGTCCCTGGGCCAGCAGCTCATCAGCGCCGGGCTGAGTGTCGTCACCTACAGCGAGTCCATGCCGTCCGACGGCTTCCTGGGCTGCACCGGCAGCGCCAACGGCGGCAACTACGCCCGCAAGCACAACCCGGGGGCCGACTGGGTCGTGACTCAGGACGCCGCCCACAACAAGACCTACAACGCGTGGCCGAGCGATTTCACGACGCTGCCGACCGTCGCGCTCGTCGTGCCCAACCTCTGCAACGACATGCACGACTGCTCGATCGGCACCGGCGATGCATGGCTGGCCGCGCACTGGGATCCCTACGTGCAGTGGGCGAAGACCCACAACTCGCTGGCGATCTTGACCTTCGATGAGGACGGTGGCAGCAACGGCAACCACATCTACACCGTCTTCGCCGGCGCCGGGGTGACCCCCGGTCAGTACTCCGAGCACATCACGCACTACGACGTGCTGCGCACGGTGGAGAGCTTCTATGGGCTGCCCGGGATCGCCGGCGCCGCCACGCTGAACCCGATCACTGGCCTCTTCGGCGTCGTGTCGCCGCCGAGCCCATCGCCGTCGCCCACC
>Ga0209803_1000448_pt1 | contig 27349 bp, 33 predicted proteins | sample GraSoiAngelo_138_FD_185895 | JGI IMG/M metagenome (GOLD analysis project Ga0209803, IMG submission 185895) | Grasslands soil microbial communities from the Angelo Coastal Reserve, California, USA - 14_0929_09_40cm (SPAdes) (version 2) | ecosystem: Environmental > Terrestrial > Soil > Grasslands ...
GCTATCGTGACGTTAAAAGAAGGCGAGAAGATCGACCTCGTCTAAGGACGAGAAAGTTATGGCACTAAAAGAATTTCGCCCATTAACGCCGACGTTGCGGTTCAAGTCGCTGCCTGCCTTCGACGAAATCACGAAGTGGCGCCCTGAAAGAAGCCTCATTGAGCCGAAGAAAAAAACCGGCGGCCGGAACAGCTACGGCCGGCTCACGTCACGGCACATCGGCGGCGGTCATAAGCAGAAATATCGCAAGGTCGATTTTAAACGGCACAAGCGCGGTGTCGCAGCGGAGGTTATCGGGATCGAGTACGATCCGAACCGCTCCGCCCGCATTGCTCTGATTAAATATGCGGATGGCGAATTGAGTTACATTCTCGCGCCGAACGGACTCCGAGTCGGATCGACCGTTGCCGCCGGGGATGATGTTGCGCCTGAGTTGGGAAATGCGCTGCCGCTTCGCGCCATCCCCCTTGGCACGAACATTCACAATATTGAATTGACCCCGGGTCGGGGTGGCCAGGTTGCGCGCAGCGCCGGGCAACAGGCGACGTTAACGAACATCGAGGCTGGCTACGCGTTGGTGAAAATGCCTTCCGGCGAGATTCGACGGATTCACGAAAACTGCTTCGCTACGATTGGCCAGGTGGGAAATGTCGATCATATGAATGTGTCGAGCGGCAAAGCGGGACGCACTCGCTGGCAAGGGCGTCGGCCGCATGTCCGCGGCATGGTGATGAACCCGATCGATCATCCAATGGGGGGCGGTCAGGGCAAATCAAAAGGAGGAGGCGGCCGTCATCATCCAGTCAGCCCATGGGGGCAACTAGCCAAAGGATTCAAAACGCGCACCAAACATAAACCGAGCGATCGTTTCATTTTGGAAAGGAGAAGGCCGAAGAAAAAGGTATGATGCCGTAGCCGCGGCCCTGTGGGCCGCGCAGCGCGCCTCACAGAGGCGCGGCTACAACGAACGGTTTAAATTTATGGCTAGATCATTAAAGAAAGGACCCTTCGTCGAGTCGCATCTTTTGGAGAAGATCGACAAGATGAACAGCTCGGGCGTAAAGAAACCGATCAAGACCTGGTCGCGGCGCTCGATGGTGACGCCGGATTTTGTCGGCCACACGTTTTTGGTGCATAACGGGAAGACGTTTCATTCCGTTTTCGTCACCGAGAACATGGTAGGTCACAAGCTCGGCGAATTTTCACCTACGCGCGTGTTTAAGAAACACGGTTCGCATACGGCGAAGGTGACCAAGTAAGTGAATTTGCGATTTGCGATTGGCGATTGGCCGTTGCCGAAATTGGCAATTGGCATTTCGCGACTCCGAAAAGTTTCGCGAGCCCCGATTATTTCGGGGTTGGCAATTGGGGCGGCGTTGGTCTGCTACGGCAGCGACGCAGGGAATGGTTCTTTGTCAGAATCCAAGATTGATACCGCGGCGCAGAAGGCAATGGCTGAGCCGTTGCTAGAGCAAAACGAACAATTGCGAAAGCAATTATCGATTGCGCAGGAATCGCTTAAGGCGTTAACCAGCAGCCTTGCGGAATCCAATGCGGAGGCAGAAGAGCTTCGCCGCAAGTATTCCGATTTGGAATTGCGAATGGAAGCATTGGGACTGGCTTCAGCCAGCAAGGACCGGGCGAAACTGGAGCAACGTTTGCTGGCGGCAGTGAGCGATCTTCAACTCGCGCACAAGGAGCGCGATGAGTATCGCGACCAGATGTTGCGCCTCAATGAAGCAGTGTTGTGTTATTTGAAAACGTCGCAGGCCGGCGATGCAAAGGCGCGAATGGACGTAGAGGCGCAACTGCGTAGCACAAACACGTTGATCACAAAATCCACCAGCGAGCACGAGTTACCCGAGCCGAGTTTAATGGATGGGAGCGTGATCAGCGTGAAGGAGGAGTGGTCGTTCGTGGTCGGCAACCTTGGTGAAAAACAAGGGGTAAAGATTGGGATGCCGATGCGGGTGATGCGAAACGATCGAAAGATCGCGACACTGCGAGTAGTCGATGTACGGCAGAAGATTTGCGGTGCGGTGATTCAGGAAATGGATTCTGAGAAGGAAAAAATAAGAGTAGGGGATCACCTCCAGGTGGATGCCCACCACGATGTTAGTTTAAGATAAATGGAAGTGAGATCGATATATAGGTATGCGCGGATTTCGCCGTTTAAGGCGCGCGAAGTCACGCGTGAGATCCAGGGTCTGCCGGTTTCGGTAGCACTCGATCTGCTTGCTTTCACGCCGAAGAAGGCGGCGTTTCTCATTGGCAAAACGTTGAAGAGCGCAATCGCCAATGCAGAAAACAACGCCAATCTAAAACCAGATGGGTTGGTGGTGAAAGAGGCGATTGTCGGGGAAGGCCCAACGCTGAAGCGGATCATGCCGCGCGCCCGTGGCAGTGCGAGCCGGATTCTGAAACGCACCAGTCACATTCGCATCGTCCTATCCGACGAGATTCCAATTGAAACGCGAGAAAAGCGAAAAGCGAAACGAGAACAGGAAAAGAAAGCGGCAAAGAAGGAGACGAAGAACGAGGCGAGCGAAAGCGCGGAGCCTGTGGCTGAGAAAAAACCTGCGAAGCCGAAGCCGAGCACAAAAGCAAAGAAATAATTTTTTATGGGACAAAAAGTTAATCCAACTGGGTTTCGCCTGAGCGTGAATCGGGACTGGCGGTCGCGCTGGTACGCTTCGTCGCAGGAGTTCCCGTCATTTTTGCACAGCGACCTGAAGATACGGAATTACGTGAAGAAGAAGCTGCAGTTCGCCGCCGTTTCGAAAATTGTGATCGAGCGGGCGTGGAATTCCATTCGGGTGACCATTCACACCGCGCGTCCGGGAATTGTGATCGGACGAAAGGGCGCAGAGATCGAAAAGATGACGGAAGAAATTTCCAAGATGGCCGAGGGCAAACAGGTCAAGATCGATATTCAGGAAATCAAAGCGCCGGAACTTGACGCGCAGCTCGTTGCCGAAAACGTCGCTCTCCAGATCGAGCGGCGGATTGCCTATCGCCGCGCGATGAAAAAAGCCGTGCAGACCGCGATGGATTTTGGCGCGGAAGGAATTCGTCTGCGATGTTCGGGCCGGCTCAATGGCGCGGAGATTTCGCGCTCGGAATGGTATCGGGAAGGAAAAATTCCCCTGCACACCTTGCGCACGGCGGTCGATTACGGATTGGCAGAATCAAACACAGTCTATGGCAAGATTGGTGTGAAATGTTGGATCTGTAAGAAAGAAGAGCCAGCGCCTCAGCCGGCTGCACCACCTCCACCGCCGCCACCCGAGCCGGTCGAAGTCTAAGGAGAAAATTTATGGCGATCGCATCATCGAGCTCTGTAGCCGCGTCTCTGTGGGACGCGCGCGCTTCGCACAGCGAAGCGGCTACAGCACGACCGGTCGCATAAAGGAGACAATTTATGGCATTGATGCCAAAACGTGTGAAGTATCGAAAGTCCCAGCGGGGAAGCCGGAAAGGGACTGCTTCACGCAATCTCAAAATCGATTTCGGCGAGTTCGGGTTGCAAACACTCGAGCGTGCCTGGATCACCAACACACAACTGGAAGCCGCGCGTGTCGCGCTCACTCGCAACATGAAGCGCAAGGGCAAACTGTGGATCCGCATTTTCCCTGATAAGTCGGTAACCGCCCGCCCACCGGAAACGCGCATGGGCAAAGGGAAAGGCCAACCCGAGTACTGGGTCGCCACGGTGCGGCCTGGTAACATTTTGTTTGAGCTGGATGGCGTGCCGGAATCGGTCGCGCGCGAGTCTCTGCGTCTTGCAGCAGACAAGTTGCCAGTGCGCACGAAGTTTCTCACGCGGCACCATATCAGGGCTGCTTAAGAACTATGAAAATGAAAGAAATCGTTGAGCTGAGCACGGACGAGTTGCTAACCAAAAGGCGCGACTTGCGCCAGGAAAGCCTGCACCTGCGTTTGCAGCAGCAGAGTGGCCAGCTCGAACAGCCAAGCAGGTTGCGCTTACTGCGGCGCGACATTGCCAGGCTCGAAACAGTCCTAACTCAGCGGACTAAACAGGCGGAGAAAAAATAAATTATGGCCGAGCAAGAACCCTCATTAGCTGCTTCACCGCAGCCCGCGTCCCTGACTCGTGGTTCGCGCAAGACACGAACCGGGGAAGTGATTTCCAGCAGCATGAACAAGACGATTGTGGTGCGGTCAGTCTCGCGTGTGCCGCACCCCAAGTTTGGGAAAATCGTCAAGCAGATGAAAAAGTTTTATGCCCACGATGAACAGAACCAGGCGAAAACCGGCGACACCGTCCGCATCATGGAGACGCGTCCACTGAGCAAGCTAAAGCGGTGGCGTCTCGTGGAGGTTATCCAGAAGTAAGTGCAGGAGCGGGACTAAGAGAAAGAAGATTCCGATGGTACAACTTCGATCCAGATTAGATGTGGCAGACAACAGCGGCGCGCGCATGGCCACGATGATCGGCGTGATCGGCAAATCCACGCGTTACGCCGGGATCGGCGATGTGATCACTGCGAACGTGAAGGAAGCCAGCGCGACCGGAACAGTAAAGAAAGGCGAAGTGGTGCGTGCGGTTCTGGTTCGTACGAAACAAGCGATCCGGCGCGAGGATGGCTCTCTGCTGCGCTTCGATAACAACGCGATCGTGATCATCGATAAAGATTTGAATCCCCGCGGCACGCGCATTTTCGGGCCGGTAGCCCGCGAGTTGCGCGATCGCAACTTCATGAAAATTGTCTCGCTCGCCCCGGAAGTCTTATGAACCGAATCAAATGTCACGTTAAAAAAGGCGATCAAGTCGAGGTCATCGCCGGGAATTTCCGCGGCTCTTCAGGGAAGATCCTGGCGGTGTTTCCGGGAAAACATCGCGTTTTAGTTGAAGGCGTACGCATTATCAAAAAGCACCTTCGGAAATCTCAGGACAATCCGAGCGGCAAAATCGCCGAACGCGAGGGGCCAATTCATATTTCCAATGTAAAATTGATCGAGCGAGACGGGAAGCCAGTGAAGGCCGTAGAGTCGAAAGGAGGAAAAAAGCGTGGTCATCCCGAGCGTAGCGAGGGAACTCGCAAGTAACCCAGGGCGATTCTCCGCTATCGCTCAGAATGACATTTGTTGAAAATGGAAAACGAATTTCATCGCTATTACAAAGAGCGTGTGATGCCTGCGCTGCAAAAGGTGCACAGCTACAAAAACGTTCACCAAATTCCGAAGGTCGAGAAAGTTGTGATTAACACCTCGATTGGTTCGCAATCCGACGTAAAGCAAGCGCTAGAAGAGGCAAAAACGGAGCTCGCGTTGATCACGGGCCAGCGCCCGGTGGAAACCCTGGCCAAGAAAAGCATTTCCAATTTCAAATTACGCAAAGGTCAGGCCATCGGCGCGAAGGTCACCCTGCGTGGAGAACGCATGTACGAATTTCTCGAGCGCTTCATCAAGGCCGCGTTGCCGCGCATTCGCGACTTTCGCGGCGTCTCACCGCGTTGTTTTGACAACCACGGCAACTATACCCTCGGAATTTCGGACCAATCGATTTTTCCCGAAATCGAGCTTGATAAAATCAAGCGCAACATCGGATTTGATGTTACAATCGTCACCACGGCACGAACGGACGAAGAGGCCAAATCGCTATTGAGCGAAATGGGAATGCCGTTTAGCGACCGGGCAAGGAAGCCTGCCGCGCAACCCGCCTGATTTTTTGATGAGTACTGTTACTGATCCCATCGCCGATTTTTTGGCGCGTATCCGCAATGGCACGCGCGCGCAAAAACTGGAGGTGCTCATGCCGTACTCGAAAATCAAGGCCGAGATCGCGCGCATCTTGAAAGACGAAGGTTATATTAGCGATTACTCGATCGACACGAGCGCTGCGCATCCGCGCATCAAGATCATCAACAAAATTGTGGACCGATCGAGCGCCGTTGCAGGGTTGCGCCGGGTGAGCCGCCCGGGATTACGCCGTTACGTTGGCGCAGATGAAATCCCGCGAGTTCTTGGTGGAATGGGTCTGGCGATTCTTTCCACTTCGCGCGGTGTTTTATCGGGGCGCGAAGCGAGAAAGCAAAAGGTGGGCGGCGAAGTACTTGCCTACGTTTGGTAAATTTTATGTCACGAATCGGAAATAAAGCGGTCGAGATTCCCGACAAGGTCAAAGTCAACATCGACGATGACGGAGCGGTTTCAGTGGAAGGGCCTAAAGGAAAGCTCCACTGGAAACTTCCGCGCCACATCCGGGCAAGCGTGAAAGACAACCGGGTATCGGTGGTGCGCGAAGCAGAAACACACAGCGTGAAAGCGTTACATGGGCTTTCGCGCAGCCTCGTGCACAACATGGTGCAGGGCGTGAGCGAAGGTTTCAGCAAGCAACTCGAGATTGAGGGAGTCGGTTTCAGGGCCGCCGTGCAGGGATCGACCCTTAATCTGAGCCTCGGTTTTTCGCATCCGATTCCATTTGCGATTCCAAGGGACATTAAAATCACAGTCGCGGACAACACGAAGATTACGGTCCAAGGCGTGGACAAAAAACTGGTTGGCCAGGTGGCGGCGGACATCCGTCGCTTTTATCCTCCGGAACCGTACAAGGGCAAAGGCGTTCGTTACGCGGGCGAACAGATTCGTCGCAAAGTGGGCAAGACCGTTCAATAGATATGGCGACGATTCGTAAGGCAGCACGGCAGCGTGTTCATCAAAGGATCAGGAAAAAAGTCGCAGGTACGGCGCAACGACCGCGGCTGGCAGTTCATTTCTCTGGGAAACACGTTTATGCGCAAGTGATCGATGACGATGCCGGACGGACACTGGCGGCTGCATCGACCACGGAGCGTTCCTTACTGGACAAAGATAAAGCCGCGGCAAACAAGACCGCGGCAGAACAAATCGGCAAGGCAATCGCGGAACGTTCTCTTGCGAAGAAACTCGAGCGAGTCGTTTTTGATCGTGGCGGGTTCCTTTATCACGGAAAAGTAAAGGCATTAGCAGATGCGGCGCGCGCAGGCGGCTTAAAATTTTAATTCATGGCTCAAACAACTTCAGGCAGACGACCAGACTTCCGCAGACCAGATAGGACTCCCGCGGCAAAGGGCGATACGACGGAAAAAGTCGTGTTTATCAACCGTTGCGCCAAGGTCGTGAAGGGCGGTCGACGTTTTAGCTTCAGCGCGTTGATCGTGGCTGGAGATCACGATGGGAAAGTAGGATGCGGATTTGGCAAGGCCAACGAGGTCTCAGAGGCCATTCGAAAAGCCTCCGAAGCAGCGCGCAAATCGATGGAAAAAGTTTCATTGAATGATAACACGATCCCACACGAAGTGATCGGCGAGTACGATGGAGCACGGGTGCTGTTGCGTCCCGCATCGCCAGGAACCGGCGTTATCGCCGGTGGAGGCGTGCGGGCAGTAGCTGAGGCGGCCGGCATTCGCGACGTGCTGGCCAAGTCGCTCGGATCGAGTAATCACGCCAACGTAGTGAAGGCGACGATCGCCGCGCTGCGATCACTTCGCCGGCGGGACGAAATTTTTAAAGCGCGCGGAATTCACTTAAGCGATGGAAAGGGGGACCAACGCGATGCGTCTTCATAATTTGCGGCCGCGACCGGGATCACGACATCGCGTCAAACGCCTGGGCTGCGGTGAAAGTTCAGGACACGGAAAGACCAGCGGCAAGGGTCATAAAGGGCAAAAGGCGCGCTCGGGTGGGAGCATTCGACTGGGGTTCGAAGGCGGTCAGATGCCGCTGATTCGACGATTGCCGAAGCGCGGATTCAACAATGCGGCCTTTCACAAGCGTTATGCGATTGTGAACCTCAGCGACCTGAATGCATTTGAAGCCGGAGCGGTGGTAAACGAACAGCTGCTGCGTGAGTCGAATTTGGTTCGGGGTCATTTCGTGGGAATAAAAATCCTTGGTGACGGCGAATTAAAGCACGGCCTGAAGGTGGAAGCCGATAAAGTCAGTGCAGCAGCCCGGGAAAAAATCGAAAAGGCTGGGGGAACAATTACATTGCGTGAGGGAAGAGGCCCGCAAGCAGCCCCAGTCCACGCCGCCGGTGAGACTGGAATCTCGGCAGGGGAAGTATCTGTTGAACCTGCCTTGCAGGCAGCAGGAAAGAGAGAGTCGTCGAGGAGACCGCCAGCCAAAGTGAAGGCGCGGACAAAGAAGAAAACATCTGAGGAGAGCTAGCGTCTCGGCAGGCAATAATCCAGATTTAGCGGATGGTCTCGGCGTTTCTCAACACAGTTAAGATACCGGAATTGCGCCGGCGCATTTTGTTTACGCTGGCCGTAGTGGTGATTGTGCGTTTGGGAGCTGCCATCACAACTCCGGGAGTCAACCAAGCCGTTTTGCAGGAATGGTTTCGCACGTCGCTGACCCAGCGGACCGGAGGCGGTTTGGCCGCGCTCTTTAACCTGTTCAGTGGCGGCGCGCTTGAAAATTGCGCGGTCTTTTCCCTCGGCATCATGCCGTACATCAGCGCTTCGATCATGATGCAGTTGCTGACGGCCGTGATTCCGCAGCTTGGCAGATTGGCGCGCGAAGATGGTGGCCGACAAAAGATCATGCAGTTAACGCGCTACACAACAGTTGGGCTGTGCATTTTCCAAGGGTATCTGCTGGCGCTGTCGTTTCAGCACCCGGAATCGTATCACACGATGCTGCCGGGAATCACCGACACCATCAGGAACCTCGGCATTCCGTTAGTGGACGACCTTGGCTGGAGATTTCGAATCATAACGGTGATTTCCCTCACGACCGGGACGCTGTTGTTGATGTGGCTGGGCGATCAAATTACCGAGCGCGGGATTGGCAACGGAATATCGCTCATTATTACGATTGGCATTGTTGCGCGTCTGCCCGCTGCGCTCGCACAGGCGTGGAAGACATTTGTGCCTTCGGGGCAAACCGGTTCGAGCCAGGTAAATCCGATGGTCCTTGTATTGCTTGTGTTCCTCTTGATTATTGTCATCGCTGCGGTGATTGCGATCACTCAAGGCGTGCGCAAGATCACTGTGCAGTATGCGAAGCGGGTGGTGGGCCGGAAAATGTACGGCGGCCAGACACAATATATGCCGTTGAAGGTGAATTATGCTGGTGTCATGCCAATCATCTTTGCCTGGGCGCTGCTTCTGTTCCCGGCCACTATCGTCAGCTACGGTTTTAAGAGCAGTCCCATCGCGAATCGCATAGCCAGTGCGCTTTCCACCGGTTGGCCCCATTATGTCGTTCTTGCGGCAATGATTTTCTTTTTCAGTTACTTCTGGGTTGCAACCCAGTTTCAGCCGGCGCAAATCGCGGACGATCTTAAAAAATACGGCGGTTACATTCCGGGCGTGCGGCCAGGAAAGCCGACTGCCGAGTTTCTTGATTTCACGATGACGCGACTCACGTTTGCCGGCGCGATTTTCCTCACCTTGATAGCGGTTTTGCCAAGCCTTCTCAGCCAATGGTTGAATGTGCCCATCATCACAGCGCAATTTTTCGGCGGCACCAGCTTGTTGATCATTGTGGGCGTCATGCTTGATACCATGCGCCAGGTGGAGACCCACCTCATTCAACGGCATTACGACGGCTTTTTGCGAAAGGGGCGGATTCGGGGGCGATCATTTGATCGCGCGTCGTATGCTCGCGGGGAGGCGGCAGCCAGCGGAACCCTGATGTGGCTCTATGTGGGGATTGCGGTCCTTGTGATCGCCGGGGTCGCCTTTTTTCTTTACGGGCGATAGGTGAAAAGGCGGCTCGTTCTTCTTGGCGCGCCCGGTTCCGGCAAAGGAACCCAGGCGGAAATGATTACGCGCCAATTCGGTATTCCTGTCACTTCGACGGGCGCGATCTTGCGCCGTGAACGCGATCTCGGGACGCCTTTGGGGCAGGAGACTGCCGAAGTGCTCCGGAGCGGCGGCCTCGTGTCGGACAAAATCATCATTGAACTGATCGAGGACTGGCTGCGCTTGCATGGTGGCCACGGGTTCGTCTTCGATGGTTTCCCGCGGACACTGCCGCAGGCCGAAAGTTTGATGTCGATTTTGGCAAGGCTGCGCTCTGCATTGGATTTAGTGATCTGGCTCGAGGTGTCGGAGCAGACTGTGCGTGAACGCATCGCCGGCCGGCTTCAGTGCGGCGAATGCGGTTTTACCACCAGCTCATCGAGCGCGCAGTTTGCCAACCGTCCCATATGTCCCTATTGCGATGGTCCCTTAGAGCGCCGTAATGACGATGATCTGAGCGTGTTGCAAACCCGCTTGCAAGAATTCCACACTAAGACCGAGCCGCTCGCGTCCTTTTATGAAAAAATGTCGATCTTGCATCGGATCGACGGTAATCGCGATCGCGAGGCGGTCTTTAGCGATATCTCACGACTGATTGAAGACAAGAGACCGACATGATTCCGATCAAAAACGCCCGGGAAATTGAGAAGATGCGGCAGGCATGTCGCACAGCGAGCGACATTCTCGACCGGGTCAGCGATTTGATTCGCCCCGGTATTACGACCAAAGAGGTGGACGAAGCGGCAGCGGACTTCATGAGCGAGGCCCGCGTGAAGAGTGCATTTCTGGGTTACCGGCTGGGGCACCGCGTTTTCCCCGGCAACATCTGCATCTCGCTTAACGACGAAGTGGTTCACGGCATCGGCAGCCATCGGCGAATTCAATATGGCGACATTGTGAAATTGGACATCGGCATAATTCAGGATGGCTGGGTAGGCGATAACGCCACGACGGTTCCAGTTGGAATCGTCGATGAACGCACGGATCAATTGCTGCGCGTCACCGAAAATGCGCTCGCCCGTGCAATCGCCGTCGCCCGCGAAGGCCGGCGGGTGGGCGATATTTGCGCCGAAATCGAGGATGAAGCGCGCCGCTTTGGTTTCTCCGTCGTGCGCGAATTTGTTGGGCACGGGGTGGGACGAAAAATGCATGAGGAACCACAAATTCCCAATTACGGCAAACGTGGCAGCGGTCCGAAACTAAAGGCAGGGATGACGCTGGCAATTGAGCCGATGGTTAACATCGGCACTTCCGACGTAAGATTGCTCGACGATGGATGGACGGTGCGCACAGCGGATGGAATGCCCTCGGCGCACTTTGAGCACACCGTCCTGATTACGAAGGATGACCCAGAAATTCTGACATGGCGCGCAAAGACGCAATTGAAGTAGAAGGCACAGTCGTCGAGTTGTTGCCTAATACCATGTTTCGGGTTGAACTGGCCAATGGCCATCGTGTCCTGGCGCATATCTCCGGGAAAATGCGGTTGCACTTCATTCGGATCTTGCCAGGAGACAAAGTTATGCTAGAGATTTCACCCTACGATTTGTCGAAGGGGCGAATTACTTATCGCCAAAAATGACAGCGCAGCGTCCCTGCGTTTTCCACTTCGTTGATTATGAAAGTACGACCATCAGTAAAAAGACTTTGTGCGAGTTGCAGGATCGTGAAGCGCAAGAACGTGGTGCGCGTGATCTGCAAGAACCCGCGCCATAAGCAGCGCCAGGGATGAACGATTTAACTTTGTAACCTATTTAACCAATATCCCATGCCAAGACTACTCGGAGTTGAAATACCAGCGGACAAGCGAATCGAAGCGTCGCTCACTTACATCTACGGAATCGGCTTTAGCACAGCCAGGCGCATTCTTGAGCAGACCAACATTGACCCGAACATTCGCGCGAAAAATCTTACGCCGCAGCAGTTGAACGAAATCATTCACGCCATCACGAACAACAAGATCAAGATCGAAGGTGATCTGCGTCGCGACGTGCAAGGTAACTTGAAACGTCTGCAGGCGATCAATTCTTATCGAGGCATCCGTCACCGGAAGGGCTTGCCCGTGCGCGGCCAGCGCACTTCCACAAACGCCCGGACACGCAAGGGACCACGCAAGACCGTCGGTGTGATCCGCAATCCGGAGGCAAAGGCCGGCAAAGTTTAAATGACTGATTAGAATTATGGCTGACCCAGAGGATCCAACCAAGCCAATCCCGGAAGAACCGAAAACGGACGAGCCGGAATCGATGCCGCCTCCGGCGGAGTCATCGGAAGGAGAGACCACGACAGTGGCCGGTGAAGAGCGTCCAGGCGATGTGGTTTCTAAAGAGACGGGCCCTAAACCGCCAACTCCAGAGGCCAAGCCGGCAGTTAAGCCGGTCAAAAAGGCTGCCAAGAAAAAGAAAGAAGAGCCGACGCGTGTTGCGGCGGCGACCGAGAGCCTTTCACTTTCGCCTGAGGTTGAGAAAGCGAAGGTCGTCAAAGCAAAAGGCAGCAAGAATGTTCATTCAGGCATCGCGCATGTGCTTTCGACGTTTAACAACACGATCGTGACGATCACCGACATGAAAGGCAACGTGATTGGGTGGTCGAGCGCCGGCAAGGTCGGCTTTAAAGGTTCGCGCAAAAGCACCGCTTACGCAGCGCAGATGGTTGCGCAGGATGCGTCCCGGCAGGCGATGGGCCATGGACTGAAAGAAGTGGAAGTTTTAGTCAGAGGCCCAGGAGCCGGACGCGAATCCGCCGTGCGAGCTTTGCAGGCGATCGGGCTCGATCTCACTGTGATCCGCGATGTTACTCCCGTGCCGCATAACGGCTGTCGCCCGCCAAAACCGCGTCGCGTCTGATGCTCTCAACCCTCAGCTCCCAATTATCAACTTTCTAAAATGGGCAGATACACAGGACCAAAAACGAGAGTGAGCCGGCGCTATGGGGTGCCGCTTTTCGGTTTCTCCAAAGCATTGGAGCGGAAGAATTATCCTCCAGGCATGCACGGTCCGAGAGGTTCCCGGCGCAAACAATCGGAGTACGCGATTGCGCTCGGCGAAAAACAGAAGCTGCGCTATCAATATGGGCTTCTCGAGCGGCAATTTCGGAGGATTTTCGAGAAGGCGCTGCAGAAGCGCGGTGTGACAGGTGAAACACTTCTTCAACTATTGGAGACGCGTATCGATAATGTCGTTTACCGCCTTGGCCTCGCTAATACCCGCAGCGCTGCTCGCCAGCTTGTGTCGCACGGTCACGTGCTCGTGAACGGGCGCGGGGTGAATGTCGCTTCCTACAATGTAAAGGCAGGCGACGAGATCACGATCAAGGACAAGCCGAAATCCCGCCAGCTGGTGCTCCGTAATCTTGATCTGACACAGATTGTTCCCGTACCCGACTGGCTCACGGTCGATCGCGACGCGCTCAGCGGCAAAGTTGCGCGAATCCCGTCTCGGGAAGAAATGCAGCCGATCGTGAACGAACAGCTCATCGTCGAGTTGTATTCGCGGTAGGGGCGATTCACCGAATCGCCCAAGGACGATTGCGGTCAATCGTCCCTACCTTCCAGATATTCGAGCGCCTTATCGTAACTCTTGCGCTGGAGATAATGCGCCAACCGCGGATCGATTGGCTGCGGAAGCGCCGCGTGCAGTTTGTCGATCTTTTCCGAGACTGCTTTCAATCGTGCGATGTGTTTTGCCTCGTCGCGCCGGCTTTGTTCATCCTGAATTACTGCGAGGCGTTCTCGCAGAGCCTGCGCCAAATCGGCAACTACATCTATCTTCATTCAACCACGAATAAACACTAATCGACACGAATCATTTGCCCGAATTCTCTCTGAATTAGTGTTCATTCGTGTCCATTCGTGGTGATTACCTTTCAGTGGCGATCACCCTCGGAGAGCAGCTGTCGCTTGGCCTCAAGCCAATCGGATTCGGCGTCACCCGGCAGTGCGAATCTGCGGCGTCGCTCGGAAATGAAATACGCGCGCAAACGAATTTGTTCGTCCGATGGCTCCGCTGGTACTCCCGCCTCTGGAGGGACGGAACCCTTTGTTCTCTGCGCAGTCGCAATCTTTTTATCGCGCATCCCCGGCTTCTTTCGGTTTGTTGCTGCGCGGCGCGGCCGGGACGCTTTACCGGGGTTCACTTCTGCGGTCGGTCCGGCAGCTTCTGGTGACATTTGATTTTTGCTTTGGACAATTTTGCTCTTTTTCGGCACAGATTGATTGGTGTTAATAATTTCAATTCGTTTACCGTGCATCCGACGATCCGCAAGCAGTTTCTCGCACGCGTTTGGTCGAACCAGAAATCAGCATAACCTTTTCCTATGAGACATTTTGTTTTCCGTTGGATTGTGACGACGGTCGCGGTATTTGTGGCTGCACCGGTTGTGGGCATCAACTACGGGGGCCGCATTGATTGTCTGCTGGGCGCGTCGCTTCTGCTCGGTATTGTGAACGCTTTTATTCGTCCTGTGCTTTTGTTGCTGAGCCTACCGTTGATTCTCGTCACCCTTGGCCTCTTCATTCTAATTATTAATGCGCTGATGTTGAAGTTCGTTGGCGAGATAGTGCAGTGTTTTGAAGTTCCCGGTTTCTGGCGCGCGTTTTTCGGCGCGATTATCATTTCGATCGTCAGTTGGTTGCTCAGTGCATTTTTTCGCGGCAGCGACGGACGTGTTCACGTGCTCACGCATCATAGCCAGATCAAGCGTGTCCGGGGCCGTGTGATCGAGCGCTGACTGTTGGGAAAGCTGTCGCCTTGCTCTACAATTTTAGGTGCCACCGCGCGTCACACTTTTTCGCGAAGCCGCTGAGCAGCATGAGCATGAGCAGGAGCAAGAGGGAGAGGAAGAGAAAAGCCGTTTGCTAAGCGAGATATTTACTCAGCCGCGAGCGGAGTTCTGAGCGCGCGCGAAAGAGTACGCTTTTTACAGCCGGAACCGAGAGATCGAGAACCTCGGCGATTTGCTCGTAGCTGAGCTGCTCATACCTCCGCAGCACCAGTGCCATCCGCTGGGTTTCCGGTAACTGGAGAATTGCGTCCTCAATCGTTCGCTGAAGTTCCAATTCCAAAAGCGACGCATCCGGCGCGAGATTCGTCTCATCCTTCAGAGGCGGATCTTCGGCGCCCGGTTCTGACTGAAGCGGAACATGCGCGTGACGCTTTGTACGGCGCAGCTCGTTGAAAACCAGATTGCGCGTGATTTTCAACAGCCACGTCGTGAATTTGGCGCGCGGGACATATCGGCGCGCGCTTTTCCAGACCCGGATAAAAACCTGCTGCGCGAGATCTTCTACGTCCGAATTGCTGCTCAACATCCGCGCGACCGTGCCCGCCACCAAGGCTTGATGCCTTTCAATCAGTTTTTCGAACGCGCTCGTATCGCCCCGGCTCACCAGCCGCATCAGCCGCACGTCTTCAGCGTCTTCCTCCGATCTCCCTTGATTTCCTGGATCGCTAGCAGCCATCGCTCAATTAGACGGTAGCATTGGGCGGGCGTTGCGAAAATTGTAGCTTGGAAAGTCGCGCGGTCGTAGCGTCCGCTGTCTCAGCGGATGTCCCCGGCCGCGTCACGTGCGATGACATGGGATGCGCTGAGGACAGCGCACGCTACAGCTAATGGTTCCCTCTTTCGCTTCGCGAGCCGATTGGAACATAGGCTTGAAGCCTGTGCGCCCAGCGGGTTTGAAACCCGCTGTTCCGGCTTTAGCGGAGTGCAACTCCGCTGGGCACACAGACCTGGAGGTCTATGTTCCGTTGATTCCACGGTTTTTGTTGCAAGCTGGAAGCGCTCTGTGCATTCTTGATGGCCGATATGTTGTTGTAGCCACCGGATGAATTATCTGCTCATTCCAAAAGGACTCAGGCCAATCGCCGAAAAAGTTGAGGCGGCCCAGCGAATCTCAGAGGCCGATGCGGTTGCGCTCTACCGTTCGAGTGACCTGAACGCGCTCGGAATGATCGCCAACGTTTTGCGCGACCGAAAAAACGGCAACTACGCGACCTACATTCACAATCGTTACATTAATTACTCCAACATCTGCATCCTTTCCTGCCAGTTCTGCGCTTTTGCGGCTAAAAAGCGTGATGCGCACGCCTTCGAATACGCGATCGATGAAATTATCAGTGCTGTCCGGGAGGCGCTGCCCCTTGGGATAACCGAAGTCCACATGGTCGGCGGGCTGCATCCGACGCTAAAGAAGGAGTGGTATCTCGATCTTTTGCGTCGTCTGCGCGCACTTGATCCGCAGCTTCACATCAAGGCATTTACCGCGATCGAGGTTCGTCATTTGTCTCAACGAATCTTTCGCATACCGATCCGCGACACGCTGGAGACTCTGCGCGAAGCGGGTCTCGGTTCTATCACCGGCGGCGGCGCCGAAATTTTCGATCCCGTCGTGCGTGATCAAATTTGTCGCGGCAAAGAAACCGCCGCCGAATGGCTCAATGTGCATCGCATGTGGCATCAGATGGGCGGCCGCAGCACCTGCACTATGCTCTACGGTCACATCGAAACGCCTGCTCATCGTGTGGATCACTTGCGGCAGCTTCGCGAGTTACAAGATGAGACGCGCGGGTTCACTGGCTTTGTTCCCTTTGCGTTCGAGCCGTCGGCAGCCCACGGGATGCTCGCTCACATAAAACGCGCCTCTGCATTTGAACAGCTTCGCAATCTCGCGGTGAGCCGAATTTACCTGGATAATATTGATCATCTGACCGCTTATTGGGTCAGCCTGGGACTGCCGCTGGCGCAGGTCTCGCTCAGCTACGGCGTGGACGATCTGCACGGCACAATTTTGGAGGAGAAAATTTTCCACATGGCGGGCGCGACGACACCGCAGCAGCAAACCGTGGCTGCACTGGAACACGCCATCCGCGAGGCCGGCCGCATACCCGTGCAGCGGGACAGTTATTATGGGCATTTGAACGGTGCGAGACGACTCAGCCGGCCTAACGAGCGCGAATTGGTTTGCGCTTAGTCCTTGCTGTCACTTTGCGCAGGATGACAGGCGTCGTTCACTGATCACTTGAGCTCCATTCGTATCGGTTGCGTAAAATATCTGAACGCGCGTCCACTCATTCGCGGATGTCCGGGTGGCATCGAGTTTGATCATCCGTCGGTGTTATGTGAACGTCTCGCGAAAGGCGAGCTTGATGTCGCGCTGGTCTCCAGTTTCGAATTTCTGCGCAACCCGATTTACCGGATTGTTGATGAGGTTTCCATTTCATCCGACGGACCGGTTTACAGCGTCGTCGTCGCGCATCGCGGCGACATTTCCGAGATCAAAGAAATCGAGCTCGACCCTGCATCGCAAACTGCGGTCAATCTCCTGCGCTGCCTAGATGCAGAGGTAGGATTCAACCCGCGTTTGGTCCGGCGTAACACGGGCGGCTTACCGGCTGGGGCGAAATCAATTTCAGCTCGTCGCGCCCAGTTGCTGATCGGCGATCAAGCCATTCGCTTTCGCGAGCGCCACGCTGGCGAATTTCGATTTTGGGATCTGGGTGAGCAGTGGAAAAAGCTTATCGGTCTTCCGTTCGTTTACGCGCTCTGGTTGATTCGCCCCGAAGTCCCGGATGCGAAAACGATCGCGAGCCGCCTTCGCACCCTGCGTGATGAAAATCTTGCTGATCTCGACCGGCTGATCTCAGCCGAAACAGACTTCGATCGCCAATTCTGCGCCCGCTATTACCGCGAACATCTTCGATTCAACTTTGGTGAAGAAGAGAGAGAAGGTCTGAGAACGTTCGCGAAGCTATGCGCCAAGCATGGCTTGCTTGAAAAATCCGATCTTAGGTTCGATCTGGTGTAGCCAAGAAAAGGATTTCCAGGGATTTCTCAGCGTTCGGAAACTACCGCGTCTCGAATCATTGCGAAAGATACAAGTGCTTCGTAGCGTCTTGTCAGGAAGTTCTCCGCGAATAAAATGATTGGTGCAACACCGATGGATTTTAGCGCCGCGTGAGGAGTTGAATGTCGGCGCGATTGGCTGGAGCGAAATCTGCGGGTCGGAATGCGTTGCACGGTTGCTTTTGCGAAAAGGATTCCATTCCCTGGAGGAAGTTGAAAACTTTTTGCGGCCGCGTCTTAGCTCGTTGACCGATCCGTTTTTGCTCCCGGAAATGCGCGCGGCGGTTTCGCGTATTCTCGCGGCGCTGGATCGACACGAACGCATCGTGCTTTTCGGGGATTACGATGTGGATGGCGTGACTTCGCTGGCGTTGCTTAACGAAATGTTGCGCGCTTACGGCGCCACCCCGGAATTATTTTTGCCGTTGCGCATGGAAGAGGGCTACGGCTTGAGCCGCGAAAGTATTGAGCGTTGTGTCAAACAACATCGACCGCAATTACTCATCGCCCTTGATTGCGGCACCTCGTCAGTGAACGAGATTTCTGAACTCAAGAAACGCGGGGTAGATGTCATCGTGCTTGATCACCATGAGCCCAAGTCCGAGTTGCCTGACTGCGTTGCGGTCGTGAATCCGAAGCTGACGCAGTGCGGGATGGAATATCTCTGCAGTGTTGGGATCGTCTTCAAACTCTGCCACGCGCTATTAAAAACTAGGCTGCTGACTGGGTTCGATCTCAAATCGAAGCTTGATCTTGTGGCGCTCGGTACAGTAGCGGACATCGTGCCGCTGCGTGGCGAGAACCGTGTTCTGGTACAGCGTGGCGCGATCGAGATCGCACGGACCTCGCGTATCGGTTTGAGGAAATTAATGCGAGTCGCCGGAGTGCGCGTGCCAATCTTGCCCGAAGATATTGGCTACCGCCTTGGCCCGCGCTTGAATGCTGCGGGGCGTTTGAGCACGGCAGAGAAATCTTTGCGGCTGCTGCTCACGCAGGAGGAAAGCGAAGCAGCAGTGCTCGCGGCGGAACTCGATCAGCAAAACCGCGAACGCCAGGAGGTGGAACAGGAAATCTTTGATGCAGCGATAGAGGGAATAGACAGCCAGTTCGACGCGGCTCGTGATGCCGCTATCGTGGCAGGCGCGCATGGCTGGCATCCGGGAGTGCTCGGTATCGTGGCGTCACGGATTGTTCGAAAATATCATCGGCCCGCAATTATGATCGGCTTCGACGAGAACGGAATGGGCAAGGGAAGCGGGCGAAGCATCGAAGGGTTGAACCTGGTCGAAGCGCTGAATCGTTGCGCCGACAGCCTCGACAACTTCGGTGGACATGAGATGGCGGCCGGGCTGGCGGTGCGCGAGGGAAATTTCGATCTTTTTGCCAAAGCATTTCGTAACGCCGCGCGCGAGCTTCTTTCCGACGAAGCATTGCAACCTTGCCTGCGACTGGACCATGAGCTGGCATTCACCGAGATAGACGTTGATTTTCTGCGCTGGCACGAAATGCTACAGCCGTTTGGAAACGGAAATCCGCAGCCGCTGTTCCTTGCGCGTGAAGTTGAGCCAGTTGCGCCGCCGCGCGTGATGAACGAAAAGCACTTGCTCTTTCGTTTGCGCCAGGGCGATCGCCATCGGCGCGCGGTTTATTTTAACGGCGCACCGAATCAATTGCCCCCGGCGCCGTGGGATGTGGCATTCCGAATTCGCGCGGATGAATATGGAGGTGAGACGTTGGTTGCGATGCACATCGAAGCGGTGCGAGCGGCGGAGCCAATGTAATGAGCAAGGTCCTTGAACAAAAAGTTCGTGACGGCGAGGTTGCCGTCGCCAGCATGCGAGGCGCGTGCGCTCCTCAGGTTTCACAATCGCTTGAAGAGCTAAACTGGATCCCGCGGCCGCGTCTGCTCGCGCTGCGGCGCCTCGGGATTGAGACGGTAGAAGACTTGCTCACTCATTTCCCCCGCCGCCACGAAGATCGCACCGAGTTCTCGCGTTTTCCACGCGAGGAAAGCGATGTTCCGGTCTGTCTTTGCGGTGAGGTAGTTAAAACGTCACTGCGTCGTTTTGGCGGATGGAAAAAAATTTTTGAGGCCACGCTCCAAGAGTCGCAGGCAAATGCTCTGAGCGAGCCGCTGGTGTGTCGATGGTTCAACCTGCACTACGTGCAAAAAATAATCGCCACCGGCCAGCGTATTGTTGTCTTTGGAAAGCCACGTCTCCGCGGGAAGCGAATTTGCATAGATCATCCGGAGTTCGAAGTGATCGAGAACGACGAGGAAATATCGATCCATTTCCGCAGGATCACGCCCATCTATCCAGCGACGGAGGGTCTTTCACAGCGCGTCTTGCGCAGCATCGTTTATCGGCTTTTAAATGAGCTTCGTCCTGCGCCTGCGGGATTCGAAACATTATTGCCGCGTGCACTCATGAATGGCGACATGACGCGGGCGGCGGCGATTCGCGCCATACATTTCCCGAAAAATTGGGAGGAGCGGGATGCCGCGCGCGAGCATTTGGTCCTCTCCGAATTCTTCGCAATGCAAATGCTGATTGCATCCCGACGCACCGATGCGTCGATTCGCACTGGCGAGGCGCACTGCGGATCCGGCGTATTGTTGGACAGATTTCTGAAGGCGCTTCCGTTCGAACTGACACGCGCGCAGGAGAAAGTCATCGCAGAAATCCACCACGATCTTGCGGCTATGCATCCGATGAAGCGTTTGCTGCAAGGCGATGTTGGCTCAGGCAAAACGGTCGTCGCAATAGCGGCGATGCTTCTTGCGGTTGAAGGCGGATATCAGGCAGCATTCATGGCGCCTACGCAAATTTTGGCGGAGCAACATTACGATGTGTTGCGGCGCTGGCTCGAGCCGCTGGGCGTACGCCTCGCACTACGAACGGCCGCGCGACAGGAGGAGAGCGGGCCGCTATCGTTGTTCGCATGCGTGAACCGGACAAATTCTCCCGATGAACCGCAGATCATTATTGGGACGCACGCATTGCTCTACGAGAGCGTGTCGTTTTCGAATCTTGGACTCGCGGTGATTGATGAGCAGCACAAGTTCGGGGTGGCGCAACGTGCCCGACTGACTGCGCGCGAACCAGCGCCCGATGTGCTGGTCATGACCGCCACGCCGATCCCGCGCACGCTAACGATGACGATTTACGGCGACCTCGATGTTTCAACCATCGACGAGATGCCACGGAACCGGGGAAAAACCGTCACTGCGGTGCGCGATACTACGAAACTGGGCGAAGTCCTCAGCTTTTTACGAACGCAATTAGAAAGGGGCCGCCAGCTCTACGTGATCTATCCGTTGATAGATGAGAGTGAAAAATTAGACGTGAAAGCCGCTGCGGCGGAGTACGAGTTGTGGCGGGAACGCCTCCATCCCTTTCGCTGCGAATTGGTCCATGGCCGAATACCGGCGCCGGAGAAACAAAAGATTATGGAACGCTTTCGGCGCTGCGACACGAGCACGTTGATCAGTACGACTGTGCTCGAGGTCGGCGTCGATGTTCCCAATGCCAGCGTGATGCTGATTGAAAACGCGGAGCGTTTTGGTCTGGCTCAACTGCATCAACTTCGGGGACGGATCGGTCGGGGAGAGCATAAATCCTATTGTATCTTGCTAACCTCGTCTCAGGCGAAGGAGGCTTCGGAGAAGCTCGCCGTTTTGGAAAGAATCAGTAACGGCTTCGAAGTGGCCGAAGCAGACTGGGAATTGCGTGGCCCGGGCGATTTGCTCGGCACGGCGCAGAGCGGTCTGCCTGCGCTGAAGATCGGTAACTTGAAGACGGATGCGCATTTGATGCGGCGCGCGCGCGGGGCTGCCATGTCAATCTTCCAGGCAGATCCGCGGCTGGAATCGCCTGAGAATCAACGTTTCCGGCGCTTAATTGTCGAAAAACGGGGACACACTTTTTCCAACGTCAGCTAATGAAAAATCTCGCGAAATTTTTACTGTTTGTCCTGCTGGTCAGCGCGGGAATTTCCCTGCTCTACGATTACCGCCTCAAGCATGGAGGCTTGAAATTACCTTCCACGCGGACGCCGGAAAAGTACACGCTGGCTTCGGGCCCGAGCGTGGACTCAAAGCAGGTAGCTTCTTTAGAGGCGTTGAACCGGGAGCGTCGCGCTCTGGTGAGCAGTGTCCTTCCGTCCGTTGTTGCCGTGAAAACATCAAAAAAAATCGGCATTCGACGCGAGTATGGACTTGATCCGTTCGAGTTTTTTTTCGGCAACCGGCAGCGGCGATTTCGCAGTCCACGCGACGAGGCGCTGGTGCAGAGTTCGCTGGGCTCCGGTGTGATTGTGACCAATGAAGGTCACATTATCACGAACAATCATGTAGTCGCCCAGGTGGACGAGATCGAGGTGCAGTTGAGCGACGGACAAACCAAGAAAGCGCGCTTGGTCGGCGCAGATGAGCAGGTCGATCTGGCTGTGCTTAAGATCGACAATCCCAGCGTAAAGCCACTCAAACTTGCTGACTCGGATACGGTGCAGCCCGGAGATTTTGTCTTGGCCATCGGCAATCCATTTGGTTTCGAGGAAACGGTCACAGACGGAATCATCAGTTCGAAGGGGCGGCCGAATCGGAGCGATTTTTTCGGTGACTTACTGCAAACCAATGCGGCAATTAATCCAGGGAACAGCGGTGGCCCTTTGATCAACCTCCGCGGCGAAGTGATCGGGATTAATACAGCGATCGCCTCAACGACGGGCGGTTCGCAGGGAGTCGGGTTCGCGATTCCCTCGAACACGGTTCGTACTGCGCTGGAAAGTTTACTGAGACAGGGCCGGATCATTCGCGGGTACCTTGGCATCCAGACGCGAGCTTTGCAGCCCGGTGAAGACGGCGCGGACACCGAGGGCGTGACGGTTGCGGAAGTAATGGCAGGGTCGCCCGCAGCTCAGGCGGGCGTTCAACCGGGCGATGTTGTCCGCAAATTCGATGGGCACGAGGTGAAGAATTTCAGCGCGCTGCGGAGTCTCGTGGCCCAGACCCAGTTGAATAAACAAGTCGAACTTGAAATCGTACGTGACGGGAAACCGCTTAAAGTGAAGGCGCAGATCAAAGAGCAACCGATTGATTCCGACACAGCGCGGGCTGTTCCTCGGCAAAACGAGCCGCAGCCGCAAACTCCGCGACAACCGAGCGATGAAGAAGCGGCCAGCAGTCCTCTTGCTGCGATTCATGTGGAAGAGCTGACGCCGGAGATGGCGCGTCAGCTTGATCTACCCTCGAATGTGCAAGGCGTATTGGTCACAGGCGTCGATCCCGATAGCGGCGTGGCGGAATTGCAGAAAGGGGATGTGATAGAAGAGATCAATCAACAGCCGGTCACATCAGTTTCAGATTACAACAAGATCGCTGCCGCACTCGAGCCGAGCCAACCGCAAGTCTTATCGGTTTGCCGGCATCGGGCGCGTTCGTTTCTAGTCTTGCGACCGCGCTAACGTTGGTAGGGCGGCGCGCTGCGCCGTCCGGACATCCAGCGATGTCTCTACCTCAGTACGCGATTGCGTGGCGCCGGCAAACGCCAGAGAGCATTTTCCAGAGAGCCTCGAGCACGCGGTTCACTGACGCTTTTACGGATTCAAAATTGTGCTTGTTAACGAAGGAGTTGAGGATCTTTCGCTCGGCGTCAGAATGTTCGCGATCCGCTTCGATGTGGACGGTGAAATACTGATAATGCTCGGGACTGGTGAAGCCGTAGTGTTTTTTTAGTCCGTCAATTTTCGATTCACAGATCTCTGGTATTTGGCTCTCGTAGGCGTAGAGTGCTGCGAGACCTTCAGCGGTCGATCCATCGCGGCAAACTTGCCGAAATATATCGATCAAGTCCGTCGTTTCGGACCACTTTCCAGATTTGCGTACATCGGATGCAGAAACGCCGAGACCTTCAGCAAACTTGAGCCAAAGCTCGGGATGATTCGGTGAACCTGCTTCCTCGTCGATCAAATTCGACAAGAGTTGTTTGCGCGTTGCTTGATCCTCGCACTTCGCGTGCGCTGCCGAAAGATACGTGGGGAATGCCACGACATGGTGATAGTACTGCCGCGCATAATCCGCGAGCGCGTCCCTGCTCAGCTCCCCACGCGTCCACGCAAGATAAAAGGGATGTTTCAAGAGATGTTTCGCCGCGATGTTTTTATCTATTTCGTCGAGATGTTTGTTCATAGGACCTGTTATCTTCCACAGATTACGCAGATTTACACAATCTCGATTTTTTCAATCTGCGCTAGTCTGCGAAACCTGTGGACATTTTTATGCCGATTTCAAAATGTGTTTGATGCCGCGGATGGGGATGACGACCCAGGTGGGGCGGTGATTTAGCTCGTAGCCGATTTCATACACCGCTTTGTCGAGCAAATAGGCTTGGAGCATGATTTGAAGGTCGTCGCTGTTTTTAGGGATGAAAATCGCGTCGGCGGTCGTGTTCAAATAGCTTTGCAGAAAGACGCTGCTCGCCTGGCGATACCAAAGATCGGCCCAGCGCTCAAGGAACGGCACGTCTTCTTTACGCATGGCAGGCTGCCAGAGCGCGCTGTAAGCCGCGTATTGAAACGAGCGCATCATGCCGGCGACGTCACGCAGTGCCGAGCGTTTCAGTTTGCGCTCGCTTAGCGCACGGGCCGGTTCGCCTTCAAAATCGAGAATCACAAAATCTTTGCCGGTATAAAGCAACTGCCCAAGATGATAGTCGCCGTGAATCCGAATTTTCGCGGCATTGGTGCGGCGATCGAGCAGCCGTTTTTCGCACGCGAGTATTTCCTGTTCCGCAGCGAGCACTTCCTTCGCTTCATCTCGAAATGCTCGGGAGAGATCTGGCAATTTCTTTTTCAGAAGAGCAAACGCGCGCCGAAGTGATGCCCGCATGTTTTGGTAAACCGAGCGCTGCGCCATGGCGTTGAAAGGCTCCGGCGCGAACCCGGGATTGTCCGTGCGTGAGGCGAGTGCAAGATGCAGTTCGCCGGTACGTTGTGCTAATAGCTTTGCCTTGTCGGGATACACCCCGCCAATCAGTTCGTCGAGAAGCGCACCGGGCGGCGCTGTTTCATTCTGAAGATCGGCTTTGCGCTCCAGCACTCGTTCATAATAGCGGCCGATCGCGTCCACGGTGAGTGTCCAAACGTTGCCTTCGCTCGCGACCGCGCGTTGCAAGAGGCAAACCACAGTCGGTTCAGCCTTTGTCCGGCGGTATTCGAGTGCCCCGACGAAAGCCGGCACGTTTGGAAACTGGGTATGCTCCGTGAGGAACCGGTTTAGTTCAACGTCAGGGTTCACCCCATCTTCTAGTTTACGATACAGTTTCAGGAAAAATCCGTTGTCGAAGAGCATCGAAGAGTTGCTTTGTTCCGCGCCGAAAACCTGTGACTTACCGGAAGCAAGGAGATGATCTGGCTCCAGCTTGTCGCTGGCGAGGCCGACAAGATCGGTGACCTGTCCTTTGATGGCTTGGCGTTGCACGATCGCCTCGAACAGTTGCGAGCGAAACGTCGTGTCCCAGATCGCATCGAACAGAATCGCTCCGCCGGTGTCCGCGAAATGCGCGATGATCGCGTGCGAGGCGCTCTGGGAAACCGAGTGCGCGGCTTCGTCGGAAGCGATCTTCACCGGAATGGCATACGTTTCCGTAGGAGCATCCAGATAGTTTACCTCAACGAACAAAAGTCGCGCGCCGTCACGGTCAGGGGAAATGGCAAGCTGCTCAATCACCTTGAGATCGCGAAAGGTCCGCGCCTTGGAGCCAAACCAGCGGGAGTTGCGGACGTAATTGGGCAAGATTTCGCGCTCGAGCTGTTCTCGCTGGCTATTACCAAGGAGAATGTCCAGATCGGCCGGCGCCTTGATCGTTGGCACAACGCGTTTCTTCGACGCACGGCGAGCGTCGGTCGGCGCTTGCAGCGCGAACCAATAATAGGCATGCGGGCCGAGCGTGATGACGTAGCGCGATTTCCTGATCGGCCGAAACAGATTGCGGCTAAAAACTTCCATTGGCACGTAGCCGGCGAAGCGCGATAGATCCAACTCCGCGGACTGCGCGAAGCGCGAAAGGTTCGCCACGACCACTATGGTCTCGTTTTCCCAACGGCGGAGGAACGCCAGAACTTTCGCATTGTCCGGGTTGAGAAATTCGAGAGAGCCGCGCGAGAACGCCTTGAAGTTTTTTCGCATGGCGATGACCCGTCGCGTCCACCACAGCAGCGAGGAGAGATTCTTCTGCTGGTTCTCAACGTTGACGGCTTCGTAGTGATATTCCGGATCGATCGTGACCGGCAGATAAAGCTGCTGTGGGTTCGCTCTCGAGAATCCCGCGTTGCGGTCCGGGCTCCACTGCATTGGCGTGCGACAACCATTGCGATCGCCCAAATAAAAATTGTCGCCCATCCCGATCTCATCGCCGTAGTAGACGATGGGGGTGCCAGGCATTGAGAATAGGAGCGTATTCAGCAGCTCGATTTTGCGGCGACTGTTTGCAAGCAGCGGAGCAAGCCGCCGGCGGATGCCAAGATTAATCCGCGCGTGCGGATCGGTAGCGTAAACCCGATACATGTAGTCGCGCTCTTCATCCGTGACCATTTCGAGCGTGAGCTCGTCATGGTTCCGCAGAAACATCGCCCAGTGGCAATTCTCGGGAATTGACGGAGTCTGCTCCAGAATGTCGATGATCGGAAAGCGATCTTCCATCTGCAGCGCCATGAACATGCGCGGCATGAGTGGAAAGTGAAAACTCATGTGGGATTCGTCCCCTTTGCCGAAATAAGCCGCGGCGTCCTCCGGCCATTGGTTAGCCTCTGCAAGCAGCATGCGGTTCGGGAACTTCGCATCGACGTGCGCGCGCAACTTCCGGAGATATTCATGCGTCTCAGCCAGGTTCTCACAATTAGTGTCTTCCCGTTCGTACAGGTACGGGACAGCATCGAGACGAAGCCCGTCTACACCCATGGACAACCAGAAGTCGCAGACCTTCTCCACTGCATCATGCACGGCCGGGTTATCAAAGTTCAGGTCTGGCTGGTGCGAATAGAACCGATGCCAGTAGTACGCTTTTGCAACAGGATCCCACGCCCAGTTCGATGTTTCAAAATCTTTGAAAATGATTCGGGCATCCTTGTATTTTTCCGGCGTGTTGCTCCAGACATAGAAATCCTTGTAGGCAATGTCCGCACCGTAGCCCGGTTCGATGGCCCCGGCCGCTGCCGCGGCTACAGCACGTCGGGACTTTTGGAACCACGGATTCTGATCGGAAGTGTGATTAATTACGAGTTCCGTGATGACGCGCAGGTTACGTTCATGCGCAGCGTCCAGAACCGCCCGGAAATCATTGAGCGAGCCAAAAGTCGGATTGACGTCGAAATAATCGGCGATGTCGTATCCGTCGTCGCGTAGAGGTGACGGATAGAATGGCAGCAGCCAGATTGCAGTGACTCCCAGGTCCTGGAGATAATCCAGTTTTTCGATCAGACCGCGGAAGTCACCCATCCCGTTGCCATCGCTGTCGTAAAAGGTCTTAACGTGCAGTTCGTAGATGATGGCGTCCTTGTACCAAAGCGGATCGATAGATGTGTCATTCGGCTCCTGTGCCATGCGTTTAACTTTTGACCTACAAAGCGCGGCGCGCAATCAACTGTTCATCGTTGCTCGCGCGAGCTCGGCATCGGCCCTATTCAGAACAAAAGCGGCCACGTTGCCGTGGCCGCTTTCACGAAGTCTGTGCTGCTTAATTTTGCTATCCCTT
>Ga0209803_1000451_pt1 | contig 27216 bp, 20 predicted proteins | sample GraSoiAngelo_138_FD_185895 | JGI IMG/M metagenome (GOLD analysis project Ga0209803, IMG submission 185895) | Grasslands soil microbial communities from the Angelo Coastal Reserve, California, USA - 14_0929_09_40cm (SPAdes) (version 2) | ecosystem: Environmental > Terrestrial > Soil > Grasslands ...
GTGCCCCTGGCGGTCGCGCCCGCCGGGATCGTGTGGGTGGTCGGATATCGGGGTGATGAGCGGTTCCTGGCCGGGCAGGCAACCACCCGTGTCGTCACGCTGAAGCTTGAGAAGGAAGACTGATGGCAGGGGTGGAAGGCATCTTCGGCAAACCCATCGTCACCCAGGAAGAGATGCGGACGCGCATCCGGGAACTGGGACGACAGATCACGGCTGATTACGCCCAGAAGGACCTGATCCTGGTGGGGATTCTGAAGGGCGCCTTTGCCTTCTACGCGGACCTGGCTCGGGCGATCCGCCTTCCTCTCCGGATGGATTTCATGGTGGTCTCCAGCTACACGGGACGCTCGAAGGCGGCGGCGAAGATCAAGGTGCTGACTGAATTGACGGAGGATATCGCCGGTCGGGACGTGTTGCTGGTCGAGGATATCGTGGACTCCGGCCGCACCATCCAGCACCTTCGGAAAAAACTCAGCGCCAAGAAACCGAAGTCGATCAAGGTCTGCGCGCTGCTGAACAAACCGGCCCGCCGCCAAGTCGAGGTGGTGGTGGACTATGTGGGGTTCCATATCCCCAACAAGTTCGTGGTCGGATACGGACTGGATTATCAGCAGAAGTATCGTAACCTTCCCTACCTGGCCGTGCTGGAGAAAGTGAGCGAAGAAGGGGAGCCCGTGTAACGGCGGGCGTATTGTGTCTGATTGGGTGGTGTGTTAGGATGAACCCATTCGTGGGGGGTTAGGATGAATTCCCGCGTGAAAAACCTCATCTTTTGGGTCGTCGTCGGCCTGTTCATGATCCTGTTGTTCAACCTGTTCACCTTCCAGGGGCAGTCCCCGGACGAGGAGGTCAAGTTCAGCGAGTTTGTGAGCAGGGTCGAGCAGGGTGATGTCCGGGAGGTCACCATCCGCGGCAATTACATCAACGGCCTGTTCAAAGACGGGCGGCCGTTTCGGACCTATATGGTCGAGTACCCTGATCTGGTCAAGGTGCTCCGGGACCACCACGTCACGATCAACGCCAAGCCGCCGGAAGACAACCCGTGGTACGTCACGCTTCTCGTGACGTGGGGCCCGTTCATCCTCTTCCTGGGGCTCTGGTTCTTTTTGATGCGGCAGATGCAGATCGGCGGCAACAAGGCGCTGTCTTTCGGCCGGAGCCGCGCGCGACTCCTGACGGAAGACCGCAAGAAGGTGACATTTTCCGACGTGGCCGGGATTGATGAGGCCAAGGAAGAAGTCGTCGAGATCATCGAGTTCCTCAAGGATCCCCATAAATTCCAGAAGCTGGGCGGGCGCATTCCGAAGGGCGTCTTGATCGTCGGCCCGCCAGGGACGGGCAAGACCCTCCTGGCCAAGGCGATCGCTGGCGAAGCGGGCGTGCCGTTCTTCAGCATCAGCGGCTCGGACTTCGTGGAGATGTTCGTCGGCGTGGGCGCCTCCCGTGTGCGCGACCTGTTCGAGCAGGGCAAGAAGCACGCCCCGTGCATCATCTTCATCGATGAGATCGACGCCGTCGGCCGGCTGCGCGGCGCCGGCCTGGGGGGCGGCCATGATGAGCGCGAGCAGACGCTCAACCAGCTCCTGGTCGAGATGGACGGCTTCGATACGACCGAGGGGGTCATCCTGATCGCCGCTACCAATCGGCCGGATGTGCTCGATCCGGCTCTGCTCAGGCCTGGGCGCTTCGACCGGCAGATCACGGTCGACCGCCCGGACGTGCGGGGGCGCGCGGAGATTCTCAAAGTCCACACGAAGAAGGTGCCGCTCGCCAAGGACGTAAACCTCGAGGTGATTTCGAGAGGGACACCCGGCTTCTCGGGGGCCGACCTGGAGAACCTGGTGAACGAGGCGGCGCTGCTGGCGGCGCGGTTGAACAAGACTGCGGTCGAGCTGAAGGACTTCGAGTTCGCCAAGGACAAGGTCCTGATGGGCGTCGAGCGCAAGAGCATGGTCTTGACCGAGCAGGAGAAGCGGACCACGGCCTATCACGAGGCCGGCCATGCGCTTATGGCCAAGCTCCTGCCTGGGACCGATCCGGTCCACAAGGTCACCATCATTCCCAGAGGGCGGGCGCTCGGCGTGACGATGCAATTGCCGGTGGACGACCGGCACAGCTACTCGAAGGAGTTTCTGTACAACAGCCTGGCCATTCTGATGGGCGGGCGGGTTGCCGAGGAACTGGTGTTCAAGCAAATTACGACCGGGGCCGGCAACGATATCGAGCGGGCGACCGACCTGGCCCGGAAGATGGTCTGCGAGTGGGGCATGAGTGATGAACTGGGACCGCTGACCTTCGGGAAAAAGGACGAAGAGATCTTCCTCGGACGGGAAATCGCCACGCGGCGGGATTACAGCGAGGACATCGCCCTCAAGATCGATACCGAGGTGAAGCGGCTGGTCACCGAAAACTACGATCGCGCCAAACGCATGCTGCGCGAGAACATGGCCGCCCTGAAGGCGCTGGCCGAGGCGCTCCTCGAGAAAGAAGTTCTGGAAGCCGGTGAGATCGACCAGATCATCCAAGGAGCGCTGTCGCAGGAACCCCAAGGGATGTCCGCCTGACGCATGTCCCGTCCACGCGGGACGTTCCCAACTCGCACTGCTCGTCCTGTGTGCAACTTTTGCCGATTCCACGTGTCTCATCAACCGTAGGACTGTTGACGATGGACCACTCCGCGACGCCGATAAGATGGAGGGCGCGACAGTATACCCTCCCGGTGCGGGAACGGGTGTTGATCATGGGGGTGCTGAACGTCACCCCTGACTCGTTCTCCGATGGCGGGCGCTATCTCAGCGTGGAAGCAGCCGTTGCCCGGGCCGAGCAGATTGAGGCGGAAGGAGCGGATCTGCTGGATCTCGGGGGCGAGTCGTCGCGCCCCGGCTCCCAGCCGGTGCCATTGGACGTTGAGCTGGCCCGCGTCTTGCCGGTGCTCGCAGTCCTGGCCGGGCGGATCCGGATTCCGATCTCGGTGGATACGACGAAGGCAGAAGTGGCCCGGCGGGCGCTGGACGCCGGCGCGGCGATCATCAACGACGTAAGCGCACTGCGGAATGATCCGGATATGGCCGATGTGGTGGCCAAGGCGCAGGCCGGTCTTATCCTCATGCATATGCAGGGAACCCCGGCGACGATGCAGGGCCATCCGGCGTACCGCGCGGTTGTGGAAGAGGTCTGCGACTTTCTCAGGTCACGGGTGGAAGCGGCTATGGCAGCCGGCATCGAGGGCGAGCGGATTGCCGTCGATCCCGGGTTCGGCTTTGGAAAAACCTCCGACCACAACCTTGCGCTCCTTGGCAGTCTCCCGGCTCTTCGCGGGCTGGACCGCCCGATCGTCATCGGGCCGTCGCGCAAGTCCTTCGTGGGTGCTATTCTGGGGCGTCCGGTAGAGGAGCGCGAGTGGGGGACAGCCGCCGCGGTGGCGGTCGGAGTGTTCCAGGGTGCCCATGTGGTCCGCGCTCATTCCGTGGCGCAGATGAGGGATGTGACCCGCGTGGCGCAGGCACTCAGAGACGCGGGACGGGCGCCTGACCGCCGGTACTCGTTCAGCGCGTCGTAGTCGGCACGTGAGTGAAAGAAAGGGGAAGGAGACGATGATGCGTCGGCTGTTTGGGACCGATGGGATCAGAGGCGTTGCCAACGTCGAACCGATGACCAGCGAGACGGCCTTGAAACTGGGCCGTGCCGCGGGGCATGTGTTCAAGACCAGGCCGGGTCGCCATCGCATCGTCATCGGAAAGGACACGCGGCTCTCCGGTTACATGATCGAGTCCGCGCTGACGTCAGGCATCTGCTCGATGGGCGTGGACGTCTTACTGGTCGGCCCCATGCCGACACCCGCTATCGCGTTTTTGGCGAGAAGCTTGAGGGCCGACGCGGGCGTCATGATTTCAGCCTCCCACAATCCCTACGAGGATAACGGCATCAAATTCTTCTCCCGCGACGGGCTGAAGCTTCCCGACGAGGTCGAACGCCAGATCGAGGAACTGGTCGTCTCGGGGAGCATTGATTCCCTGCGCCCGACGGCGTCCGATATCGGGAAGGCCTTCCGGATCGATGACGCGGAAGGGCGCTACATTGAGTTCGTCAAACGGTCCCTGCCCAAGGGGTTTGACCTGGAAGGACTCAAGGTGGTGGTGGACTGCGCGCACGGGGCCGCGTATAAGGTGGCGCCCCATATCTACCGGGAGCTCGGGGCGGAGGTGACCGTGCTGGGCGACAAGCCTGACGGGATGAACATCAACCGCGAGTGCGGATCGGTGTCCCCCCGTGTCCTCCAAGAAACTGTCAAAGGGGAGGGAGCCGCGCTGGGCGTCGCGCACGACGGGGATGCGGATCGGGCCGTGTTTGTCTCCGAAGACGGGCATACCGTGGACGGTGATCAGATCCTGGGTGCGCTCGCCCTGGACTTGAAAAAACACGACCAACTGGCTCGCAAGACCATGGTCACGACCGTCATGAGCAACCTGGGCTTGGAACAGGCGATGGCCAGCGCCGGAATCAAGGTGGTCCGGACGGCCGTGGGGGACCGTTACATTCTCGAGCGCATGTTGGCCGAAGACTACAACTTCGGTGGAGAGCAGTCGGGGCACATCATCTTCCTGGACCATAACACCACGGGCGACGGGCTCGTTTCGGCGCTCCAGGTGATGGCCCTGATGCGCCGCACGGAAAAGTCGCTGTCTCAGCTTGCCGAGCAGATCCGGCTGTACCCGCACACGCTGGTCAATGTCCGCGTCCGCGAGAAGAAGGACCTCGCCGGCATCCCGGCCTTCCAGCAGGCCTTGCGCGCGCATGATGCCTCGTTGAACGGGTGCGGACGCATCCTGGTCCGCTACTCAGGCACGGAGCCACTGGTGCGCATCCTGGTGGAAGCGGAAGACCCTCATCGCGTCCAGGAGATCGCCCAGCATCTGGCCCGCGTCCTCCGCACGGAGGTCGGCGAAGCCTGATCCCGCCTTCAACACCCGCCGTGCACGCGCTCACGGCCCGCCCCTTGGCTGTCCTGTCGTGCGCGCTGCTCCTCGGAGTTTTCCTCGGTTCAAGCGTCGCATACTTCCCCGTTTCCATAGCCAGCCTCGTCGTGCTGGTCCTCTGCGGCGTGCTGTGGCTGTCCTCGGTGGGCCGATGCTCCCACGGGTTCGGCTGCCTGGTGTTCGGTGTTTTGCTGTCCGGCCTGGGGAGCGCGGCGCTGGCGCAGATGAAAGCCGAACCGCCTGCCTGGATCGGCGCGGTCGGCGCGCAGAAGGTCGATGTCATCGGGGTGGTCGCAGAACCGGTCCGTTTCGGGCCCGACCGCGCGGTGGTCCTTGTTTCCGTCCAGCGACTGGCCCTGCCGAATCGGACCGTGCCGGTCGGCGGCCGAATCAGGCTGACGGTCCGCGGCTCGGTCCCGCCCTTGGTCGTCGGCGATGTGATCGAGTTCACGACGCGCCTCCATCCACCCAGGGGACTGTGGAACCCAGCCGGGTACGATTACGGTGCGCACCTGCGGCGCGCCGGCGTCCACGCGGTCGGAAGCGTCGGGTTGCATCATGAGGGAGCCGGGCTCAGGATTCTGGCGCGCGGGTTCTCCTCGCTGCTGGCCGCAGTGGATCAAGGGCGGGCCCGGATTCGTGACGCGGCGCTCCGGACCTTGGAGGACCCGATTGCAGGGATCTACCTAGCTCTGGTGACTGGAGAAAGCGGGTACCTGAGCCAGGACATTCGGGATGCGTTCATGGCGTCCGGCACCACGCACATCCTCTCGATCTCGGGGTCGCACTTGGGGCTGATCGGGGTCGTGGTGTTTTGGGGAGTGCATCGGGGGATGCTGGGGCTCCCGGCGCGGTGGCTGCTGCGCCTGAGCCGGCGTACGACGGCCACGCGCGTGGCCGCCGCCGCGACGATCCTGCCAGTCACAAGCTACGCCCTCTTGGGCGGCGCAGAAGTGGCGACGGTCCGGTCGCTGATCATGACCCTTGTCGCCCTCGCCGCCGTGCTGGTAGGCCGGAGCCACAGCATCGGGTACGGCCTCGCTCTGGCGGTCGTAGGCATTGTGGCGTGGGATCCCTTGGCGCCGTTCGACATTTCATTCCAGTTGTCGTTTGTTTCGGTGCTGGTCATCATCATGCTCATGAAGATCCGTCGTCCGCGTGACGAGGAGACGACGCTCGGTGCTTTCCGAGAACGCAGGACGTGGGAGGCCCTGAAGGCCGGAACGGTGGATGTCCTGCTCGTGAGCTTGGTCGTCACCCTGGCGAGCGCTCCCCTCGTGGCGACGTACTTCAATCAGCTGGCGTGGGTCGGAGGGCTGTCGAATCTGCTGGTCGTCCCGCTTGTCGGGTTCCTCGTGCTGCCTGTCGGGCTGCTGGTGTGCCTGGCGACCCTGTTGAGCGGAGCCGGAGGGGAGTTGGTCGGCGCCGCCGTGGTGCGCCCCTTGCTGGAGGTGCTCGTGTGGGTCGTGCAGACCTGTGCGGCTGTGCCGGGTGCTGAGCTCAGGGTCGCTTCGCCACCGGTCTGGCAAATGGCTGGCTTCTTTCTGCTGCTCGGAGTCGCCTTGATCTGGTGGCGGTTTGGGGCTGGTCGGCTCGCCGGGGCTTTGGCTGGGGGGCTGTTGCTGCTCTGGGTCTGGTCGCCGCGTGACCTGCCGGCCGCGGGGACGTTCCGCGTCACGTTCCTCGACGTGGGACAGGGAGATGCGGCGTTGGTCGAAACGGCGGATGGTCGAGCCATGCTGATTGATGGAGGAGCGGCGACCGACGCCTATGATGCGGGACGCATGGTGATCGCGCCGGTGCTCTGGGATCGGGGCATTCGACGACTCGATGTGGTCGTGGCCACGCACCCACAACTGGATCACGTCGGCGGCCTGGCCTTCGTTCTGCGCAAGTTCGAAGTGGGGCAGCTCTGGACGAACGGGGTGGCACGCGAAGCCGTCTTCCTCCATCGACTCGAGGGCATCGTGACGGAGCGCCACGTACCTGCCCGGGCCGTCACCGCTGCCGACGGGGTCCTCGCGCTCGGAAGCTGTCAAGCTCATGTGCTCAATCCGGACGCATCTGAGGGACCTGGTGCCGCAAGGGCTGAGGGCGCACGCTTGAACAACCAATCGATCGTCCTACACCTGGCCTGCGGGTCAAGCCCCGTCCTCTTCACCGGCGATATCGAATCGGAAGCCGAAAGCAGGTTGGCCCGGCTATCCGAACCCTTGAAGGCGGCTGTGCTGAAGGTGCCCCATCATGGGGCCAAGGGGTCCGTGTACGAGCCTTTCCTGAGGGCTGTGAATCCACGGCTGGCCGTGGTTTCAGTCGGGCAGGCGAACGCCTATGGGCATCCGTCCCCGGCGATGGTGGACACCTATAGCCGGCTTGGGATTGCTCTGCTGCGGACGGATCGCCATGGTGCCGTCTCCATCATGGGCACTCCAGCCGGCCTTCAGGTGACCTGCCAGTCAGGTCGTGAGTTCAGAAGGGTCGTCTTGGGGAGTGGAGGAGCCAGAAGGGGGGAGGAAAGCGAAGGACAAAACTTGAAACGATGGTTGAGCTCACAGGCAAACTGCGACTTGCCTTAGTAACTCCTTATTTTTCCTCGCTATTTGTTGACACCTTCGGTCCTAATTGATATAGTGGTTTTTCAGTGAAAGAGTTTGCCCTCGAATAAACGAAGGGGTTCCAAGAACAAACCTTGCATTACGAAGAGTACTGGGAGCTCAAACGGGCTCCATTCGACAACGTTCCGGACCCCCATTTTTATTTCCCCTCCCTGCAGCATGAGGAGGGGCTCCATCGCCTTCTCTACGGCGTCGAGGCGAGGAAAGGGGCCCTGATGTTGACAGGGGAGGTTGGATGCGGGAAAACCCTGCTGAGTCGTACCCTGATCCAACACCTCTCCCACGAGCGATATGACCTGGCACTGGTCGCCAATCCCAGCTTTGAAGTATCTGAGTTCATTAAGGAAATCCTCTACCAGTTGGGCGTCGATAAGACCGGAACCAAGTTGGACATGGTCCATGCCTTGAACGATCACCTGCTGCAGAATCTGAACAAGGGCAGGGATACCGTTCTGGTGGTGGACGAAGCCCAAGCCATTCATGATGTCGCGATCTTCGAGGAATTGCGCCTGCTTTTGAATTTTCAGCTCAATGATCGCTTTCTCCTCACCATGATCTTGCTGGGGCAGCCGGAGTTGAAAACCAAAGTCGAGGCTCTCGCGCAGCTGTCTCAACGGATCGTGATACGCTATCACCTGATGCCGTTCTCAGGCGAAGAAGTCGGGGAGTATGTCGATTTCCGGATGCAGGCAGCGGGGGCCTCCAGGATGGTCTTTACGCCGGAGGCCATGCAAGTGATCGCTGAAGTCAGCGGCGGGATCCCACGGAAAGTGAATACGATTGCGGATCTGGCGTTGTTGATCGGCTTCATGGAGCGGTGCAGACAGATCGGGCCCGAGGTGGTGAAAAAGGCATTCATGGAATCGCGGTAGTCAAGCATGGCACGACTCAACGAACTCGTGAGGAATGAAGGGTCTCACCCAGGGGGAGGAGCCGGCCCTCGCTCCAAAGGGGATGTGAGCAAGGCCGAATTCAAGAACGTCGATGCGACCGCTGTCCAGGTCTCCCTGGAGCGGCAGGCCCAACTGGGTCTGGAGGCGGATCAGTGCTACGCCCAGGCAGAGATGGAATTGACCCCCGTTCTTGGGGCTGTCCACTCGGGCCACTCGTTCTCGCTGGACGGCGTCACCAAAGTCGTGGACGGGTTCGTCAATTCGCTCGCACAAGGCGACCGGCTGCTGGTTAAAGCCATCTCCGCCGAGCGAGGCGGCCTCATCATCACGAACTTGGTCAACACGACCATCATCGCGATCAAGATCGGGATGGGGCTGAAGTATCCGCGCCAGGATCTCATGCGATTGGGACTGGCGGCGATCCTCCATGATGTGGGGATGTGCCTGGTCCCGGAGGAGATCTTGAACAAGCCAGGCCCGTTGACCACCGAGGAACGGAACCTCATCAAACGCCATCCTGAGTTAGGCGCCCAGGCACTTCGGCAAGTGTGTCCGGACGCCGACTGGATCGCGGACCTGGTCCTGCAGGAGCACGAACGGCTGGGCGGGCAGGGATATCCGCGTGGGCTCCAAGGGGCGGAGATTCATGAGTATGCGCAGATCATCGGTCTCGCCGACACCTTCGAGGCGCTCCTCCATGTGCGTCCGTACCGGCAGCGTTTCCTCCCGCATGAGGCGGTCAGGGAGTTGGTGACGAAGGAAAAGACCGTGTTCTCGACGAAGACGTTGAAGTGCCTGATCCAACAGTTCTCCGTGTTCCCGTTGGGAACACGCGTCCGGTTGAACACGGGGGAGTCCGCGGAAGTCGTCGAGTTGAACCCGCAGTATCCGCTCAGGCCGGTCGTCAAGGTGCACAAGGATCAGCACGGGCTCTCATTGAAAGAGGCACGGACGCTTGATCTCAGCAAATCGTCGTTGGTCCACGTCACTGAGATAGTCCAGGACGGTCAGTGAGAATGGCGTTGGCAGGGTGCGTCACAGTACTCGCTTCTGTCTCCAGAGCCGCCGGCTTGCTGTGCGTGGTGCTGGGTCTGTCGTTCGCATGCTCGCCCATCCCGTACAACACGACCAGCGATTCCCCCTTTGCCCGTCCGGTCACGCCGGAGGATCTGTACTATGAGGAGGCTGAGCAGGGACCTCCCAGAATCGAACCGGGGGACAGTTTGGAAGTGGTGGTGCGGCGGGGTGGGGGAGAGGAGCGCTCCCTCGTGACGGTGCGGGAAAACGGCCGGGTCTATGTGGGCTCGCTGGACATTGAAGTGAAGAACCTGAACACCTCCGAAGCCGAAGCCCGGATCACCGAGCAAGCAGCGACGATTATCCGGAATCCCCGCGTCGAGGTCTCGATCAAGCAGAAAAGGATTCAACTTCGCAAGCAAAGGGTCTTTTTGTTGGGAGGGGGGATAGGGGGACCGGGCACCGGCGCATTCTTAGCGGCGGGCGGGGCGAAGTTGGCGGAGCTGGACAGAAAGACGACGGTGGGCCAACTCATCGCCCTGGTTGGGTACAATGACCTCGCGGTGTTGGACGACATTCGGGTCATCCGTGGCGATGCCCGGAAACCAGAGGTCATTCCTGTGGACCTCCAGAGGCTTTTTCAGTATGGCGACCGGAGCCAGGATATTGTCTTGAAGGACAACGATATTGTGTTCGTGCCGCGCCAACGCATCGGAGACTGGAATGCCTTCCTGGCCAAAATTAGTCAGACGCTCGTCCTGCTCCTGGGCACACAGACGATGAGCCCGAAAGAACTGACGGATTTTCTGCAACGGAACGGTATCCAGCCTGTCCAAATCCCGACTATAACCGTGCGATAGTGAACGAGACCCGATGGCCCAGTACGAACTGAATCTCCGGGACTATTGGCTGATCCTCCGCAAACGGAAGTGGATCATCATCTGCACGGTTCTCCTGGTCGCCAGCTTCACCTTCATCATCACCGAGCTCTTCAGCGGCAAGCCCCTGTACGAGGCTTCTGCCCGAGTGAAGTATGATCGCTCTACCACGCTGTCGGGTCTCATGACGGAAGTGTTTTCCTTTTCGAAGGAAGGCAACAACCTTACCACCCAGGCAGAGGTCATTCGAAGCGTTCCTGTCATGTTACGTGCGGCGAAGAAGCTGGGGGTCATCGCCAAGGAGATCGAGAGCAACGAGGCGCGCACCTCGCCCGCCTCCCTTGCTCAGCTCTACGACCTGAGGAGCGAGGTATCGGTGACCCGGGAGGAAAGCACCAACATCCTCAGGATTGCAGTCACATCAGAGGAGCCCGAGTCTGCGGCGCGGTTGGCCAACGCGGTCGCCGAGGGCTATCGTGAGGAAAACATCGCAAGCCGGAACCGCCAAGTGAACGACGCCAAGCTGTTTGTGCAGGACCAGCTCAAGGCGGTGGACGAGGCCTTGAGAAGGTCCGAACAGGACCTGCTTGTGTTCAAGGAGCACGAGGGACGAGTCTTTCTGAACGAAGAGGCGCGCCAAGCGCTGGAGAATTATAGTCGCCTGCAGGCGGAACTCGCGAAACTGGCCCAGGTCAAGCGCGAAGCGTCAGACCAGCTCAGGCTCTTGCAGGCGAACGAGGCTCTCCCAGGGTCAGGACCGGCGCGTGTCTTTACCGACGATGTGCAGGCCCTGATCGCGAGACTGAATCAAAAGCTGGTCGATCTGAATACGGACCGCGCAGCCTTGTTGATCAACTACACGCCCAAGCATCCCCAGGTCGTTGAGCTTGATACCAAAATCCTCAGCGTCAAGCAGGAGATGATGAACGAACTGGGGGGCAAGGTCCGGACGATGACCGAGCGGGAAAACTCCATCAAGGAGAGCATCGCCCGATTCAAGGAACGGTACATGACCTTGCCGAAGGCCGCTCTCCAGTTAGCCAGCCTGGAACGCGAAGTGAAGGTGAATGGAGACTTGTACGCCACCTTGAAGCAGAAACACCAGGAGTTTTTGATTCGGGGGGCTGAACGTATCGAGGAAGTTTCGATTATCGAACCGGCCGTCATACCAGGCTCCCCCAAGAACGCGCCACAGGCCGGTCTCAATCTCATGCTGAGCTCCCTGATTGGCGTGTTGCTGGGATTTGTCCTGGCCTTTGTCCGGGAATCCATGGATACCTCTATCGGCACGATCGAGGGTGTTGAAGAGTTCCTGAAGGTCCCCGTCCTCGGTATCATCCCGCAGGTAGACCGCACGGAAATCCAGCAGACGATTCAAAAGGTGTTTCCAGAAACGCTCGATGCGGAAACCGTGGAGCTGCTGTCGCGGCTGTCGCCGTTGTTTGATCTGAAGGGCGTGGTCGCGGAGGGGTACCGGTCATTGAAGGTCAACCTTCAATTCGCCTGCGCAGAGCGGACGGTCAAAAGCCTGGCGTTTGCCAGCGCGGGCCTCGGCGAAGGGAAGACCACGACGGTCATCAACCTCGCCATCACGATCGCGCAGGATGGACGGCGGGTCTTGGTGGTGGATGCGGACCTCCGAAAGCCGGCCGTGCACAGCCGACTCGGGATCAAGCGGGAGCCCGGGCTGAGCGAGGTTCTGGTCGGGAACGCGCAGTGGCAGGACGTGGTGCAGAGCGCTCCGGATCTGATGCTCGGGAAACTCGGATTCGATCAGGTCCTGAGCGCTCCCGGCGTGGACAACCTGAGTATCCTCACCAGCGGGCATCTGCCGCCCAACCCGTCTGAGTTCTTCAACACGCAACGCTTCGTGGATCTGATCGCTGCCTGTGAAGAAAGCTACGATCTCGTCGTGTTCGACTGTCCACCCATCCTGCCTGTGGCCGATGCTGTGTTGGTCGGTCCCCAAGTCGACGGCGTCGTCTTGGTCTACCAAGTCGGTAAGATTGGACGGACGCCGTTACTTCGCGCAAAGACTCTCCTTGAGAGCGCCCAAGCCCATATCGTGGGGGTGGTGCTCAGCAACGTGAGTGCCGAATTTTCTCCTGATTACCATCAATACCAGTACTATCGCTATTCGTCCTGATCTTGGCGACTACAGGGCCCATTCTATCTCGGCCACAGCCGGTTTTCCGTCCCGCGGCCTAGCTTGAGGGTGGCGTGCGATGCAGCCTAAAGGGCTCATCATTGCGGTTCTGCTGGCCCTGGCGGGTGCTCTGTCCCTGTCCATTGTTTCCGGTAACAGCTCGTTAGGTTTACGCATCGTTGTGAGCGTCGCGTTCCTGCTGGTTGCGTTCGTTTCCACGAGGCTCAGCCTCTATCTGCTGATCTTCTCCATGCTGTTGAGCCCTGAGTTGGTGGTCGGGGATATGACAGGAGGCGGCGGTGCGGCCGGTCGTGGGATTACGCTCCGCTTTGATGACTTCCTGCTGGTCGTGATCGGGTTTGTCTGGCTCGCCAAGATGGCGATCCAAAAAGGGGGGGCGCCATTCCTGCGGACTCCGCTGAATGGACCGATCATGTTCTATATCGCCGCTGCCGGGCTGGCCACGCTCATCGGAGTGTTGGGTGGGCGTGTCAAACCCATGAGCGGGTTCTTCTTTTGGCTGAAATATTACGAGTATGTGTTCCTGTATTTCATGGTCGTCAGTGCGGTCACGACGAAGGAAGAGGCCCGCGGCCTGGTGTTCGCCAGTCTGGTCACCTGTTTCCTGGTATCGCTCTTCGCAATTGCGCAGATTCCCGGCGGCGAGCGGGCGTCCGCTCCGTTCGAGGGAGAGACGGGAGAGCCCAACACCCTGGGCGGGTATCTTGTTTTCATGCTGGCGATCGTCGTCGGACTGCTGCTGACAAGCGGGGCGGTGGCGAATCGACTGCCGCTCCTGCTTCTTCTAGTGGCGGGGAGCATCGGGCTCATGGCGACATTGTCGCGCGCCTCGTTCTTGGCGGCAGGGGTGCTGATCCTGATCGTCATTGGAGTCATGGCGCCCCGGAAACCGATTCTGATGACCATGGTGCTCCTTGGAATCCTTTCCGCGCCTCTGTGGGCCCCGCACGCGGTGAAGGAGCGGATCTCATACACGTTTACCCAGGCGGAGGAGGAAGGACAGATTCGTCTGGGGGCATTGACGATCGATACCTCGACGTCGGATCGGCTTCGTTCGTGGCACCAGTCATTTGAATTATGGCAAAGGTATCCGATCTGGGGGACGGGTATCACGGGCGGGCCTTTTATGGATGCGATGTACCCGAGGGTTCTGACAGAGACAGGCCTGCTTGGTCTTGTCGCGTTCCTTGTCCTCATCGGGTCGATTGTCCGTATGGGCCTCGCGTCCTATCGGCACGCGACTGATCAGTTTTCCCGCGGGCTAGCGCTAGGATTCTTGCTGGGGCTTGCGAGCCTACTGGTACATGCCATTGGTTCGAATGCGTTTGTCATCGTACGGATTATGGAACCCTTCTGGCTATTCGCGGCGTTGGTGGTGAGAAGCCTTTTGATTGTTCAGACAAGCCAGGCGTTGAAGAGTGGAATAGCTCCACAGCAGGCGGTGGATGGTGGAGGGGGGAGGAAGATGAACAGGCCCACCATCGGCAGACCGAGTATGACTACACTAATCAGGAAGCCGTGAAAGGAAATGGCAATACGTAGAAGCTTGTTCCGCAATGTGACTGCTCTTGTTTCTGCCCAAGTGGTCATCAAGGTAGTCAACTTCGCTGTCTCGATCGCGGTGGTTCGTTACCTGGGTGCCCAGGAACTGGGCCGCTACGCGTATGTATTAGCTTTTGCGTACCCATTTGGAATCCTCGCGGAATTTGGCTTGGGGACCTTTGCCATCAGGGAAATCAGTCGAGACTCTGCGCGCGAATTGGAAGTGATGGCGCTTCTCCAACGCGCCCTGATCCTCCTCTCCTGTGCAAGTGTGCTTGCCATGATGGGGCTGGCGGTCATGGTCAGGCATGACGTCACCACGATCGTGGGCATCGCTGTGGCTGGTCTTTCAAGTCTCCTTTCGGCCGTCACCACCCCTGCCGTGGTCGTTCTGACGGCGCGTGAAGAGCTCCATCTTGTATCGCTACAAAGAGTCGCAGCCTCCGCCCTCGGTGCGATTGCGACTGTGGTCGTGCTTCTCTGGGGTGGGGCAACGATTGCCTTACTGGCGGCCGCCACGATTGTGAATGGGGTGATGCTGGTGTTCGCGCATGTCCTTGTTGGGAAGGGACCGTCCCTTCCAGCCGTCCGCCTTCCGGCGGTCCGAGCGATGGTCCGTCAGGCACTCCCATTCGGAATCCTGATGCTCGGTTTTGCTCTTTATTATCGTGTGGACATGATCATGCTGAACTGGCTCCGCGAGCTTCGGGAAGTCGGAGTATATGCCGCCGCGTACCGGTTTTTGGATGCGGTGATCCTGCTGGCAGCCTCCATAGGTGGACCGTTCTACCCACGTCTGTCGAGCATGGTGGGGCGGGACACGCAAGGTGTTCGGGACCTTCTTGAAGGTACATGGAAGCCGATGCTTGCTCTCGGCCTACCACTTCTGGTGGGAACGGTAATTCTTGCTGATCCCTTGATGCTCGCTCTCTTTGGCGCCGAATTTGGAGATGCCGGAGCCGTTCTGAAGATCCTAATCCTTGGAAGCTTGCCGCTCTTGTGGATCTATATTCCGAACCAAGCCTTGCTCGCGGCCGATCTCGTCTTTCCATTAGCCCGTGTGTACGGCCTGAGCGTGCTGGTCAACGTGATCGTTAACTTTTTCCTTATTCCAAGATGGGGATCGGTGGGTGCGGCGGTCAGTACCGTCATATGCGAATGGCTCAATCTAGCGCTCGTGGTCGGGATGATCCGTCGGGAATTCGGGCTCTCCCTGTCCTGTGAAGGGCTCTGGCGATACATTCTGGCCGCCGTCATGATGTCCGTTGGTGTCTGGCTGAGCCGCGATCAAGGGCTAGCCATTGAAATTCTGATTGGCATTGCCGCCTACGTGTGCGGATTGCTGCTGCTGGGATATCTGCGAAGTGCCGACATGCTGACCGTCCGGCGGTTGCTGACGCAATGAGCATCGAATCAATGGGCCGCCTCAGGTCGTTACTCTCGGCGCTTTGGCGTAGTCCTTTTTCCTTCGAGCGTGCGCTCCTGCGCCGCATCGCGATCCGTGGCTGGTCGACTACGTGAACTTCGGGTGGCACGGGAAGAGCTTTCTCGCCCATCTCTCAGTCGCTGCTGGCACCGCCGGCGCCTGATGCGGTCGGTGTTGCGGGCGGGGGATGTTCGCCACTGCGTGGCGGACGTGACGCAGATCACGACAGCGCTCGGTTTCCGGCCCAGGACGGCGCTTCAGGAGGGCATGACGCGGCTGGTTGGCTGGATCAAGAATCAGCGGCCCTACGACGGGGCCCGTGAGGCGGACGCGGCTTTGCGGGATCGAGGGTTGGTCAAATGAGTCTGGTGCCGGCGAGAGTGGCGGCCGTGGTGCTCAACTGGAATCAGGAACAGGATTCGACGGAATGCCTGGCCTCCCTGCGCGCGGTGGAAAGGGTCCAACTGCGGGTCATCCTCGTGGACAACGGCTCGGCTCCTGACTCGGTAGACCGCCTGGAGCGGAAGTTCCCCGAGGCACTGGTGATCCGGCTTCCCGAAAACCGGGGATTCGCAGCGGGGAACAACGTCGGCATCGACCGAGCCCTCAAAGAAGGCGCCACACATATCCTGCTGCTGAACAACGATACCCTCGTTCATCCGACTTTTCTGATTCCTCTTCTCAAGGGCTTGAACGAACCCACCGTCGGAGTAGTGGGCCCCAAAATCTATTATCACCCGGACGTCGCGCGAATCTGGTTTGCCGGCGGGATGATCGACTGGCCGACGGGGCGCCAGTGGCACCTGGGGGCGAATGAAACGGACGACGGTCGATGGGCTGTCCCCCGAGATGTGGATTACGTGACGGCCTGTTGCCTGCTTGCCCCGGCCCGGCTGTTCCAGGAAATCGGCGGGCTGGATGAACGGTACTTCATCTATTTTGAGGAGACCGACTGGAACCTCCGCGTCCGCGCCCGCGGCTACCGCTGCCGGTACGTGCCCGATTCCCGGATCTACCACAAGGTTTCCCAGGCCATGAAAACGGGATCGCCCAGCTCGGACTATTACTATGCGCGAAATCGCCTCCTGTTTTTTCGAACCCATGCGCCCAGACGATACCGGCTCTGGCTGATCGCCCTCTATACTGCGCGCTCCGCCCGATACGCCTACACACTTCGCAAGCGTGGGCTTAGGCAAAATGCCATGGCTGTTGCTCGCGGAATCACAGACTTCTACAGTGCCAGGTTCGGCAAATGCCCACTTCGATTCACATCGGTTGTTGCAGGTCCACCAGCGTAACCATGGAAACGGCACCAGGCCGGATGGATACGTATCTCAGTCCTGAAAAGATCCCAGGCATTCCGCCTCGTCTTTCTCATGCGGTATTGGTCGTTCTTGTGCTGATAGTCGCTACGTTCGCCGTGCGGTTCGGTATGGATATGATCCTGTTGGCCAGTAAGGGCGAGATGCGCGACTTCGCCGCTTGCTATACCGCGGCTGTGGTTGCCAGGGCGGGAGGTGCGTTCTATGACCCTCAGCCAGGGAGGCCCTGGTTTGCGGAGAATGAAAATCGCGATCTTATTGCCGCCGCACGACGTCTCGGAACACTTCACCGCCACGAGGAATTCGAGCATGTGCATATTTTTTCCTACCCGCCGGCCATGATGTTTTTCATGTTGCCCTTTTCGTTTATCTCCTTTCATGTGGCCAAGCTGATCTGGCTTGCGCTTTCCCTCTTTGCGATGGGTTGGGGAATGTGGCTTGTGGGGCGTACGATTCATAGCCACACGCTTTCCTCCTTCTGCATGGTTTCGCTTGCGCTCATATTTCAGCCGGTGCGAAACACCCTTGAGTTGGGGCAGGTGAATGCGCTCATGTTTATCCTGCTGGCGGTATTTTTCGCGCTTTATCGAGGGGGGAGAGACGTTCCCGCCGGACTCGTCTTGGGTTTGTCGATCGCCATTCGCTTACATCCGGCGATGCTGGTTTTGTACCTCATGTGGCGGCGGGAGTTCAGAACGGCGGTTGTGGCATTGGCAACTGCTGTAGCGGTGACCTTGCTCGCCGTCCCAATCTTTGGCCTGGACCAAAGCGTGATCTATTTTACGCAGGTGGCGCCGAAATTCGCGGGGGCTTTGGTCTCGGTCGAAAACCATTCCCTCGCAGGGTTTCTCGCCACTATCGGGTCTGGTCTTGGCGTAACTCCGGCAGATCAGGAGGTTGGCTCGCCCTGGACTGCCAGAATTGCTGCGGGGTTGGTCTTGGCAATGACTGCGGTGCTCCTCGCCCGCCCTGTTCCGGCCCGTCGCTCATGCACGGCGGATCTTGAGTTTGCGCTGGTGCTGGTCCTGATTCCCTTGGCCACGCCGAACGCGACGATCAACCATCTCATCCTTCTCCTTCCGAGTTACTGGATCCTCTGTGAACGATTGCTCGGTGAAGGGAGTACCGGCGATCTTCTCGTGTCTTCTCTCGCGGGCCTCTCTGCAATTTTGATTGGCGTGGTGAATGACTTTTATACCCACCCGCTACTGTCAAAGGGTCTCCTTGTGTTCATTGCCGAGATCAAGTTCTATGGGTTGGTTCTGCTGTACGCAGCCATCGTATCGTTGCTTTTCAAGATCCGTCGCTCAGAGGGGTTGGGCGCTCCGGCGAGGTTATGAAGCACGATCGGCAAAGGGCATGCACCGATCAAGGTGATGGCTGAATGTTGAGGGTCCTTCATGAGAAGTTTCAAGACGATGCCGTGCGCATCTTTGTGACGGCTTGGCTGATCTACGCGGCCTTCTGGAACCCCTGGCTCCAATCCTCCATGACCTATAATTTTCTGGACGCAGCGGTCTCCTTTGTCGATACGGGACGTTGGGAGATGGCCCATCCCCACTTTTATGACGGGAAAGATACCGTCACTGTCAACGGACGTGTTGTTTCGGCCCACCCGCCTGGCGTCGCTCTTCTTGTCATCCCCCTGTATGGTTTCTGGCGTGTCACCGTTGGACCAGTGGATACGCCGGACGAGTTTCAAGCCTTTAATGCCGTCTTAGTGCTTGTCGTGGGAGCGACCGTCGCATCGTTGATTGTCGTTCAAGTGTTGTGGCTCACAGGCTGGCTGGGCGCGGGGCGTCGTGGACAGCTCTTGACGGCCGCGCTGGTGGCTTTTGGAACGCCGAATTTTTTTTTGGGGACGGTCTTGCTCAAGGAGAGCTTTGCGGCTCTGGCGGTGTTGACGGCGTTCCGGTTGGCGCTTGCGCCAGGCAAAAGCTGGCGGCTGGCCACTGCTGGTTGCTCGGCTGGCATGGCAACCCTGTTTGCTCTCCAGTCTGGCCTGATTGGGCCGCTCCTTCTTGCTCTCGTCGGCGGGCGCAATGGTGTCAAACGAGGAGCCGTCTTCTTCCTGGGCTTCATGCCTGTGGTGGTTCTGCTTGGCGTCTATAATTGGTGGTTATTTGGACGACCGTGGCGTTCCGGATATTTCTACGCAGGTGATGTGCTCCACCCGAGCTTTCTCATGCCTAAACTTGGAGTCCTGCTGGATCTCCTTGCGGGGCCACACGGAGGATTGTTTCTCTATTCCCCCTTTCTGCTCTTGGCATGTGTTGGCATTGGAGTGGCGTGGCGGATAGGGCGACGGGGGGAGGCTGTGGTGGCGGTTCTGTTCATGGTCAGCCTGTGGTTGGGGGTGGGGGCCCATCACTCCGAATATGGCGATCAAGCGACCTTTGGAACCAATCTCGGCCATCGGATGCTTTACCCGGCTGTGCCCTTATTCGCCGGGTTTGCCGGATATTATCTGGAGCGGGTTGGACGGAATGCGCTTCTTCTTGTTGCCGTGCCGTCAGTGATCTGTGGCTACCTGAGTGCCCAGGCAGGTGTGATCTCCGACCCAGGCCTGTTTACTTATGCGCTCAAGACCTGGATTTCCGGGACTGGTATGGGGGTGTTCTTCAAGGAAGCGTTGCCGACGTGGCTGGGTTTCGAGACCCTTCACACTGTCGTCAGCCGTCCTGATGTGAGCGCCGGGGATCTTCTTCGTCTTCTGCCGACACCAGTGGGCGCCGTCTTGATCCGCAACCAACTCATTCTGCTCGTTGCAGACCTGGCTGTTCTGAGCGGTCTCGCGTGGTGTTTCCGACGGTTGTGGGGAAGTTCGAGGGAAGGGGAACATAGGGCGAGTCCATGAGAGTTTGCATGCTTTGTCCAACATTCCCACCCAATGCCGTGCCCTGCGGTGTTGGCGATTACACCTATAACCTCTCCGGGTACCTTGCCGCTTTGGGGGTTTCCGTAACCGTCGTGGCGTCGACTACCCATCACCCCGAGCCCGAAACAGCAGTCAAGGTGATTCCATTCGCCGCGCAGTGGGATCTGCGGACTGTGTATTCCCTCGTTGGGAAGTTGTGCCGAGAGGAGTTCGATCTTGTCAACATGCAGTACACCCCGGAACTCTTTGGTAGGCTTCCGTGGATAAAGTGGCTACCGGCCGCGATGGCCGTCCGTCGCGGTCCGCCTGTCATTGTCACCGTCCACACGCTGGTTGGGGGATACCCTTCGGCCAAGGTTCTCGCGCCGCTTCTCGTCGGCACCAGCCAGCGGATCATCTGCCCAAATGAGGAAGTGAGTTACCTGATTTCGCGTTATCTGCCGTTCGCGCGGAAGCGAATTCGCGAGATTCCCATTGGATCGAACATCCCTGGCCCGTCAGCCGATCCGGAGGGAACCCGGAGAACCGTCAGAGCCGAGTTTGGCCTTGGCGTCGACTCCGTCTTACTGAGCCACTTTGGATTCGCCTACTCTGGCAAGGGCATCGAGACGTTGTTAGCGGCGGCCGATCGGCTCCACGCGGCGGGGATCAAGTTCATGCTCCTCATGATCGGCGGTGCATGGCCGGGTGCCGATGCGTATTACCAAGGATTGCAGTCTAGATGCCAGGGGACCGGGGTGGTCAAAAATGTGGTCTGGCTTGGGCATTGTGAGCGGGCACGTGTGGCTACCCTGCTTGAGGCAAGCGATCTTTATGTGGTACCGTATGACGATGGAATTTCAACCAGACGCGGCACGTTGCTGGCCGGCCTCGTCCACAGCCTTCCTATTGTCAGCACGTATCCAAGCCGACCCAGCAGCCGGTTCCGAGATGGAGAGAATGTCGTCTTGGTCCCACCGCGTGACCCGATCGCTCTCACTCGGGCCCTTGGCATGCTGATTGCATCACCCGACTTACGTCAGAAGATTCGATCTGGGGCGCGAGCCCTAGCGGCGGAATTTTCCTGGACGCATATCGCCGCGGACACGGTTGCGGTTTATCGCGAGGTGTGCCCATGAGCGAAAGGCAGAGAGGGGTGCTTGGCATTCTGAAAAACCTGTATTACGGCATTCCGTTCCGATGGTTCGCGGGGTTTGTCTTCCCCTGCCGTAATGTCACTCTCGAGCTTACTTATCGGTGCAATCTGACCTGTGATTTCTGCTATCTGAGGGTAGAGGAAGAGACCCTCGGCCGCAAGATCGAGAAAAAGGCTGAATTAAGTTACGACGAGATCGTTGCCATTCTCCGCAAGTTGCCTCGGCGCAGCAATATCACCTTTGTGGGAGGAGAGGTCACCCTCAAAAACCGTTTCTGGGATTTGGTGGAAGTGGCGGCTGCCCGCCATCGGGTTTCCATAGGCACGAATGCCGTCGCGTTAACCCCGCAGATCTGCGAGCGAATTGTTACCGTGGGTGTCCGTGCTGTTGGCACTTCGGTAGACGGTCCGGAGGATGTGCATGATGCAATCCGGGGACGGGGGACATTCCATAAGACGTGCACGAATGTGAGGCGCATTCTCGAGCTGCGCCGGGCGATAAAGCGCGACTTTCCCCAAGTCAATTTGAATTGTGTCATGGTTCCCCAGAACATCGCGCGGCTTGCTGAAGTGATCGATGTGGCCCATCAAGTCGGGTTCGATTCGTGCTCCTTTCAGGTCTTGGATCCGTCGCTCAGTCGGTCGGGGATCAATCTTCGCGATGACATTGTCGAAACCGAGGCCTGGGCAAGCCAACTGCCGAAGGTGGAGCGGGAAATGCTCTCGTCCAGCCTGGCCGCTCTGGATGCGCGGGCCCGGGCTCTCGGAGTCTCCTATAAGTATGTCCCGTTCCGTACGAGCGCCGAGGTGATCGATTTTTATGCAGGGAAGTTCAATTATGAGCAATATACCTGCATGGTGCCATGGACCACGACGCGAATCTCTCCGACAGGAGATGTATTTCCTTGTTTGAACTACCGCATCGGGAATATTCGCCAGCAGAGCCTCGACTCCCTTTGGAATCATGAGCGGTATCGGGAGTTCCGGAATCGTATGAAGGGAAGGGGACTTTATCAGAGCTGTGCGGGCTGCTGCAAGATGGTGCCCCGAGCCTAGTGTGCGGATTCTGGTTTTATCTGCTACGTTTTTGCCTGTCGTCGGCGGGGCTGAGCTAGCCCTATTCGAAGTCTACAGAAGGCTAGCCCGTCGCCACGCAGTTCTTCTTATCACTCCAGTTCTTTCTCCCAGCTTGCTCCGCGATCATGCCAGCGATGAGTATGAGACGCTTGTTCCGTTTCCGGTGGAGCGCTACGAGGACCGAGTGTCGTTCATGCGGGTTCGAGGCCATCGGTGGAGCGGCGGTGCGCTGCCTCCATTTTCCTTGTCGGCTGTCGCGGCGGTTAGGAGCGCGATCGACCGTTTTCATCCGGATGTGATGAATGTTCATTATCTGATGCCGACGGGACTGGCCGGTGCGGTGGCGGAACGCTGGCTGGGGGTTCCGACTGTTCTTACCCTGAATGGGCGCGATGCGCCTGGTCCTGGGGTACCACCCCTGTGGCGGTGGTGGCAGCGGGCGCTGGTGGCGCTTGTCAGCGACGTCACCTATGGGTCTCAGTACTGCCGGGACGCGCTGTACCGGAGCAGTTGCGCGCGGGGTCAGATTGTCTACAACGGCGTCGAGATCCCTCCCCCGCCTGGTGACGGCGCTGCCATCCGACGTTCCTTGGACATCCCGACTGGTGCGCCGCTGTTCTTTGCCCTCCAGCGTTTCGCTCCGGAGAAACGCCTGGACGTCGTGCTTCGCGCGATGCGGTACTACCTTGACAGGGAAGGAACGGGAATACTGGTGGTGGGCGGAAAAGGCCCGGAGGAAGCGCGCCTTCGAGCTGTGGCCGGCGAGTTGGGAATCCACAAGCAGGTTCGCTTCGTCGGCTATATCCCGCGGGAGCAACTCGGATCGTATTTTCTGGCCTGCGACGTGTTCGTATTCCACTCCACTTTTGAGACGTTTGGCCTTGTTGTCGCACAGGCCATGAGCTACGGTCGGGCAGTGGCCACGGTGCGCAATACGGCTCTTCCTGAGGTACTGGGGGAGGCGGGATTACTGGTGGAAACTGGGGACTGGCGTGCCCTCGGGGACGCCTTGATCAAGCTTGTGAAAGACGAAGCGCTGCGCCGCCGTTTGGGCGAATCCGGTCGTGCCAGAGCCGAGACGGTGTTCAATTGGGATCGGGTCGCGGAACAGTATGAAGCGGTCCTGGCGCGTGCTGCAGGCAAGGGTTGATAGGGGGTGAATCGGCCAGTGCAGAGAACCGGATCGCGAACGGTCATCCTCGTTCATGCGACGGACATCATGGCAGGAGGGGAGCGCTCGCTGCTTAACCTCTTACGTCACTTTGATCGGAGCAAGTTTCACGCATGTGTGGTATGCGATGCGAGTGACGATTTCGCCGAGGCGGTTCATGAGACCGGGGCGCCGGTCACGCGAGTGCGGTTCCCTGGGCTACGGCTTCCGGGATTAGGGGCCTGGCGTGCGGTTCACGGTCTGCTCGCGACCTGCAGGTCGTCGGGAGCCGCGTTGCTCCATGCCAACACCCCTCGAACGAATCTCTACACTGCCGTAGTCGGCCGGCTCGCTGGCATCCCTGTCGTGTGGCACTGCCGGAATTTGTTAGACCCGTGGATGACGGATACGGATCGAATGTGCGCCTGGCTCCCAGACCGGATCATCTGCAACTCGGATGCGATCGCCGCCCGGTTCGCCGGCAGCCGGTGGCAACACAGGGTCAGGACGATCCTGAACGGGGTGGACCTCGGTGAATTCCGTCCAGACATTTCCGGGGCGACGGTCAGGGACGAACTCGGGTGGACACGCAATCCGCTCATCGCCGCAACCAGTCGGCTGGATCCGGAAAAGGGGCATGAGACCCTCCTGGAGGCGATGTGCACAGTGGCCAAGCAGATCCCTGAGAGTCGTTTGTTGATCGCGGGGATCGCCTCGGTGAATCAGGCGACCAGGCATGCTGTGCTGCAACGCCGGATTAACGAGCTGAAGCTCGATGGAGTGGTCCGTCTTCTCGGATTCCGACGCGATATCCCTCAACTGCTGGCTGCCGCCGATATCTGCGTGCTGCCGGCCGATGCTGAAGCCTGCGGTCGTGTTCTTTTCGAGGGCATGGCGATGACCAAACCCATCGTGGCAACGGCTTCTGGAGGAACACCGGAGATTGTACTGGACGCAGTCACCGGCGTGTTGGTTCCACCGAAGGATTCCCGCGCCTTGGCAGAGACCCTCGTTGCCTTGCTCAAAGATCCGGCTCGTCGACATGCTATGGGCGCCGCCGGGCGCGAACGGGTTACCAAGCATTTCAGTATCGAGGCTCACGTTCAGAAGACGATGGGGGTGTATGCCGAGGCACTCACTTCTCGAGGGATCAGCTGATCATCGTTGCGAATATTCTGACGTAATAGCCTTGGCTGATCCCTGGCTCCAGTCTTCTATAAGGAAACCCGGGGGTGTGTTCACTGAGTGAGGGCAACTCCTGAGGAACGTCGATCTGGCACCGATCTTGATACCCTGTCGCGACAGAGATTGTGGCCGGTTGTGAACACTGCACCGACCGGACATGCCGGTATGGACTACGATCGCGAGCGGGAGAGACGTGCTCGATGGCGGATGAGTATTGGGCTGTTGATGGCCTCTTTGGTGCTGTATCACCTAAGCGCCATCGTACAGTTCGCGCTCGCAGACCAGTTCTTTGATTTCGCTCACTATTACCTGTACGCCAGAAACCTGGTTGACGGGCACAACTTTTCTGATATTGAGGCCACACAGCGGCTGGCGCATGAGATAGGTCTTCAGCAGTATGCCAATTTCCAGCCCGTCTATCCTCCTGCGTTCTATTTCATGATGAGTCCGCTGGCCTTGCTCCCCTACCATCTGGCGTCGATCGTCTGGCTTCTCTTGAATGAGTTGTTGTTGGTGGCCGCCCTCATATGGCGTGGGGCTGGAAGGCTGTACCATAGTCCGACCAGAATGGCGACCCTCTGCCTTGTGGTTTTGGCCTTCCAGCCGCTCTATGAGACGCTGGCTCTCGGCCAAGCCAATCTCCTATTGCTGGCAGGCATCACGCTGACGGTACGTCTGTGGGCGCTCAACTCGATCTGGAGTGGAATCGTCCTGGGGCTGATGGTGATGGTAAAGCCCCAGTTTGCTCTGCTGGGCTTGCTGTGGGTCCGTCCGACCGAGTGGCGGCATCTCGGAATGGCGGCCGCGACGATAGGGGGCTTGGAGCTCGGCTCACTCGCCGTGGTCGGCTTGGATGATTGGCTCGTCCACGGGCGCTATATGCGCGATTTGCCCTGCGGGATCAGCTTGTGGGCGGTGAACATTTCAATTCGAGGGTTTCTCTTCCGTTTGCGGGGATCGTGCCTCGCCGACGGGTTTGGCGATCCGATGGCGATCGTTGCCGCACTGATAGGGACGGCGGCGCTCGCCACGCTTACCTGGTATCTCTGGACCAATCCTCCCACAGAGAGACAAGGACGATTCCGTGCGGCGAGTCTCATCCTCTGCGTGGTATACCTAGTGTCTCCCTATACTCAGGAACACCACCTGACGGTGCTGCTCATTGCGTTCGCGGGTCTTGCGCTTGATATCGAACGTCCGCTGGAGGGCATTCAACGGTGGGGATGGGTAGGGGCCTATCTCCTCCTGGCGACCGCCTATTCCCTGGTGCAGTTTCCCGCTGTGCATCTTGGGCCGCCGTCTGTTCTGCTGTTCGGCAAAGGGCTAGGGGTGATCCTTCTGGGTGTGCTTCTGGCGACAAGCCCTAGGCCCGGACGGCCTTCCGGGCGCGCGCTGCTTCCTCTCTTGCTCGCAACTGTAGGTGTGGCACGGGCAGCCCACGCGATCCTCAAAGTGTTCCTTCTGGGGCAACTCGGCTTTGCAGGACTGCTTGAAATCTGTCTCGCATCGGTGTTGCTCTTTGTCTGGTCAACGCTGCGGATGGTCCGTCTGGTGAAGGCATAGGATGAAGAGATGGCACGATTCATGGAGCCTGCCTGCCTGGAGCGCGCTCCTTGTGATAGTGGCCTGCATCGGGCTCAATTGGGGCGCTGACTGGCTGCCTCTGGCCACCCCGTACAAGCGGCATCTGGCTGCGGCGTCGTTACAGTTCGTCTTGTTGGCGCTGGCATGTGGTGTCTTGACGGGGTGGTGGGTGGGGCGCGCGAACTGGCCGATCGGCGCGGTGTCACCCCGCGCAATGTGGGTTGTGGTTTTCGCTGGGATCACGGTCTATGCCGGCGGGCTTTCCTATCTCAGCCTCTTCCGTCATCATGCGCTGCTGACCGGCATCTATGACCTAGGCTACTACGCACAGCTTTCCTGGGAGCTGTCCAAGCTGCAGATCCCGCGTAGCTCGGTGTGGCATGATGCGATCTGGGGGAACCATGCCACGTTCATTTTGGCGGTGGTCGTGCCGTTCCTCTGGCTGTTGCCGAATCCGGCCACCCTGCTCGTGATCCAAAGCTTTGTGCTGGCCCTGGGAGCCGTACCGGCCTATTGCCTGGGACGCCGGGTGTGGGATCAACCGATGGCCGGTGCCGTAACGGCTGGGGCGTATCTGTTATATCCCCCGCTTCAGTTTGCCAATCTGTTCGACTTTCACGCGGACACCTTTGCCACGCCGATCTTGCTGGCCGCCTTTGCTTCTATTTTTGCAGGAAGGACTGGCTGGGCGTTGGCGTGGGCCGGCCTGCTTATGCTGGTCAAGGAGGACATGGCCCTCGTCGCGCTCACCTTCGGCCTGTACGTTGCGGCGGTGCACCGTCGCCCCAGCGGCCTTGGACTGGCGGCGACCGCGGCCGCGGCATTCGTGCTGTTGGTCGCGGTCGTCATCCCGAGCTGGATTCAGACTCCCTATTTTTCTGTGTTCAATCGCTGGGGCCATCTGGGGAACACACCGTGGGAAATCATTGCGTCTCCGGTCTTACGTCCGGACGCTTTCTTTAGTACAGTCCTGCAACCCGAGCGCCTCGGCTATCTCGTGTTACTGCTGATCCCGCTGGCAGGGCTGCCGCTGCTGGCACCGGAAGTCCTGGCCGTCGGCCTGCCGCCGCTGGTGTCCAATCTCTTGTCCTCGAACGAAATGCAGTACACCATCCGCGGGCACTATACTGCGGCTCTCACGCCAATCCTGATCGCGGCGGCTGTAGTTGGGAGTCGCCGGGCCGCGGTGTGGATCGAAGGGCTAGGCTGTCGTCCTCGCGCCGTGCTGGCCGCCGTGGCGGCCACGAGTGTGATCGCGAGTATGACATTTAGCCCGCTGCCCTGGTCCCAAGACCCATTCGCGCGAAAACAGTTCTGGGATGTGAAACCACGTATAGCTTTGGCCACATTCACTTCGCAAATTCCCTCTGA
>Ga0209803_1000452_pt1 | contig 27199 bp, 18 predicted proteins | sample GraSoiAngelo_138_FD_185895 | JGI IMG/M metagenome (GOLD analysis project Ga0209803, IMG submission 185895) | Grasslands soil microbial communities from the Angelo Coastal Reserve, California, USA - 14_0929_09_40cm (SPAdes) (version 2) | ecosystem: Environmental > Terrestrial > Soil > Grasslands ...
AGATTGTCGCGCAAAAAACAAACAACGCGCGTTTTGCCTGGGATTCATACCGCCGTTTCCTGCAAATGTACGGTGACGTGGTCATGGGTGTTCAAAAACGGCCGGGCGAAGACCATGAACCATTTGAGGCGGTCATCGAGCATCTAAAGGATGAACGCTACGGTAAACACGACTTCCCGGACGTCAGATTGACGGTCGCCGACCTCAAGGAGCTTGTGCAGCGGTTTAAAGCGTTGATCAAAGAGCGCACGAGGAAATCGTTTCCGCAGGATCCGCAAGCGCAGCTTTGGGGCGCGATCGGCGCGGTTTTTGGATCGTGGATGAACGATCGCGCGATTGTTTATCGTCGGAAATACGGAATCCCGCGCGAATGGGGGACAGCCGTGAATGTGCAAACGATGGTGTTCGGAAACATGGGGAAAACGAGCGCAACGGGAGTGGCATTTACGCGCGACCCGGCGACCGGTGAAAAAGTTTTTTATGGCGAGTATTTGATCAACGCCCAGGGCGAAGACGTCGTTGCAGGCGTACGCACGCCGCACCCAATCGCCGATTTGGCGAATGAAATGCCGGCGGCTCACAAAGAGCTGATGAAAGTCCGCGCGATCCTTGAACGTCATTTCAAGGACATGCAGGATCTGGAGTTCACAGTGGAGGAAAATCGTCTCTACATTCTCCAAACTCGCAACGGGAAACGCACAGGGCATGCTGCCGTTCGTATTGCTGTCGATATGGTCGATGAAAAATTGATCACAAAGAAGGATGCGGTGCGCCGTATCCCCGCGGATTCGCTTGCTCATCTCCTGGCCCCGATCTTCGACAGGCAATCAGCGAAGCAGGCGAAAAAGATCGGCACCGGTTTGGCCGCCGGCCCAGGCGCGGCTTGCGGGCGGGTTGTGTTTAGTGCGGAAGAAGCTGTCATCCGCTCGGAGAAAGGGGAGAAAGTCGTGCTCGCGCGCATTGAAACTTCGCCAGAAGACCTGCGCGGCATGATTGCCGCCGAAGGCATCCTAACGTCCCGCGGCGGTGTCTCGTCGCATGCGGCCCTGGTCGCGCGGCAAATGGGAAAAGTATGCGTGTGCGGCGCGACGGGAATCCAAATCGATTACCAAAAGCGCACACTCAGCGCCAACGGCACGACGTTGAATCGAGGCGATTACATCTCCATCGATGGAACCGCGGGAGAGGTGTTTGCCGGCGAAGTCGCAACTGCGCCGTCGGAAATCGTTCAGGTGCTGGTCGACCGTTCTCTCGATCCGAAAAAGAGCATCGTTTACCAAGAGTACGCAAAACTAATGAAGTGGACGGATCAATTCCGCATCCTGGGCGTGCGCACAAATGCGGATACACCCGAGCAGGTAACAAACGCGGTCGCGTTCGGTGCGGAAGGCATCGGGCTTTGCCGAACAGAGCATATGTTTTTCGAGGGCGATCGGATTGACGCCATGCGTGAGATGATTCTCGCCGGTACGAAGGACGAGCGGGCACGCGCACTGGCCAAACTACTTCCCTATCAGCGCGCTGATTTCATTGGCATCTTCACGGCGTTAAAAGGTTTGCCCGCCACCATTCGTTTTCTCGATCCACCACTCCACGAATTCCTTCCCAACGATCACGCGCAGCAAAACGAACTTGCGAACAAGCTCGGCGTGGCTGTCGAACAAATCGCCCGCCGCGTGCATGAGCTGCACGAATTTAATCCAATGCTCGGTCATCGGGGGTGCCGGCTCGGCATTGTCTATCCGGAAATTTCCGAAATGCAGGCACGCGCGATCTTTGAGGCTGCAGCCAAAGTGCAAGCCAAAGGCATCAAGGTCCGCCCTGAAATCATGATTCCGCTGGTTGGATTTCCGCGCGAGCTGAAGCTTCAAATCGAAATCGTTCGCCGCGTGGCCAGAGATGTCGCGAAGGATAAAAACAGGAAATTCAATTATCTCGTCGGGACGATGATCGAAATCCCGCGCGCCGCGTTGGTCGCAGATCAGATTGCGCAGGATGCCGAGTTCTTCAGTTTCGGCACAAACGATCTTACCCAAACAACACTGGGAATGAGCCGGGACGATTCGGGAAGCTTTCTTCCCGCTTACGCCGAGCTCGATATCGTCGATTCAAATCCGTTCGCATCGATCGATCAAAAAGGCGTGGGCCGCCTCATGGAAATAACGCGCGACTTCGGACGCAAGACCCGGCCAAACATCAAACTGGGAATTTGCGGCGAACACGGTGGCGAACCGGCGAGTGTCAAATTCTGTCACCGGCTGGGCTTGGATTACGTCAGTTGCAGCCCGTTCCGGATTCCGATTGCACGATTAGCAGCTGCGCAGGCGGCGCTCGAGAGTTAAAAGCTTGGTCACATTTCAGGACATCGAAGCGGCGCGCAAACGAATTGCGGACGCGGTTTATTATTCGCCGTGTCCGCACTCCATTCCGTTGAGTGACATCACCGGCATGAAAATTTCCTGCAAGCTCGACAACTTTCAGCGCACGGGAAGCTTCAAGGAGCGGGGCGCGCGCAATGCGCTGGCACAACTGTCGCGTGACCAGCAGAAGCGTGGAGTCATTGCCGCCTCTGCGGGCAACCATGCTCAAGCGCTTGCTTATCAGGGCCGATTACTCGGCATACCCGCAACAGTGGTAATGCCCAAATTCGCGCCCCTCATAAAGGTGAGCACGTGCCAGCAGCTCGGTGCGACTGTTGTTTTGCACGGGACGGATTTCGGCGAAGCGAGAGCGCACGCACACAAAATCGCAGCGGAGAAAGGGCTAGCTTATATCAACGGCTACGATGATCCCGCGATCATTGCCGGCCAGGGAACGATGGGCCTAGAGATCGTTGAGCAAATTCCCGATCTCGAAGCCGTAGTTGTTCCCGTGGGCGGAGCCGGTTTGCTCGCTGGCGTTTCGTTAACCGTGAAAACCTTGCGACCGCACGCGAAAGTTGTCGCTGTTGAAGCGGAGAACGTAGCGAGCTTTTCAGCCGCGCTTGAAGCGGACAAACCGATCAAGATCGCGATGCTTCCGACGCTCGCAGATGGGCTCGCCATTCCGCAGGTTGGCACAAACGCGTTCCAAATTGCGAGACCACTCGTCGATCTGACTGTCACTGTAAGCGAAGAACAAATCGCTCTGGCAATTCTCCGTCTGGTTGAACTGGAAAAAAGCGTCGTTGAAGGAGCCGCTGCTACCCCACTGGCCGCGTGCCTGTCCGGGAAGTTAGAAGAGCTCGCTGGCAGGCGAGTGGTTCTGTTACTTTGCGGTGGGAACATTGATCCCAACGTTCTCAGTCGTGTAATTGAACGCGGCTTAGTCGCGGATGGCAGACTTGGCCGGTTCACTGCTGTGATTAGCGATCGACCCGGCGGCCTGGCCGATCTGGCAGCTCAAATCGCGTCAACCGGAGCAAGCGTTAAACAAATCGTGCACGATCGCGCCTTCGCCAGCCCTGATGTCTCTGCCGTGAATGTTCTTTGCACAGTCGAAACTCGAAATCATGAACACCTGGCTGAGCTGCGCGCGCTATTGAAAAGCCGCGGTGTGGAGATTCACGACGTGACTTAAATAGTACCGGCGGTTCACCGAACCGTCGGGGCGATTGAGGCCAATCGCCCTACCTGAGCCCGACTTGAAGCGCGATTCGCTTTCCGTAGTCTGCTCCCATGCAACGGCGTGATAAAAAAATCGACCCGACTTGCTTCGCGCGCCGGCACATTGGCCCGAACGAAGACGAAGTGCGCGCCATGCTGCGCGAGGTCGGCTTCGAAAGTCTCGATACCCTGGTGGAAGCCGCTGTTCCAAAGAATATCCGGCTCGATCGAGAACTGAACCTGCCGGAATCGAAATCTGAGATGGAAGCCCTGGATGAGCTCCGGGCAATTTCCAGAAAAAACAAAATCGCGCGCTCGTTCATCGGCTGTGGCTATTCCGATTGCATTACGCCGCCCGTTATTCAGCGAAACGTTTTCGAGAACCCGGGTTGGTACACTGCTTATACACCCTATCAGGCTGAACTCGCACAAGGCCGGCTTGAAGCCCTTCTCAACTTTCAAACCATGATCACCGACTTAACGGGGCTCGAAATTGCCAATGCCTCGCTGCTTGATGAAGCCACTGCCGCCGCTGAGGCCATGGCGCTTTGTCACGCAGTCGTTCCGAATCGCAAAACGTTCTTTGTCGCTGACAATTGTCACCCGCAAACGATCGCCGTTGTTCAAACACGGGCGAAACCGCTTGGGATTACAATTAAGATCGGTGATTATTCGCGTTTCAAATTCGACGACAACATTTTCGGTGCGCTAGTCCAGTATCCGGCTACTGATGGCGCGATTTACGACTACACAGATTTCATTAAGGGGGCGCATGACGCCGGCACACTGGTGGTAGTCGCGGCCGATATCCTGGCGCTCACACTACTGAAACCGCCAGGAGAATTTGGCGCCGATGTTGCGGTTGGTAACACGCAACGCTTCGGCGTCTCGCTCGGGTTTGGCGGTCCACACGCGGCATACTTCGCCACGCGCGACCAGTACAAACGCCACATGCCCGGCCGGCTGGTGGGCGTTTCACACGATGCGGAAGGTCGCCCCGCCTATCGACTCGCTCTACAAACACGAGAGCAACACATCCGCCGCGACAAAGCGACGAGCAATATCTGCACGGCGCAGGTTCTTCTGGCCGTCATCGCTTCGATGTATGCCGTGTATCACGGTCCAGGAGGGCTGCGGGCAATCGCCGAACGGGTTCATCGCCTAACGAGTCAACTTGCGGATGGCCTGCGCGCGCTCGGCTTGAAAATCACGCACCAGAATTTCTTCGACACTATCCGCGTCGAAGTCGAGTCAAGCGCTCTCACCTTGGAACACGCGCAAAAAGCAGATTGCGACTTGCGGGCGCTGGGCCCGCGCGCAGTCGGCATTTCTTTCGACGAAACCACCACGCCTAGGGACCTCGAGCTGTTAATGTCGATCTTTCGCGGCACAACCGTGCGCGATTTTGCCGATGACGATATGGGAGAGCCGCCATTCCGCATCCCGCAATCCGCGATCCGCGCTTCGCAATTTCTCACTCACCCTGTCTTCAACACTCACGACACCGAGACGGAAATGCTGCGTTATCTCAAGAAGCTCGAATCGCGTGATCTTTCGCTGACTACCTCGATGATTCCGCTTGGTTCGTGCACGATGAAATTGAATGCAACCGCGGAAATGTTTCCGATATCGTGGCCTGAAATTTCCAAGCTGCATCCGTTCACGCCCACGAAACAAACCGTCGGTTATGCAGAGATGTGCGAACAGCTCGAAAACTGGCTTGCCGAAATCACCGGATTCGATGCGATTTCATTGCAACCTAATGCTGGTTCGCAGGGCGAATTCGCGGGTCTACTGGCAATCCGCGAGTATCACGCTTCGCGGAACGAAGGGCATCGAAATGTTTGTCTCATCCCAACCTCGGCCCATGGGACTAATCCAGCCAGCGCGACCATGGTTGGTTTCAAGGTTGTCTCTATCGCCTGCTTAAAAGATGGAGATATCGATCTTGCCGATCTGCGCGCAAAGGCAGATGAACACGCGCGCGACCTCGCGGCGTTGATGGTGACGTATCCTTCCACGCATGGAGTTTTTGAGCCTACGATTCGCGAAATTTGCGATATCGTGCACGCGCATGGCGGCCAGGTTTATATGGACGGCGCGAACCTGAACGCGCAAGTCGGCCTTTGCCGCCCCGGTGATTACGGCGCAGACGTTTGTCACTTAAATTTGCACAAGACATTTTGCATTCCCCACGGTGGCGGCGGCCCGGGTGTGGGCCCTATTGGTGTGACGAAGCATCTCGCACCGTATCTTCCACGAGAATTCATTCTCGATCCTGAGACTGGCCGAATCTTGTTTGGCGAGGGAGAACATGGCAAGCGCCCGCGAAGCGGGGACGACTCTGACTACAGCCATGGCGGAGGTAAAGGCGGCAACGTTTCTGCTGCACCCTATGGCAGCGCCAGTATTCTGGCGATTACATGGATGTACATCCGCATGATGGGCGCAAACGGATTGAAACGAGCAAGCGAGGTCGCGATTCTAAATGCGAATTACATCGCCAAACGGCTCGATCCCTGTTTTCCGGTTCTTTTCAAAGGTAAACGCGGGCTCGTTGCGCACGAGTGCATCATTGATCTTCGCCAGTGGAAAAACGCAGGCATCGAAGTGGAAGATGTTGCAAAACGCTTGATGGACTACGGCTTTCATGCGCCGACGGTTTCATGGCCCGTCGCCGGGACGATGATGATCGAGCCGACCGAGAGCGAACCAAAACACGAACTCGACCGTTTTTGCGACGCAATGATCTCAATCCACAAGGAGATTGGAGCAATCGCCAAAGGAGAAATGGATCGCGAAAACAATATGCTTAAAAACGCGCCGCACACCGCGCGGCAAATCGCGTCTGATAAATGGGACCGCCCCTACACGCGCGAACAAGCAGCTTTCCCCGCGCCGTGGACGCACGAACACAAATTCTGGCCGACCGTCGCCAGGATCGACAACGTCTATGGTGATCGGAATCTCTTCTGCTCCTGCCCGCCAGTAGAGGAATTCGAATCCTGAGTCAGTCGTTATCCTTCTGGTGCAAGTTCAGGAGCGGCGACCACGCGTGTGGGAACCAGCCGTAAACCGGGACCGCTTGTTTCTGGAGCCGTCGCAGCGCCAGCTTCGTGATACTCGGCGTCGCTGTTGACCTGCCAAAGATCATAAAGTTTTGCGTCCGCGAGAATATTTTCGACGCACAACATCGCAGTCATCATGGCGTGGTCCTGATTGTTGTACTTGTGCATGCCGTTGCGACCGACGAGGTGAAGGTTCGGATATCGGGTCTCAAGCTCCTGACGGATCGTCGCGACATGCAGCGCGTAATCGTCGTCATAAACGGGATACGCCTTTTTCTGACGCACGACGCAGCCGTCTATGAAGTCCCCTTCCCTGGATAGTCCAATCTCAACAAGTTCGCGCTTCGCGAGTTCAATTAGATCGCGATCACTCGAATCCCAGAGGCCATCGTGCTCAAAGCAGAAATATTCGAGACCGTAACAGACCTTATCCGGCTCAGGCACCATCTCCGGCGACCAGGAGCGAAAGTTTTGAACGCGACCGACTTTGACTCTTGGATCGTGAATGTAGATCCAATTGTCGTCAAACATTCGCCGATCTTTCAAGATCAGCATCACGGTGATGAAATCGCGGTATTTGAGGCTCTCAGCTGCGCGCTTTACCCGTTCGCTCACGGTCGGTGACAAACCACACATGAGCTCGCGCATCGGCGCGGACGAAATGACGTGTTCGGCTTCGATTGCTTGCAGATCCCCTTGCCGATCTTTGTATGCGACCGTCCAATTGCCAGAGGTTTTATCATAGGAACAGCGAGATACCCTGCAGCCCATCTCCAGCCTGCCACCCAGTGCCTTCATCTTTTCCGCGCATGCCTCCCACATCATGCCAGGACCTCTGCGCGGATAGCGAAATGAATTGATCAGTGTCTTAATTACTTTTGTGCGGTCTCCGTTATAATGCTGCGGAATCAGAGCATTCTTAATCGCACTGCCGAGTGAAAGTCCTTTGATGCGCTGAGCGGCCCAATCGGCGGAAATTTCCTTGCAGCTCATCCCCCAAACTTTTTCAGTGTAACTTTTGAAGAATGTGTTGAAGAGCCGTTTCCCGAATTGATTGCTGACCCAGTCTTCGAAATTGCGCGGATCGCGCACGGGAAACAGGCGGGCTTTCATCCACGAAAGAACACAAAGCGCAGACCTGAAGATGCCTAGCTTGAGCAACGCTTCGAACGGTTTCAACGGATAAGAGAAAAATTTGCCGTCGTAAAAAATGCGCGAAGAACGCCGTCGGACGAGCATGTCGTTAGGCAGAATCTCGGTCCAGAGGTCTTCGACTGACTTGGATTTGGAAAAGAAACGGTGTCCACCGATGTCGAAGTGAAAACCGTTGTAGGTCACCGTCCTGGAGATTCCGCCGACGTAGATGGGATCGGCCTCCAGGACAACGAGATCGACTTCCTCCTTTGACAGAAGATACCCGGCCGTTAATCCTGCCGGGCCTCCACCGATAATGACGACTCTTGTTTTCATCTTCTTCTAAGCAACCCAGTTGCCTCGCATGAAATTCCAGACGTACCACCCCTGTACGCACAACCCAGCGGCGCTAAGCAGCGCCACTGCCGCGATGCCGAACGCCCTAACGAGCACCGGCGTCGCTTGAAACTGACGCAGAAAATTCAAAAGCGCCAGCACGATCAGTGCGTGCACGGAAAATTCGTAGCGGAGCATGCTTTCCATATCCACGCAGGCCACTCCGCTGACGGAAAGGTAGTAGATCACAAAGGCGCAGAAATAGATGCCAGCGCGAATCGGCAAATCGGTCCACCTACGAATCGACAGCTCGCAAAGGACGATACCAATAAAAAGCACAGCGCCCAATGTCATCGACATTTGGCTCGCCTCCGTCGGATCATTCAGTGCTGGAACAAACCAGCGATAACTAGAAGGCCTGAACACCGCCAAATAATCGGGAGCAATTCCCCACCCGGCTGCCTGCGTAAGCATATAAATATCCCAGTGACCCCAGCGCAGTTGAGAATAAGTGAAAAATCCTATGGCGCCGAAGCTTGCCACCAGGGTCATAGCGATCGCCGGCTTTTCCTTGCGAAACCACGGCCTCGGCTCAACTAAACGGCGCCATCCAGTTTGAAAAACCGAGCGTACCAGCGGAAATGCCGCACATACAATCCCGACAATCCGCGTTGCCGACATGACGATGCCGTGTATGGCCGCCCAGAATTTCGCGTATCGCCCGTCCGCAGTGCTCCAATAAATAAAACCAAGCAGCGCCATTAAGAACAGCGACTCTGAATAGGCGGCGATCAGAAAGAATGCTGCAGGATGGGTGGCGATTAATAATGCGCCGCAAATTTGTAGCGCAGGCGAAATATTCCACCGCTTGCAGAAAAGAAAGAAATAAATCCAGAAACCCCAGGCAGCGAGTTGAGCAGTGATCAACAGGGCAGTTCCTGTGTCGATATTAAGTCCATAGCGAAACGCGGCCGCAATCGCAGGATAAGCTGGAAAAAACGCGACATTTGATACTTCCATCACCTTGTGATCGATGGGAGGCACGATGGTCTGGTAACCGCGATCCACGATGTTCATGAACCAATGGCTATCGTGCTGGACCAGCGCGGCGTACCGCTCCGAAAAAGGCCTTTCTGGCGCAAGCAAGCCAATCGCCATCGCAAGCTGCAGCAATGTAATGATCAGTCCCGCGAGCAAAGGCTTAAGCAGCCGAGGCGAGCGGGTCATTACATCATAATCGCTGCGCGCGGCCAGTTTGTTCGTGAAAGTCTCCCAGTGGGATGGACTCGTTCTGTGGCGAGCTTTACCAACAGGCAGGGCGCCACCGGCGGGAAGCACCATAGAAACGGGCAGCACGGAAAGACTGCACGAGCGTGCGGGATTTTCGATAGAAGCAATCTCGGGTCGCATCGTTTTTGAAAGCGGGCACGCTGATTTGAGCAGCAGGGTTTGACGGCGAGTGCGTTTCGTTTATTCGCAGGAACAGAGCCGCCGCTCTGCGCTCTGCCGCGCGCGGCGACTGTCGCCACGCTATTTCACAGCGGCCAGCACAACGCATTATGGCGCGGAAATAACGAGTGCGATCTCGCCTTTCGGCGTGTGGGCCTCGTAATGCGCAAAAAGTTCACGGGCGGTACCGCGCCGAAATTCCTCGAACTTTTTTGTCAGCTCTCGCGCTACGCAAAGTTGCCGATCCGGCATGACATCAATGCAAGCGGCAAGTGTCTTGGTTAATCGATAAGGCGAATCGAAAAAGATGATTGTTTCCCCCGATTCGGCAGCGGCCCGCAACTCGCGCTCGCGTCGCCCAATTTTAACGGGAAGAAATCCGCGGAAAGAAAATCTCTCAGTCGAAAATCCGGACCCGACGAGAGCGGTCAGGATCGATGATGGCCCTGGGATGATCGTGAACGAAAGCTCCCGCTGAATGCATTCACGGACAAGACGCAATCCCGGATCGGACAGTCCAGGCGTTCCCGCGTCCGTGATTAGGGCGACGTTTTCGCCCGCCGCGAGACGTTCAACGAGTTCAGCCGTGCGCTTTGCTTCGTTGTGTTCGTGATAACTGATGAATGGTTTCTTGATTCCGAAATGTTTCATCAACAGCCCGGAATGCCGTGTGTCTTCAGCCGCGACCAGATCGACTGATTTCAGTACCTCCAGCGCGCGCAGTGTGATGTCGCCCAAATTTCCGATCGGCGTAGCGACCACGTAAAGCATCGCATATCATCGAATCAAAATTGATCTTACGCTATCGAACGCAGCCAGAAGCTTTGATTTTCGACAAAGCCACCTGTTTGGCACAAAACGAATCTGTAGTGGGAGGCGTAAGATGAAAAGAAGCTCTTACCTTTTGATGATGGTACCGTTAGCCTTGGTCGGCTGCGCGGAAGAACCAACGACGGTGACGACGACTACGACCACGCAGGAAGTGACAACCACGGGGCCAGCTCGCGAGGTACTGGTGACGAGACCTCCGCCACAGGTTCGCGTTGAAACCCAGACAGTGGCACCCGGACCGGGGTATGCGTGGACGACCGGCTATTGGCGATGGACCGGAACCGACTACGTCTGGGTGCCGGGCAGTTGGGTAGTCCGGCCAAGACCAGCCGCGGTTTGGGTGGCAGGCCACTGGGTACGTCGTCCTGGTGGTTGGGTCTGGATTACAGGCCACTGGCAGTAAAAAGCGAGCTAATCGATAACTAATAACCGGGCGCTGGGGTCAGGCGTCACCAGCCCAGAATCTTGGCGAAAATTAGCGGCGCGACAATCGTGGCGTCGGATTCGATGATGAATTTCGGTGTATCGATATTCAGTTTGCCCCAGGTGATTTTTTCGTTGGGCACTGCACCGGAGTACGACCCGAAGCTGGTCGTTGAATCGCTGATCTGACAAAAGTAGCCCCACTCGGGCACAAGCGTGGTTACAATGTCTTGATTGAGCATGGGCACAACGCAAATGGGAAAATCGCCCGCAATGCCGCCGCCGATCTGAAAGAAGCCAATGGAAGAATTTTGCGACATTCGGCGATACCACTCCGCCAGCGCGATCATGTATTCGATGCCGGAGCGAACGGTATGCACATCGCTGATCGCGCCTGTTATGCAGCGAGCGGCATAAATATTTCCCAACGTCGAATCCTCCCAGCCGGGTACAAACATCGGAAGATCCTTGTGCGCCGCGGCGATCATCCAACTGTCGGCCGGGTCGATCTCATAAAATTTCTTCAGCCGACATTCTCTTAGTATCTTAAAAAGAAATTCGTGCGGGAAACTGCGCTCTTTTCTCTCAGCGGCGGCGATCCAGTCATCTATTACAACCCTCTCGATTCGACGAATGGCTTCCTCTTCCGGGATACACGTATCGGTCACTCGATTCAGATGGCGCCGCAAAAGCTCTTCCTCGTGTTGCGCAGTCAATTCGCGATAATGAGGAATCCGTTCGTACTGGCTGCGTGCAACGAGATTGAAAAGGTCCTCCTCGAGGTTTGCTCCCGTGCAGGTAATTGCGTGCACTTTGTCCTGCCGAATCATTTCCGCGAGAGAAAGGCCCAGTTCAGCAGTGCTCATTGCACCGGCGAGCGTAATCATCATTTTTCCGCCGCGATCCAGATGCGTGATGTACGCATCGGCTGCGTCTTTCAAGCCTGCCGCGTTGAAGTGACGGAAATGCCGATCAATGAACTGGCTGATGCTGCCCATCTTCACTTCATCAACTCTTCCGGTCTGTGCTTCTCGATTTGATGCAAAACTTATACCGCGACAGTCAAGTGTTAATCACGCTTTTTTCCTGAAACCTTCTAGGGAACAGCCGCAAGAATTCGTGACGCCAGGATATCTGGCATTATACCGAAAAAGAGAACTGCCGCAGCGAGTACGGTCACCGTGATGCGTTGCAGCAAATCGGACGAAACGTGATCGAGCGCCGGGGCCGTACGCGAAGGCAGGTCAATGAAAATCGCTTTCAGCACGATCAGGTAATAATAGAGTGAGACAAAGCTGCCGAAGAGCGCCAGCCCAACCAGCCAGAGCAAGCCGTGATTTCCACCGGCGCGCAGCGCGGCGCTGAACAGGTAAAACTTTCCGAAAAATCCGGCCAACGGAGGGATGCCTGCCAGAGAAAACATGAAAATAGCCATGCACGCGGCTAACAGCGGCGCCTGCGCGGCAAGTCCGGAAAAATTCTTAACATCGTCGCCACCAGTTTCGCTGCGCACGACTGCGACGACTCCAAACGCACCAACGAGCGTGAGCGCGTAAACAGTCGCGTAGAAGAGCGTCGCCGAAAATCCGTCCCGGCCTCCTGCGACAAGTCCTAGCAATGTATAGCCAGCGTGGGCGACGGCGGAGTATGCGAGGAGCCGCCGAACATTCGTCTGTGCCAGTGCGACGAGGTTGCCAATCAGAATCGACAAAGCGGCGAGTACGGCGAGAATCGGTGACCAACCTGCAGCCATCGCGTGCCATGCCGAACTTCCATGCACCGGGCCAAAGCCCACCAGCACGATCTTTCCAAGCACGACGAAAGAAGCAACTTTTGATCCCGAGGCAATAAACGCTGCACTCGGAATGGGTGCTCCTTGATACGCATCAGGCGCCCACAAGTGAAACGGTGCAGCAGCAATTTTGAACGCAAAGCCGATGAGCGTCATGATGATGCCGGTCGCAACCAAAGGTTGCGCCGGCGCCGCCGCCAATTTCTCCGAGATAGCAGCGAGACCGGTGCTCCCCGACATGCCGTAGATCAAACTGATCCCGAAAAGCGTAAACGCGCTGGAGGTGCTTCCGAAGAGAAAGTATTTCAAACCTGCTTCCGCAGATCGCACATCGGTCTTGTCGAACGCAGCCATCACGTAAAGGGAAAGGCCCAGCAGCTCGAGCCCAATGAAAATCATGAGCAACTCTTCACTACCAACGAGCAGCATCAGACCGACCGTCGCGAAAAGAATAATCGCCAGGTATTCGCCCGGATGACGCAGCGATTTTTCAGATCGCGCCAGACACACCGTGAAAAAAGCGAGTACGAGGCAAACGATTTTAAAAAGGGACGTGAGGGGTGTGATCACAAGCATCCCGCCGAAAAGGCTCGCATTGCGCGGTAACATCAGCACTGCGGCAATTGCGATGACAACCCCGAGAGCGGCACCCAACGAGCACCAGTCGGCCCCGGCGGCCGTGCCAGTCGCCCTGGTTGGCGGTTTTGCAGACGACACGCCTGCCACGGCAGTGCCCTGCCTGCTTATAAGCCCAATCGCGAGCACGACGAGGGCGCTAATCACGACAATGACTTCAGGGAATGCGAGCTTGAGCAGTTCCAGATACGACATCGTTGAAGCCGGGGATCTCATTTTAAAAATCTCATCGCTTCCACTGCGGGCATGATGCGATCGAGTAGGAGTTTGGGATAAAGTCCGACCGCAAGTGTGGCGAACATGAGCAAACAAGCGCCGCACTTTTCGGCAAGCGTGATCGATTGTTCGTTCCAGTCGGTGTCTGTAGAAACACGGCCTGCCTGCACGCGCACCTCACTGAAAAATGATTTGACGAGCGCGCGCAGCGTGAAAGCCGCTGTCAGAACCATGCCGACGCCGATAATCCAAACCGCGATTGGGTAGGTTTTCCACGCGCCAATCAGAATCGTAATTTCCGCTGCGAATCCGCTGAAACCTGGGATTCCCATCGATGCGGCAGAAGCGATTACGAACGTGAACGCAGCGAACGGCAAAGCGCGACTGAGATTCATTCCAGATAACGCATCCAGCTCGCGGGTATGAGTGCGTCGATAGAGCATTCGTCCCGCAACGGCGAAGAGCAGCGCGGCGATCACTCCGTGGGAAAACATTTGCAATACTGCTCCAGAGACACCGAGCGCGTTTGCCGTAGCCAGACCAAGCAACACGAAACCCATATGACTCACGCTCGAATAACCAATAACGAATTTCAGATCACGTTGGCGCAGAGCCACTGCCGCCGCGTAAACAATTCCGATCACGGCCAGGGCGGCGATCCATTTGCTCCATATCTGGAATCCTTCTGGAAAGACATTCATCGCGACGCGCAGTCCCGCATAGGAGCCCAGTTTCATCACGATGCCGGCAAGCAACATCGACCCTGCGGTGGGCGCCGCGACGTGGCCTGTCGGAGCCCAGGTATGCAATGGCCAAATGCCGGCAAGCACAGCGAAGCCGAGGAACAGCACGGGAAAGGCCCATGATTGCAGCTGAGGATTGAAGTGGAATTGCGCCAGTTGATTCAGATCCAGGGAGCCGGCTGTCACGTAGACGACGAGGATTCCGGCGAAAACGAGCATTCCACCGAAGAACGAATAGAGTGTCAGCTTCATCGCGCCGTACTCCTTGTTAGTCGAACCGAAGATGGCGATCAGAAAATACTTCGGCACGATGACCAGTTCGTAGAATGCGAAGAACAAGAACAGATCGGCGCTGAGGAAAACGCCGTAGCAACCACCCACAACAAGCAGCAACCAGAAGAAAAATTCGCGCTGGCGATGATCGACATCCCATGAAAACAACGCGGTGCTTACGGCGGAGATGCCCGTAACAAGAACCATCGTGAGGCTCACGCCATCAATAGCGAGATGGTAATTCATACCAAGCAGTGGCACCCACGGCACTTTTACGATCGTTGTGAAGTGCGCTAGATCCGCAATTGGTGTGCTAACAAATGCAACGACGCCCAAGGCCAGCCCGGCGATCGTCGTAAGCAGCGTTATCCAGCGCGCAAAAACGCCTGGGAAAAGGAGCAGCAGCACTGCGCCGGCGAACGTGATGTAAATCGTCCAGGCGATCATGCGCGTTTACGCGCCCGATAGACCGGGGCTTTCTCGCGCACATGAAACCCGATTTCGCGGCGTGGTCTCTCCGGCGGAGTCATCAACTGCCGGATTGCTTCAAGAATTGCGGCGATTTCATCATCATGTTTTCCAACGCGCTCTTCGAGCTCTGAGAACTTTTGCGCGAGTTGGCGGTTTGCATCGAGAGTCTGCCGGAGCTTCACGAACGCGCGCATGATGGCGATGTTTACTTTCACCGCGCGCTTGCTCTTCAATACGCTTGACAACATGGCAACGCCTTCCTCGGTGAAGGCATAGGGCCGATACTTTGTTCCGCGATATTTCTGCGAACTGGTCACAATTTGTGACCAGTTCGTTCCAGGACCCCCATTTTCAGCAACTTGCCGATTGCCGGATTTTAAAAGTTGCGACCGCAACCGTTGCGTCTCCTCGCCGGTAAGTTGAAACATGAAATCATCCGGAAACCGCTCGCGGTTACGCTTTACCGCTTGGTTCAGAACTTTGACTCCAACACCATATAAAACAGCCAGATCAAAATCGAGAAGGACTTTCTCGCCACGAAAATAGAGAATTCGTCGCGCGACTTGCTCAACTGGAATGATCTCATGCGCCATTCGCGATGACCTTAGCCGAACAATCGCGCCATTTGAACGACGGTTGTGTTGAAAATGTTGAATACGAACTGCGGTGCGACGCCAATGGCGAACATGAGCAGCGTGACCGGAATGATCGTGACCTTTTCTCTCGGCAAAAGATCCGGAAAGGCGCTGCAATTCTCTGCCAGCGGCCCACTGAAGAGCGCTTGCATCGCGCGCATGAAAACGATCGCTGTAACAAGCAGGCCAATCACCGCAAGAGCCGTGAAGGATGCGGCAATGGCAAACGAACCTTTGAAGATCAAAAACTCGCCAATGAAACCGTTTAACCCCGGCAAACCCAATGACGAAAACATAGCCACGCTCATCCAGCCACAGAGGAGAGGGGTCCTCTGCATCAACCCTCCGAAGTCACCAATGCCACGCAATCCGCGACGCTGCTCAAGCAGACCGACCAGGTAAAACAATGCGGCCGCAGTGATCCCGTGATTGAAGATCTGCATGAACACACCGCTCAACGCCGCTTGCGTGTCGATCGCAGCACCACTGGGCAAGGCAGCGACTGCGAACAAACCGAGCATGCAGTAACCGAGATGGTTGACTGACAAGTAGGCCACCATTCGTTTCAAATCGGACTGGACCCACGCTGCCAGCGGAGCGAATACAATCGAGCAGATCGCGAGTGCCAGCAGCCAGGGTCCGATGATTCTGATTTCGTTTGGAAAAAGCGGAAGCAACAGGCGAACGAAACCGTAAACACCCATTTTCGAAAGCAGGCCGGTTAACACCATCGCGACTCCGGTCGGCGCGCTTTCATACGCGTCGGGCAGCCAGGTGTGAAATGGGAACAGCGGCACTTTGACCGCGAGTCCAAGGAAGATTCCGGCAAAAGCGAGCCAGGCGAGCTTACCGCTAAGCAATCCGTTTTTGCCCAGACCAGCAAGCGTGGCAAAATCGAACGAGCCCCGGGCCAGATAAATTCCGAGGAATCCCAGCAGCATCGCCACGCTTCCAAGAAACGTGTAGAGGAAAAACTTCGTTGCGGCGCGGTCGCGATTTTCTCCTCCCCAGATTTTGATGAGCAGGAACGCGGGAATCAGACTCATTTCGTAGAACAGAAACCAGAGGACAAAGTTCTGCGCCGTAAACGTGCCGTAGAGCGCGGATTGCATGATCAACATCAGCGCGCAAAAGCCGCGCTCCATCCTCTGCGCGAGAAATGCGAAGGGAATGATGAGCGACGTAAGTAACACAAGAAGCAGGCTCAAACCGTCGATCCCGACCAGGTATTCGGCTCCAACTGCGGGAATCCATGTGTGCCGTTCGACCAATTGAAGGCCGGCAGTGCGAATATCGAAATGCTGCCACAACGCCAATGCGTCAAGCGCAGCCAGTGCGTTAAACAACAATGCGATCGGACGCGCATTTCTCGCGGGGGCTGTAAAGAGCGCAAGCGCGCCCGCCAGCGGAACCATGATGAGAGCGCTGATTAAGCCAACCATGCGTAGAAAAGCAGCAGCGCCAGCACACCGATCGCGATGACGCTTAGGTATGTTTGGATTTGTCCCGAGTGCGCAGCGGAGATCAGGCGACCCAGACCGCGCGTGCCTACGGTCGTTTCGTCGACTCCAGCATTGATGCCGCGCTCATCAATACTGGCCGTGAAAACTCCGAGCAGTTGACCGATCCCGCCGAATCCGCGCACCAGGCGATCCCAGAAATGACGATCCATCCAGTCGGACAAACGCGCGCTCATCCAGCTGAACGCGATGATCGTGCGAGCATAAAGTTCGTCGATCCACATTTTATTTTCGAGGAATCGAAACAATTGAGGTTGCGCGAATTCGAGCGGATCAGTGTCGGCGGGACGCTGTCGATCTTGCACGCCGACTTTGCGATACATCCAGATGCCCAGAGCGAAGCCCGCGCCCACAAGAACGAGCGAAAGAAAAAGCGTCGGTTGAATCAGGCGCACAAGCTCAACGTCTGCGGCGGTGCCCGTTAGATAATCATGCAGCCAAGGCCATGCTGGCGTTAGCACGATACTGAACAAAATTGCGCAAATCGCGAGTGCGATGAGCGGCATCGTCATGACTCGCGGGCTTTCATGGGCGTGCTGAGAGGCAACACGCCGATCACCGAAGAATACGTAGATGATTTGCCGCGTCATGTAGAGCGCGGTGAGAAGAACGCCGATCAGTAGAAAATAGTAGGGCAAGCGAGAAGCCGGCCAATGCGCGGTCACATGCAGGATTTCCTCCTTCGTCCAGCCGCCGGAAAAGAAGAGCGGCACACCGCTCAGAGCCATCATACCAATTGCATAAGTTGAAAACGTGATTGGCATGAGCCAGCGCAGGCCGCCCATTTTCCGTATGTCCTGTTCGCCGTGGCAGCCGTGAATGACCGATCCCGCGCCCAAAAACAACAGCGCCTTGAAAAAACCGTGGGCGAGCAGATGCATCATTCCGGCGGCGACGCCGCCCACGCCGAGCGAAACCATCATCAAACCGAGTTGAGAAATAGTCGAATACGCGAGGATGCGTTTGATGTCGGCCTGGGCTATCGCAATGAGCGCGGCCATTAACGCCGTAATTACGCCAATCCACACGACGACCATAAGCGATGCTGTCACCCCGTTAATCGCGCCTAACGAGAAGATCGGATATGCGCGGGCGACCAGGAACACGCCGGCCGCAACCATCGTTGCGGCATGGATCAATGCGCTGACCGGAGTTGGGCCTTCCATCGCATCCGGCAACCAGACGTGCAGCGGGAATTGTCCCGACTTCCCCATTGCGCCGCAGAAAATGAGCAGCGCAATAAACGTGGCGCTCGCACCGAGCATGTTAAGACCACCCGTCTCCAGACAACCGTCCCCACCATCGTAAAAGAGAAGCGTGCCACTGCGGCCGTAAAGCCAGAGCAGGCCAAGGAAAAATCCCAGGTCGCCGATGCGAGTGGTAACGAACGCTTTTTTTGCCGCCGTCGCGGCGCTTGGTCGCTCAATCCAAAATCCAATGAGCAAATAGGACGCCAGTCCAACCAACTCCCAGAAGATAAACAGAAGAAGCAAGCTGTTCGAGATAACGAGCCCGAGCATCGCACCGGAGAAAAACGAAAGATAAGCGAAAAAGCGGACGAAATTTTTGTCGCCGGCCATGTAACCAGTGCTGAAGACGAAAATGCAAAGTCCAACCAACGTGATCATCATCAGCATGACGGCCGCGAGCGGATCGAGGAGCCATCCCAGACGCAGCGCATGGTCGCCGAATGTGAACCAGGTGAAATTCTGAACGGCGCGGAATCCAGGCGTTTGCAGAGTCGGCAGGAATGCGAAGAAGGACAGTACGAGCGCGGCGACTTGTCCAGCAACCGCGAGTACAGCTGCGCTCTTGTGCCGCCCATTCGGCAAGCTCAAGATCACTAACGAAACCGCGAACGGCACCGCAGGAATCAACCAGAGATGATCGAGGATCCAGCGACTCATCCTTTGAGTTGGTTCAGATGGTCGACGTTTGTTGTGCGGTAGTGCCGATAGACGGCAATTACCAGCGCTAGACCGATCGCGGCTTCAGCGGCGGCAATGGCGATTGAGAAAATCGCGATCATAACACCGGTCGGTGGCTGCGATTGCGGGCTAAAGCGCCAGAACGCTATGAAATTGAGGTTTGCTGCGGCAAGCATCATCTCGATCCCAATCAGAATAAAGATGGCGTGACGACGGCTCAGGGCCGCAAGGAGACCAATACTGAACAGGGCCGCGGAAATAATAAGGAACAGTTGAAGTGTTGGGGTCATAGCTAAGCGTTACAAAAGTTAAAAGAGTTACATTGTTGAGAAGCAAACCTGCGAGTTTACAGACTTGGGGTTGGATCGTTTGTAACTCTTCTGACCTTCTTCACGGCTTCTCCTCCATTACGAGAACAAGTGCGCCGATCAACGCAGCGGTGAGAAGCAGCCCCACGCATTGCAATGGCCAGACATAACTGGTCATCAACGCTTCACCGATTCGTTTAACAGTCACTAGTCGAATATGTGGGGCGACAACAGCAACTGATTGGGTCTTAAGAATTGCCCACGTCAAACCGCCGAAGACAGCAACCGCCAGGAACGCGCCGCCCCAGTTAGCAGCGCGGTCTTTTCCAACGTCACGCCGTGTCAGAAGAATCGTAAAAACAATTAGTACCGCAACCGCACCGATGTAGACGAAAACAAGCACCAGACCGACAAATTCCGCGCCCAGCAGAAAGAAGAGTGCGGCCACGCCGACAAGCGCAACAGCAAAACTCAGCGTAGCGTGCATGAGCTTTTGCAGCGTGGCAGCGGCCAACGCAGCGGCCAGTGTCAGGATAGCAATAATGACGACTGCGGCGCTGCTCATTCGGCGAAACGGTAAACGCGTGGCGCAAATTTTCTTTGCGTGTCGAGCAACATCGACAGGGCGGTGTAAACGATCGCGATCACCACAAGCGACCAAAGCCATCCGCGCAAGCCGCGACCTGCATAATGCCAGACAGCCGCTGCGATGACGCAGGTAAAAGACATTGGCAATATGAATTTCCAGGCAAAATTCATGATCTGATCAATTCGCGTACGCGGCAACGTTCCGCGAAGCCAGATGTAAACGAAGAGTAGCGCGCTCAGTTTCGCGAAAAACCAGACGTAGGACGGAATAAATTCCAGGGCAGATACGGGCGAATGCCAGCCACCGAGAAACAAGGTCGCGGCGAGCCCGGTGATGGCGAACATCCCGATGTATTCCGCCATGAAGAAAGTTGCGTATTTGAAACCGGAGTATTCGGTCATGTGGCCGGCGACAATTTCCGATTCACCTTCGGGCACATCGAATGGAGTGCGATTCGATTCCACAAGACCGGATACAAAAAACAAAATGAACGCAGTTGCACCCCACGGCGTGAAGACGAACCAGCGTGGCACGAAGCCAAATGTGTATCCAGCCTGCGCAGCAACAATTCTATCGGGTGTAAGCGAGCCCACCACCATCACCACCGGAAGCACGGTAATAATGAGCGGCAGCTCGTAGCTGATCATTTGCGCAATGGCGCGCATCGCCCCGAGCATCGAGAATTTGTTATTGCTTCCCCATCCGGCCATGAAGACCGCAAGCTCCGTTGTCGATCCAACCGCAAAGAAAAACAAGATTCCGCCATCGATCGTGAACGGCGTCATGTTCCGGCCATAAGGGATCACCCCAAGGGCAAGAATCGCTGCAGCAGCAATGAGAATCGGAGCCAGGAAGTGCACAAGCTTGTCAGCACGCGCGGGCACGATGTCTTCCTTTATCAACATTTTGATGCCGTCAGCCAATGGCTGCAAAAGTCCGAACGGTCCAACGCGGTTAGGGCCATAGCGATTTTGTATCCGGCCGAGAATCTTTCGCTCCAACACCGACATGAGCGCGAAGAGCGTCAGAAATACTCCGAGGAGCGCGAAAATATTAATCAAACTCGACACGATCTGGATAATCCAGCCAGGTGCGGCGGTCAGCCATGTCAGCAGCCAATGCTTGGCGTAAACGAAGATTTGGTCGATCGACTTGCTCACGTTGGGATGAAGAAAACCGTCAATTGATTGGTTAATCAAGACAGAACGCGCGATGATTTCGCTTCAAAACCGGCTCGTGCTTACTGCTTGCCCTTATTGTAGAGTGCTTTTGGCTTTGCAGGGAGCCTCTGGCGCAGTACGTTCGGCGTGCGCCATGCGAACGCAGGTTTTGTTGATCGCCACTCTTTTGGCGAGTGCCGGTTTGATCCAGGGAGAGATCAAGACTCCGGAGAACGCTCCGATTGAAATCACTTCTACAGGGGAAACGACATATGAAAACGGCCTGGCAACGGCGCGCGATAACGTCGCGATCCACATCGGCAATACAGACATTTACGCCGATTACGCACAATACAATCCTTCCACGCACGACGTGGAGTTAAGAGGCCATGTCCGAATATATCGGGACACGAGCCTGTACATCGCCGAGAGCGGCATTTACAATACTGAGACCAAGAAAATCAAAGCGCTCAATGCCCGAACGGAGTCGCAGCCTTATTTCCTAACCGGCAAACATGTGACCTCAATTTCTGACAACGGTTATCTGATAAACGACGGCACCTTTACGACGCACGATTCACCGAAGGCCGACTTCCATCTCCAAGCCCGAACGATCCGTGTTTACGAGAACGATCGCGTGATTTTCCAGTACGTAACCATGTATGTGGGAAAAGTGCCTGTTTTTTGGTGGCCCTATCTTTACCAATCGCTCAACGAGGCATTTAGCTTCACGGTTTCGCCAGCGTATTTGAGTTCATGGGGACCATCGCTGCTCACTCAAGTGACCTTCCCAATCACAGACGACATTAAGGGGCGGTTCAGGCTCGATTATCGGGGCCGGCGCGGTGTAGCCGTGGGCCTGGATTCGACCATGGATTACTTCAACGACAGCCAGGCGCGGCTCAAAACATACTACCTCCAGGACCAAAACCCGAACCTGAATGAAACCAACATTCCGCGAAAAGACGTTCCTACCGGGCGATACCGCGTTAGCCTGGCAGATACGACCAACTTTACAGATGACATTTACGGCATCGCCAATCTGACCAAGCTGAGTGACCAGTACGTGATGCAGGACTTCTTCCAAGGTGAATTCCGCATCGATCCGGTTCCGGACAATGTGCTCGCGGTGGCAAAGACGGACCCTTTTTATACCCTGACGGCCATCGAGCGCTTTCAGGCGAACCAGTTTTTCACCACAACTGAACGCCAGCCGGAAGTGGTATTGGACATCAAACGCCATGCCCTTTTTGGCGGACCCATTTTCTATGAAGGTGAGACCGGCTTTGCCAATTTACGGCTACAATTCCCTCAAGGTTTAGGCTTTGAGAATTATGGCACGGACCGTCTGGACACCTTCCACCAATTAACCTTTCCCAACACTTACTTTGGGTGGCTTTCGATCGTGCCAAGGGTTGGCTATCGCGGAACCTATTATGGCAAGACGTGGGACCTGGGATCGACAACCTTCATACCGCCATCAAATCCGCTCGTACCTGGCTTTATTCTTCCACCTCCAACGCTGGCTAATCCAGTAAAGTTCGACGGAGACACATTTCGCTCGGTCTTCGATACGGGTGCCGAAGCTTCATTCAAGATCTCACGTACGTGGGAGAACGTACAAAGCCGTGCGTTTGGGTTGGACGGACTGATGCACGTTATTCAACCGTTCACGAACTTTTCTTACGTGAAAGAAGATGGGCCTAACCCAACATCAATTTTGGCGCTCGATCGGTTTCAGCCTTCGACCCAACTACCGGCAATTGATTTCCCCCAGTTCACAACCATCGACACTATCGATGATTGGACCGTGTGGCGGGTCGGGGTTCGCAATCGCTTGAAAACGCGCCGGGACGATCAAACAATCACCTGGTTCGAACTCGATACCTACCTTGATGTAAACTTCAACGATCCCTTCGACCGAACGGAATACTCAAATCTCTTTAACAACATCCGCTTTACACCATTGCCGTGGGTATCTTTCTCGATCAATTCTCAACTGCCGGCTTTCGATAAAGGGTTTACGGAAGTCGATACGATTGCAAGCGTTCAACCAATGGCCAATCTGCAATTGAACGTTGCGCATCGCTATCTGAACGGCAATCCCTTTTTCCAGGACAGCAGTTTGTTCGTTGTCGGTGGATACTACCGTATCAACGATAACTGGGGCGTTGGAGTTCAGGAGCAATACGAAGGGGAAACCGGCCTCCTCGAACAGCAGCGTTACTCGATCTATCGAGACTTATCGAGCTGGGTGGCCTCATTTGGTGGCATCATACGCGACAATAACGGATCGAAGGAGTACGGCGTCATCTTCACCATCACGCTCAAAGCATTCCCGAAATTCGGATTCGATTTGAACTTCGATCCGACGTCCGAAGGAGAATGAGCGAAAACGCGCGAACAATGCGGGACGGCCTGAATTTGTTCGGCCACTTGTGCTGCGGCTAATTCGCCCGCACCATTCCTTCAATCATGGATCTTGCAATCATCGGTTCCGGTTATGTTGGCCTGGTGACCGGTGCCTGTTTCGCCGATGTCGGGCATAACGTCATATGCGTCGATAATGACGCGCAGAAAATCAAGCAACTGCAGGCCGGCGAGGTGCCAATTTATGAACCCGGGCTTGAAGAAATCATTCATCGCAATGTGTCGGCGCATCGGTTGCGTTTCACCGGCAGTATAGAAGACGGCGTAGAGAATTCGCAGATCGTCTTTATCGCCGTTCCGACTCCACAGCAACCCGATGGCGATGTCGATCTCAGCTTTCTGGAGAAAGTCGCTCGTGAAATCGCAGGCGTCTTAAACGATTACCGCGTGATTGTCGACAAGAGCACAGTGCCTGTGAAAACCGGCGAAAAAGTGGCCGAATCAATCAAAAGGTATAACCGCCACGGTGCAAACTTCGACGTGGTCAGTAATCCTGAATTTCTGCGCGAAGGCTGTGCGGTAGCCGATCTGATGCATCCCGACCGCGTCGTGATAGGAGCCCAAAGCGAACATGCGATCGACCTCATGAAGAAAGTTTATGAGCCGTTTATGGCGCCGATTCTCGTCACCGATATTAACAGCGCCGAGCTCATCAAGCATTGCGCGAATTCGTTTCTGGCTCTGAAAATTTCGTATATCAACGCGGTCTCGGCGATTTGCGAGGCCAGCGGAGCCGATGTTGAAAAAGTCGCGGATGGAATTGGAATGGATCACCGAATCGGCCGTGATTTTCTTAACGCAGGGATTGGGTACGGCGGTTCCTGTTTTCCCAAGGATATTGCGGCCTTCATCACAATCGCCGAGCGGCTTGGTGTTCCCTTTAATTTACTGAAGGAAGTACAGCGCATTAACAATGGCCAGAAAGAGCGTTTTCTAAAGGCGATTCGGGAAACGCTGTGGGTGTTGCGAGAAAAGCGAATTGCAGTCTGGGGTCTCACCTTTAAACCCGATACGGACGATCTCCGTTCGTCTGTCGCAATAGAACTGGTGGCAGATTTGCTTCGCGAAGGAGCACACGTCGTCGCATACGACCCGAAAGGAATGCAAAAAGCCCGCGCCATCAAAGCGGTCGCCGATGCTGAATTTGCTTCGTCCGCCCTTGAAGCAGTGAATGATGCCGAGGCGCTGGTCATCGCCACGGAATGGAACGAATTCGCGAACGTGGACCTCGCGGTGCTAAAAGAAAAAATGAGAACGCCGATCGTCTTCGACGGCCGAAATCTGTTGGACCCTGGAACGATGGGCCGACTGGGCTTTCATTATTATTCGATTGGACGCGCCAGCGTGAAGCCGCGATAACGGTCTTTCCAGAATATGGCGCGGCTTTCTGCTCGCCAAATTGCGCTGAACGCGCTGCGCACGTGGCGAAAAGAAAAGCGATTTGCCGACTCGATTGTCTCAGCGTCTCTCGCGAAGGCAGAGCTCACTGAATCCGATCGTGCGTTTGCCTTTGAACTTTTTTACGGTGTCCTACGCAATTTAACCTTACTGGATTTTTGGGTCGGTTGCCTGCGCGCTTCAAGAGTCGATGCCGATCTTCGTGATGTTCTGCGCCTGGGGTTGTATCAACTTTTCCTTCTCAAGACAGCTCCACATGCGGCAGTGCATGAGACTGTGGAGCTCGTCCCACAGAGACAGCGGCCGATCGTAAATGGCATGCTTCGTGCCGCGATCCGGCGGCAGGGCGAGTTGCTTGCGCGTGCCGATGCAGAACCTCTGTTTGTTCGAGCCTCGCATCCAAAATTTCTCGTCGAGCGCTGGCAGCAGCATTTTGGCACCCAACATGCCGAAGAGCTCTGCCAATGGAACAATCGTCCCGCACCGGTCTACGGACGAATCAATCAACTAAAAATCGACCGCGAAGAGTTCCTCCGGCTTTATCCAGACTCCCTGCCGCTGACGCGTAATCCCGATTTCGTTGAATTTGACCGGATACCGACAGAGGCAATCAGGCAAGGCCACTGCTACATTCAAGATCCAAGCACCGCGATTGCCTGTCAGATTCTGAGTCCCCGGGCTGGAGAAAAGATCCTCGACGCATGCGCCGCTCCGGGCGGAAAAACTGGTTACATCGCACAACTAATGGAGAACCGGGGAACAATCGTTGCATGCGATCGCGACCCGGAGCGATTGCAGATCTTGAAAGAGAACATGGCGCGCCTCGGCGTCGGGATAGTCCGCATTTTTGATCACGATTGGACACGCGGTTCTGTCCCTAGAGAGATTGCTTCAATGGCGCCCTTTCACCGCATCCTGCTTGATGCGCCTTGCAGCAATACCGGAGTAATGCGACGACGCGTGGATGCCAGGTGGCGATTACAACCAAGAGATTTCCCTAGCATGCAACAGCGGCAACTCGAAATTATTTGCGCGCTCGTTCCGCTATTAAAGCAGAAGGGCACACTCGTTTACGGCACATGCAGCCTTGAGCCGGAAGAGAACGAGCAAGTCGTGCAGCGAGCTCTCACCAGCGCGTCCATCCTGCGCCTCGAAGGGCAAAAGCGTTCGCTTCCCTTTCAAGACGGGCTCGATGGCGCTTTCGCAGCGAAATTTATCCGAAGCGCGTAGCATCAGCCGGTTGCGTCCGGCGATGCTGGTGGAATGATAAGAGCCTATGCACGACGCCCGGTTTGATAAACTCGCGAAACTTCTGGTGGAATATTCTATCCGTCTCAAGCGTAATGAAACGGTTCTCATTGAGGCATTCGATATTCCTGACGAAATGACCATCGCGCTGGTACGCGCGGCGCGGAAAGCGGGCGGAGTGCCATTTGCCCAGACCTATCACGTCCGGGTAAACCGCGCTCTCGCGCTGGAAGCCTCTGACAGACAGCTAAATCTCACAGCAGGCCACGAACTGGCGCGAATGAAAAAAATGGATGCGTATATCGCAGTGCGAGGCAGCAACAACGTCACCGAACTCTCCGATGTGCCGCCGGAGACAATGAAATTGATCGCCAGGAAAATGCGGTCGGTACAGGATCAGCGAGTCAAAAAGACCAAGTGGGTAGTCCTGCGCTGGCCCACGCCGTCCATGGCACAGCTTGCAGGAATGAGCACCGAGGCCTTTGAGGATTTCTATTTCGAAGTCTGCACGCTGGATTATCGGAAGCTTCTACCGGGCATGAAGGCGCTCCATCGTTTGATGGAAAAGACGGATCGAGTCGAAATCAAAGGTCGCGGCACCGATCTCCGTTTTAGCAAGAAGGGGATTCCAGCCGTGATCTGCGGTGGCGATCGCAATATCCCCGATGGTGAGGTGTTCAGTTGCCCCGTGAGAGATTCAGTCGAAGGCCACGTGACGTTTAACGCGCCAAGCATTTATCAGGGAATCGCCTTCGATGGCATCCGTCTCGAATTCAAAAACGGAAAAATAGTTGACGCGACAAGCAACGAAACCAAAAAACTGAACAAGATTCTCGATTCAGATCCGGGTGCACGCTACATCGGCGAATTTTCACTCGGATTTAATCCGCGTATTTTACATCCGATGCGGGACATTTTGTTTGATGAAAAAATCGCCGGCTCGTTTCATTTTACTCCCGGGCAAGCTTACGAAGAAGCAGACAATGGAAACCGAAGCCAGGTGCACTGGGATATGGTAAGCATTCAG
>Ga0209803_1000454_pt1 | contig 27165 bp, 25 predicted proteins | sample GraSoiAngelo_138_FD_185895 | JGI IMG/M metagenome (GOLD analysis project Ga0209803, IMG submission 185895) | Grasslands soil microbial communities from the Angelo Coastal Reserve, California, USA - 14_0929_09_40cm (SPAdes) (version 2) | ecosystem: Environmental > Terrestrial > Soil > Grasslands ...
CCCAACGCGGATTCACGGTGACCGGCGTCGAGATCTCGCCGCTCGCCTCAAAGGTCGTCATGAAGCGAGGGTTTCCGGTCGTCAGCGGCGACTTTTTAACCGCTACCCTCCCGCGAGAAGCGTTTGACGTGGTCACGATGAATCACTATCTCGAGCACTGCTTGGATCCGCGAGCGAATCTGAAGAAGGCCCACGAACTTCTAAAGGAGGGCGGTCATCTCATTGTCGGTGTCCCCAACTTCTCGAGCTGGCCGAGTCGACATTTCGGATCTCACTGGTCTGATCTTGAACTGCCGCGTCACACGTTTCATTTTGGTCAGGCGGGCCTTGTTCGCCTGTTGGAGGCATGCGAGTTCCGCATCCAGAACATCCGCCACGTCGCGACCGCAGACGCCGGGTCGATCGCAACCAGCCTTCTCGTCAAGTCTGGAAAGCGCACGGATACCTTTGTGCAGAGGTTGTATCCGTTTCTTCACGTGGTATTCTATCCTCTGGGAATTCCTCTTTCCTTGCTCCGTGAATCCGCATGGATTCGCGTCTTGTCGGAGAAGACAAAAGCCTAAGCAACCAAGAACCGGATCTGGAAGATCGGAGTACGGCCCGGAAAAGTGGGCGCATCTTCTCATACCGTTTTTTGGAAGGACGTGCGAGGTCTCGCTGACGCTACTCCGCTTCTTCGCCGCCCGAGGACGCTCGCCGTACGGCCTGACGCCATCGACCGCTCTTTTACTCAATGCTTTCGCGACGTCATCGATTGAGTGTCCCGGTCCCTCGTTGGCCCTGAGCGAGCCTTCCTCGAATGTCTCTTGATGAGCACGAGCCCGCTCGTGGTGACGACCAACGCGATCGCGACGAGACCGAGGATTGTGATTGGTCCGACTCCGGTCGGGCTCGCCGAACTTGGCTCGTATACAAAATACCATGTATCGGCTAACAACCCACCGATCCCCACTCCGCCAAACAGCACGAAGATGTGGTTCACTGAGTCGAAGCCGCCACTCGCCGCATACCGATGAGGCGGCGACTGCAGGGGAGTGAGGTTCACCCATACGTTGTCCGCAAGGCGAAATCCCCACACATCATTCAACGGAACCCGGTCGCCGTATCCGGAGGTGAGGAGGGCGTACCCGTCGTCCGTGGCGACGGCGAAAACGGGATAGTCTCGCGCCGAGGGCGCAACGGAGCCGTGTAGCGGCGTCCATGCATTGGAATTCCAGGAGTACGACCAAGTGTCAGCCAGGTGATGGTAGGTAAAATTCGGGCCGTTGTAGTCGTTCCCGCCGAAGAGGATGAATCGATTCTGACCTCGCACGTACACCAAGCGCCCGTCCGCACGCGGAGACGGTTGCAAGCTGCTAGGACGAGCCGTCCAGCTGTCGTTAGCGAGCGAGTAGGACCAGACGTCCCCGAGGTAGCTCGTGCCGTCAAACCCACCGATCAACAGCGTCACATCCACCACCGAATCGTAGGCAACCTGAGGATCTGATCGTGGCGACGGTGAGACTGTAGGGTGACGCTCGGTCCAGTTCATCGTCGCAAGCGAGAAGGTCCAGGTGTCGGAGAGACGCGCATACGTTTGGTTCGAAAATTCGTGCCAGCCCCCGAACAGGACGAACACATCGGCTTGGTCGTCGTAAACGAGCATCTCGTCTCCTCGTTCGATCGGACTCACAGCCGGATGGAGCTCGGTCCAGGTTCGGTTCGCGGGATCGAACACCCACGTCCCATCTAGCCCGCGCGATCCATCCCATCCCCCGAACAGCACGAAGCGTTGGTCGCGTGGACTGTATTCCATCATCGCCCCCGCCATCGCGGGAGGTCTGACGGCGTTCGAGACATCGGTCCAGCCAGGCTGGAGCCCGGACGCTCTGAACATCGCGGCCGACCAGGCTCCCGACACCGCGGCAGTGAATCCCGATGTCGCGGCGAGTGCAAAGGCAAGCGGTCCGATAATCAAGACCTCAAACTCGGAAGGCCGCGTGGGATCGCCTCGACTTACAGGCCGCCCTGTCCATAAGTCTCGTCGATGAGTTCCATCGTTCGCCGAATGTCATATCCGGCTCGGGCTACGATCCTGTCCTTGGTGACGATCTTGCGAAGTCCGATGAGCGGGCGCGAAAGGAAAAGGAGATAAGAGTGGGTCTTCGTGGTGACGGAGAGCAGCACCCCATTTCTCTCCGCGAGCACTTTGATGGTATGGCCCTCCGAGACCACTTTGCCCTCATGATTCAGCGGATCCGATGCCAATCAGAAAGCCTTCCTGTACGATTCCATGAGGACTTCGTATCTCCGTGATTCGTACGCAAAGAATCGCCGCTGGATTCTTGTGTTGAAGCGGGCGTCGAGGTTCCGCGATTTCTGCAATCGAGTATTTCTCCAGGCACCGATCAAGACCAGGTAGGGCGCGAGGGTGAAAAGAGCGACCCAGTTAAGCAACCATGCGGGTCGATCCTTTCGATCGGGTCGATCGGTGTCGCGCTCGGGCCTCGCGCCCGCGTTTCGCTGATAGAGACCAGGAAATATTCGTGCCATCCATGGCGCGGACCGGATGAGATTCCGATAGTAATCGTGGCCCGCGAGAACTTGCATGCTCAGAGCTTCGCGGGCGAAGAGCGGTCCTTGAGGGAGGCGAAATGCGTCCTCGCACTCCCGTTCCTCGAGTAGGCGGTTGATGCAGTGGACGGGCAGGCCCCGGTCTTTCGTTCCCTGCGTCTTCGCAAGCATCAACGCGAACAGAAGGGTAATCCAGAGCCGGTTCTTTTCGGTCACGATAAAGAAATCGAGGTCGTCCAGTGGTTTCGTCCCCTGGTACGCGGTGGAACCAGTGATTGCGACGAGGCGTACCCAGGGAGCGATCGTGGCGAGGCGAGCGCTGAAACGGCGTGCCAAGCTGATTCGCTGGACCGTCAACTCGGCCCGTTCAGCCTGCTTCCGAGCAAACTGTTCCGACCCCACGAGGGCAATCGCGCCCTTGTGCACGAATAGCTTCTCCATCAGCTCGGGGTCACTGCTGACAAATTCTTCAAGTTCAGCCGCGGAGCTGAATGATCCAGATGTGAGCAAAAGCAAGAGTTCGTCGCTCCCGATCGAGCTCCCCGTCGAATCCGCGATCGACACCAAGGTTTCGATCTTGGTCCTGATTGTTGACGTGGCGTCCAGCGGTTTTTTTACGCGTCCCCACGGGACGACGATTGACTGCGAGCCACGAGCATCACTTGGGGATTCGGGACTGGATGCCCGTTCCACTTCAACGGACCCCTGGCTTCGTAGCATAGGCCTCCCGTCTCACCGTGACGAAATGGATTACTATTCAGATAGTATTAATTCTTTGTCCCAGCGCCTCTCGAGTCAGCGAGTATTTCGGAGAGCAGCAACAACCGGTGAACCCTCTCCTGCACAGGTGGATATCGGCTGAAGATGCCTCGCCCCCGCCCCAGGATGCTCAGGCCCCACGATGCCTTGGCGGGAGCTCCCCGGCTTGCGATCTTCAAGAGCGCGGAGGCAAGAGCGGCCGGCTTTCCGGTCGATCGTCCCCCCATCTCGTCCGCGAGATACTCCCGCTCCCGGTGCACTGCAGGATCGAAGAACTTGCTGAACGGGTCGAAGAAGAGGATTCGCGACAGGACTCGTGAAAAGACTTTGAACTCTGCGTCGTGGTGCTTCAGGTGCATCAATTCGTGGGCGATGACCGAGTCGAGTTCGTCTTTCTCCAGGATGCTCAAGAGACCCCGCGAGAGGAGCATGCTCCGGTCCTTTCCCCCGACCGCCATGGCGAGGGCATCGTCCGATTCGACGATGAGGACTCTCACGTAGGGGACACCTTCGAACTCGCCGAGAAGATTCACGTACGCTTGGAGGGACGATTCACTGTCCTCCAGAACCCGCGGGGCGAACTTCCGAATCACCGCCGCATTCCCGTAGCGCCAAACCAGGAGGGAAATGACCGCCGATGCGATTAACCCGCCGACGACCGCTCCGAGTACCGCAAGAGGGACGCCGTTTCGGGCGTACGCCACCATGCGGGCTTGCGACACGCAGAGCACGAGGCTGCCCGCGATGAAGACCCAGAAGAAGATGGAAAGCGCGTACAGTCCGGTGAGGAGGCTCACACGAAGCTTCGTGTTTCGGGCATTCGTGAGGAAGACGTACAGCAGGGTCGCGATCGAGGCACCGCAAATGGCGAGGACCGTCAGGGCGAGCGGCGAGAGCCAGTAGTGTTCAAGCGCTTCCCCAATCGTCGCAGCGAGGCTAGCCATCCCGCTTCTCCTTGGACCGCCGCTTCTCCACTTGAGCGCGCAGGGCGGCCAGTTGTGCCTCCGGAAGGGAGCCAGGGTTGGTGAGGAGGTAGGAGACGGCCTCGCCACCGAACGTGTCGACCACTCGGTCGATCATCGCAGCCATCGCCTTTCGGTATGCCCGACCCTCTTTAAGCCGGTAGTAGACTTTCTTCTCGCTCTCCTTCCTTACCGCGATGAGGTCCTTGTCCACGAGGCGGTACAAGGTCGTCGTCACGCTCGTGTAAGCGACGTCCCGAGTCTTCCGGACCTCGTCGAAAATTGACCCCGACGAGGCAGAACCGAGGTTCCGGACGGCGCGAAGCACTGCCAGCTCAAGCTCGCCAATTTCCATTCTTTGACTATAAGGATAGTAATCTAGTTAAGTCTTGTCCCTTCGCGGCCGATTTCGCGAGCGTGCTAAGCGAGTGCCGATGCCTGCGTTGCGAGTTCGGAGAACCTCTTGGCCAGGATATCGAGCGAAGCCAGCAGGACCGCCTTCGCGCTGAGCGATCCATCCGTCTCGAACTCCATGACGATCCGTTTCGGGTCATTCGCCGCCTTCACCGAATCGACCTTGTACTGATCCATGAACTTCTTGCAGGTCTCACAGTCCGACGAGAGCTCGAGGGTCTCTTCCTCCTCCGTCGACGTGGACTGCATGTGGCTTTCGCAGAAAGGCACGTTCGGATCGAGCGCGTCCAGCGTCTTGCCGCCGGCCTTCAGAATCGGGTAGTACCGGTATCCCACCCCATGCGTCGATTGCCATTTCGCGTGATCTTTCCCCGAGCCCAAGACCGCGGTCGCGTAGATCAGCATCGCCTGGCCATCCCCGAGCTTGACAATCGGGATCTTCGAGTCCTTCGGCCGAAGCTTCGCGTCCCCGATGGGCTCCAGGTCCGCAGAGGTCACCACGCCGGGGCCGCGCTTGTTCACGGAGTAGATGATCGTGCAGTTCGGGCAGCCCTCGCCGTGGCACGTCGGGCAGTCCTCCCGGCGGTTGTACAGCGCGAGGTCGGTGGGGATCGGGACGAGACCGAGGCGGTGCGCGATCATCTCATCAAACAACGGGCCGACGCTCTCGTACTCCTTCCCGTCGTCCGCCCGGATCGGCCCGAGGTGGAACTCGACGTCCTCGATCGCCATCTTAGGCACGTCGGAGACGAGCACCCGCCGCAGTGCATTCGCGTACGCGGGCTCCACTTCCTCGAGGAGCAGGCGCATGGAGTCCTCGGCCTTCGCAAGGACCTTGGCCTTCACCTAGACCCGCCTCCCCCGTCGACCGCCCTTCGCCTTCGTGCCGTCGTGCGGGACCGGCGTGACCTCTTCGATCCGACCGATCCGCAAGCCTGCCCGCGACAACGCGCGGATCGCGGCCTGGGCCCCCGGCCCGGGGGACTTCGACTTGTTGCCGCCCGGGGCGCGCACGCGCACGTGAATCGAGTCGATGCCCTTCTCCTTCGCGGCATCGGCCACGCGCTCGGCCGCCTTCATCGCGGCGTACGGCGAGGCTTCGTCTTTCGCTGCCTTCACGACCATGCCGCCCGTCGCCTTCGTGATCGTCTCCGATCCGGTGACGTCCGTGAGCGTGATGATGATGTTGTTGTACGACGCGTAGATGTGGGCGATGCCCCAGCGCGGCATGATCAGGCCTCCTTCGCCCCGGAATCGGGCCCGGGCGCCGCCGGCTCGTCGCCGGAGAGATCGGGTCCTTCGTCCTCGCCGCCTTCCGCGGGCGGCGGCGTCGGGATCTGGCCCGTCTGCCGGACCGGGTGGAGGTCGCTGGAGATCGCCGAGCGCTCGTCGTACGAAATGCCGTTCTCCTCCGTGCGGCTCACGAGGATCCCGGGGATCGTCACCCGCCGTCCCGCAATGGAGACATGGCCATGAACGATGAATTGCCGCGCTTGACGCGGCGTGAATGCGAGTCCCTTCAGGAACGTCAGGGTCTGCAGTCGCCGCGACAGGATCGCCTCCACGTCGAGGGCGAGGACGTCGTCGAGCGTCGTGCCTTCGAGAGGCAGCAATCCGAGCCGGCCGAGACGACGCAGCAACTGTTCGCGTTCCTTCTCCGCCTGCTTATCCCCCGTCCGCACGCGCGCCTGCAGTTCCCGCGCCCGCTGCCGGAACCGCCGCAAGACGTACTGCGACCGCCAGAGTTCCTTCTTGTTCTTCAACCCGTATTTCTTCAGGAGCTCGTTCTCCGCCTTGATGCGCTCCGCTTCCCACGGATGCGACGGCCGCTCGAACTTCGCACGGGAGAACTTCGGATCGCCCAACGACTCACTCCTTCTTCTCCGCCGGCTTCTTCTCTTCCTTCTTCTCTTCTTTCTTGGGGGCGGCTTCCTCCGCCTTCTTCGCCTTCGCGGCCTCGAGGGCGGCCTTCTTCGTCACCCCGACCGTCAGACCCGTGCGGCCGTTCGACCGCGTGCGCTGCCCGCGGACCTTCTGGCCCGTCTCATGGCGCACGCCCTTGTACGACCGGATCATCTTCATCAGGTTGATATCGTCCCGCAGGCGGACCTCGACCTCCGATCCGACCAGGTGCAGGTCGAGCCCCGACTCCCAATCCTTCGGGCGGTTCACCATCCACGGCGGGAACAGTTCGCCGAGGTTGCCAAGTGTCGCCTCGATCTTGTCCGTCTGCTCCTCCGACAGGTTGCCGAGCCGCTCAGACCGGGAGACGCCCGCGAGGTCGGCGACCGCCTCAGACACCCGGATCCCCACGCCGGCGATCGCGGTGAGGGCGTACCCGACGGATCGCGTGCCGTCCAGGTCCGTGTTCGCCATGCGGACGATGTAGCGGAAGTCCTCCTTCACGCCTTCGAGCTTCTTCGGCGCCCGCGGCGCTTTCGGCTCTTCCTTCGCCTCGTCCTTCTTCTTCGACGGCCGGGCCGCCTTCTCCGGCGGCGCCGGGGCGGGCGGGCCTTCTTTTTCGGGTGTGGGTTTCTCGTCCGGCATTCGGTTCCCTGAGAGAGGGGTGCTCCAAACTCTGAGCGCTATTTAAGAGTTGAGGAGCCGGGGTCGGCAACGGCCTCCCGAGACCACCCGCCCTCGTACCGCGTGACGAGGCCCAGGTCGTCGACTTCGAGATCGGTCACAAAGTCGCGGCTGGCGTATCGATATTGGTTCGCGCCGGTCCGGGTGTACCGTTGAGGCAACAGCTCGACCGTCAACGCGGGGAACCGGACCCAGGCCGCGATGACCTCCGAGTCCTGGCCGAGGGCCAGGTTGAGACGGCGGATCGGGATCGTATTCGTGGACGGAGAGATTTCCAGATCGACGTCCGTGCATGGGCGGAGGCGGGCATCCTCCTCGCCCTCGACCCACCAACGCCCGTCCTCCCGAACCGTGATGTGCACTTCCCGCTGCACTCCCGCGCGGTCTTGAGAGATCTGTGCGGAACGCGCACGCCAACTCGGATCGCACGCGACCCGATATCGAATGTGGGCCGGCTCGCGGTCTAACAGGGCCACCACGTTTCCTTCGAGGTGCCAGCCCGTGTCGTCGCGCGAGAGCAGGAAGCTCTCGGTCCCGGTGGCGTCGACGCGCCGCCAGAGGACCGATCGCTGGGCAGCGCGGATTTCCCGCGGATTACCGGCCTTGCTGACTCCGATGGACTTCTTCATCGCGAGGGCGTGGTCCTCGAATCCGACCGCGCGGTAGAACCATTGCGCCTCCACGTTCTTCAGACCCGTCGTCAGGATGAGGCGGTCCGCGCCTCGCTCGCGGGCGCGCTGCTCGATGAACCCTAACAGCCCACGTCCCACGCCTTGACGGCGATACAGTCCCGCGACGAACAGGTCCGAAAGCTCGGCGTACGGGGTCAGATCGAGCGACGGCACCAGGCGCAGGCTCGCGAAACCCAGGAGCTTCCCCTCGCGCTCCGCGACCACGAAGGTCTCGATGCCGCGGGCCTGGTCGATACGTCGCTGGACGGAGTTCGAAGTAACCGGTTCACCGAACCATTGCCCGTAGAACGCCTCGAAGAACGGTACCAGTTTCGGCGCGTCGGCCTTCGCGACTTCGCGGTATTCGACGGCGTGGGACATCACGCGGCCTCTTTTGTGGCCCGGAGGACTTTGAATCCGCTGCCGCGTTTCACGATCTTGGCCGTTCCGAACGCGTGGGCCATCCGCTGCCGCAAGGAATCGGCTCCCTGCCGCGTGCGAGCGACAAGCCACAACTTCCCTCCCTCCAGCAAGTGGCTAGGCGCTTCCGCGACAATCCGGTCCACGACCCCGCGGCCGGCGCGAATCGGTGGGTTGCAGAGGATGTGATCGAAGGCCAACCCGGTCACGGGCTCGTACAGACTGCCGCGCCGGACCTCGGCGTTCGCGACTCCGTTCGCGCCGAGGTTCTTCCGCGCGAGCACGACGGCCCGTTCGTTCACGTCCGTCAGGACGACGTGACCGCCTTCCGACAATCTCGCGGCGACGATTCCGAGGGCGCCGTAGCCGCATCCGAGATCGAGGATGAGTTCGCACGGTCCGATCTCGAGCGCATCCAGAAGGAGTTCCGTCCCGCGATCGATCTTCCCGCCGGAGAAGACGCCCGCATCCGTGCGGAACGTGAAGGCGTGGCCCCGAATCGCGACCTGAATCTCCGCCGGATGACGCCTCGATTTCGGTCGTGCCGCGAAGTACTGCTCACCCATTCGACGAAGAGAACCGCGGACTCGGCTTAAGTGCGCCGCTCACTTCTTCCCGGTCGGCGCGCGGAAGACCTGGTCCAGGAGGACCGTCGCGATGCGTAGGTCCTCGCTCGATCCGACGAAGTTCCCGTTCTGGAATTCGCGCTCGGCGCGCGTCAGGACTTCTTGGATGTCCGGGAGGAAGGAGAGTCCGCTCCCGCGGAGGAACTGCGCGCGTTTCCGCGTCTCCTCGATCGCCCGCCCGAGCGCCTCCCGCGCATTCGTCCGGCGCGCGAACGCATGCAATGCCCGCTCGAGGAACTCGACGGCCCGCGCGTAGTTCCCCTCCCGGACCGACCGCTTCGCGTCACGCAGGGCGACCTCGGCCTCGTACGAATGGAATCCCTCGCGCTGCAGACGACCATAGAGAATCTCCGCGTCCGCGATGCCGGTCGTCGCCTTGCGGTAGCTGTTCCCGATGACCTCGAGCTCGCCTTGGATTCGGATGGCGACCGCGATCGATGCCTCGATTGATCCTTTGTCGAGCATCTCCCTCGCGCTCTTGAGGTCGGCCTCCACGCCGTTCGTCAGGACGCCCTCGCCTCGCAGGTACGTGATTTGGGCCTCCGTCGCGTCGAGGGATTTCGTCGAATCCAGGTAGAGCTCCTTGAGGCGCGTGGCGTTCGCTTCGATGTCCTTCGCGACCTTCGTGGCCCCTTCCGGGTCGCCGAGGGCGAGCTGTCGTGTCGCCTCGTGGAGCGATTCTCCGAGTTCAGAGGCCGCGCCGTCCGCGAACATTTCCGGATCCGCCGGTCCCCTCATTTCTCCGAGCGACTCGATTGCGAGTTCCGCCAGGAAGATGGCGTTCGATGCCTGCTCGGCCCGTTCCTGGAATGCGCGGCCCTCTTGCTCCGCGCGTTCGACGAGGACCCGCGCCTCGAGGTAATTCGGGACGAATGCTCCGCTGTCCCAGATCCCGGAGAGGACTTTCTTCTCCGCGCGCGCGAGGAGGGTCTCGAGCTCTTCGGTCCGCAGACCGAGTCGACGCATCGAATCGATTCGGGACTGCAACGCCTTCGCGGCCTTCTGATATCCGCCGAAGCGTTCGTCGAGGGTGATCGCGAGCGACTCCGCTTTCTTCGCGGCGTGAAACGCCTTCGCGAACTGGTTCGAATCGAAGAATCGTTTCGCGATTTGCAGCGCGTCTTCGGCCGGCTTAATGTCGGCCTGCGTGAGGCGGAGGACCGTCAGGAGACCTTCCGATTGACCGATCGCTTCCTCGGCATTCCGCACCTTCGACGATTTGAGGAAGCCGACGCCCGAGCCCCGCCCGTTGTCCATGGTAAACGCCCCCGCGCTGCGACCCGCTCGGGCAAGGCGCCGGAAGAAATTCCGCGCCAGACCGGTGGGTTGTGGAATAGATGGAAAGGACGTGGGATAATGGTTCCGATGACTGCCCCGACGGTCCCGTTCTCGATAGCGCGAATGGACAGGATTATTACAAGACGAACGGTACGCCGCGGTCGTGGCCGGAATCCTGCGTCTCGCGCGGCCCCTCAACTGCCTCATGTCTGCCGTCGGCGTGGGGATTGGCGGGATCGTGGGGGTCGGATCGGCCGCGTGGGCCGCGCTGGCGGCCCCGCTGGTCTTGGCCGCGGCCGCTGCGGCGGCCTTCACGGCGGGCGGGAACGCCCTGAACGACATTTTCGACCGCGAGACGGACCGCATCAACCATCCGGATCGGCCACTGGCCTCCGGTCGACTCACGCTCGGTGCGGCACGGATCTTCGCGGTGTCCACGTTCGCGCTCGCCGCCCTCTTGGCGCTGTTCATCAACCGTCCCGCCCTCGCGATTGTCGCGGTGAATGTGATGCTCATGGTCTCGTACGAGGCCTGGCTGAAAGCCCGCGGGGCCGTCGGGAACCTCGTCATCGCGTACCTCGTCGGCTCGTTGTTCCTCTTCGCGGGCGTCTCGGTGTTCGGATCCGCGTTCGATCCGCTGATTCGGACGGGGATTCTCGCGGCCCTGGCGTTCCTCGCCACGTTGGGTCGCGAGATCACGAAGGACATCGAGGACATGCACGGCGATGTCGATCGGCACACGCTGCCGCAGGAGATCGGGGCGAAGCGCGCGGGAACGGTCGTGGGATTCGTCCTCGTCCTCTGCGTGGCGCTGAGTGTGCTTCCGCTCTACCTCCGAGTCCTCGGGATTGGCTACGCGATTCTGGTCGTCCCCGCGGACGGAATGTTTATCTACGCCGCCCTCCACTCGGCCGCAAATCCGGCGCGCTCCCAGCGCGTCACGAAGTATGCGATGATCGTGGCCCTCGCGGCGTTCCTCGCCGGTGCGTTCCTGTGAACGTGTACGAGTCGATCTTGGAGCGTCGCCGCAAGGGCCGGCTCCACATGACGCTCCTCGACCCGGACAAACAAACCGCGAAGGAAGCGGGGGGCCTCGCCGCGGACGCGGGCCGGGCCGGCACCGATGCGATCATGGTGGGCGGCTCGACCGGCGTTACACAGGACAAGGTCGACGGCACTGTGCTAGCGATCAAAGAGGCGATCCGGGTCCCGGTCATCTTGTTCCCCGCGAGCGCCGCGAACCTCTCGCCCCACGCGGACGCGTTGTACTTCATGAGCCTCCTGAACAGCCGGGACCCGCGCCTGATTGTCGGGGAGCAGCGCCTCGCCGCGCCGATCGTCAAGGCGTGGGGCCTCGAGACGATCCCGATGGCGTACCTCGTCGTCGAGCCGGGGATGCGCGCGGGGGAGATCGGGGATGCGGAGCTCATCAGCCGCAAGACTCCGACGGTCGCCGTGCAGTACGCGCTCGCCGCGCAGATGCTCGGGATGAAGCTCGTCTACCTGGAAGCTGGGAGCGGCGCCCCCGAGCCCGTGCCCGCGAAGGTGATCCGCGCCGTGCGCGAAGCGATCGACATCCCGGTCGTCGTGGGCGGCGGCATCCGCACCCCGGAAGATGCGAAGGCGGTCGCGGCGGCCGGGGCCGACGTCGTCGTCACGGGGACGATCGTCGAGGTGGCCCGCGAGGGCGACGCCTTGCGCCGGATCATCGAAGCGGTGAAGGCGGCCTGATGCACGTCCTCCGTCCCAAGACGGTCGCGGAAAGCCATGCCGAGACGACGCGCATGGCCCGCCGGCTCTTCGTCTCGCCGCCGGCGCAACGCATGGTGCTGCCGATCCTCGCGTTCTCCCTCATGGAATCGTTCCTGCTCGTGTATCCGGCGCTCGACGGATTTCGGGTCGTGTGGGGAGCCGTCTCGATCGTCGTCCCGGCATACATCGCGGCCTACGCGACGGTCCCGCTCGCGGAACGCCTGGGCGGTCGGATGAATTTCCGGCGGTCGTTCCTCCTTGTCTTCGTAAGCCTGATCATGGTCGGTGCGATCGAACTGGCCGTCGTCGCGGCCCTCACCTTGTACTCGGTCCTCGGCACGACGACGTACGCGTTTCGAATCGATCGCGCCGTCGTCCTCGGGTACGGGGCGGTCCTCTGGATCCGCGCGGTCATCTTGACCGCCACCTCGAACTCGAGGTACGTTCGGACCCTCCCCGCCGCGTCCCTCCACCCGGTCCTCGGCCTGGTCGGGCTCGCGGTCTTCGCCCGTCTGGGCGTCTGGGACATCGTGATGGCGTTCGCCGTGTACTCCCTGTTCTTCCTGAGCGCGGTCGCGTATACGGAGATCGCGAAGCGCCCGCTCCTCCGGTCCTTCGGCGCGGACGGCCTGAAGCTCCTGCGCTCGACGCTCGACCAGTACGGCGAGCAGGAGGAAGCCGGCATCGCGGAGCTCGAGACGTTCTTCGACTCCATCAGCGTCCGGGCTCGGGTCCGCGTGGCCGGTCTCGCCTTCCGGAGGGCGAAGGGACTCAAGGCGATCCTCATCGCACCGGCCGTGCATCCGGGCCCGATGGGATTCGTCAGCGGGAGCGATCTTCCTTCGAAAATTGCGCGGGGCCTCACGGATTTGACGCCGAACGTGCTGGTGGCCCACGGCCCCACGACCCACGACGAGAACCCCGCGACCACGGCGGAGGTGAAGAAAGTCTCCGAGGCGGTCCGCGAGATGGTCGGCGCCGCCGCTTTCGGCCCAAAGGTCGGGAGCGCGTGCCGGGTCACGTACGCCCGGGCGAGCGCGCTCGCGCAGGCTTTCGGCGATGTCGTCCTGATCGTCGCCTCGTTCGCGCCGAACCCGACGGACGACATCGACAGCGCGACAGGGCATGCCGCCGTCCAGGAGGCCCGACTCGCGGGAGCCCGGGACGCGATCTTCGTCGACGCGCACAACTGCCACGAGCCGGGCGTGGGCCTCACGCTGTTTGGAAGCGAGAGGAGTCACGAGATCATCCAGGCCGCGAAGGCCGCCACGCAAGCGGCCCTGAAGGCGCCCAAGGCCGGAGCCCGGGTGGGCTACGCCGCCCGACGCGGCTTTGCGACGCCGGATCAGGGCATCGGCGCGCGCGGCATCGAGGCCCTCGTGATCGAGACGGGAGGCGTGCGGACCGCCTACGTCCTGTTCGATGGGAACAACATGGTCCCCGGGATTCGAGACGAGATCCGATTACGCCTCGCCGGACTCGTCCAGGAGTCCGAGGCGATGACGAGTGACAATCACTCCGTGAACCTGTCGATGGACGGATTCAACGCGGTCGGCGCGGCCCTGGATCAACAAACGATCCTCGCGCAAGCGGAGGGCGCGGTCCGAGAAGCGATCGCGAACCTAGAGGAAGCGGAGGTCGCCGCGTTCGCGACGGAGATCGCCAACTTCCGGATCTTCGGACCGCAGTCCGCGTCCCGCTTGACGACCTCGATCAATTCGACGATGGCCGTCCTGCGTCCCGCGCTGTACGTCACCCTCAGTGGCGCGATCGCCCTCGGTGCGCTCGTCATCGTGCTGTTCTAGACGAGATCCAGGAACCACCGATGGATCCGCAGGTCTCCGCTCAACTCCGGGTGGAATGCGGACGCGATGAGATGTCCTTGCCGTGCCAAGACGATTCGATCCTTGTAGCGCGAGATCGGACTACATTCGCCCCACGTGCGGAGGATCGCCGGGGCGCGAATGAAAACGCAGTGGAACGGGGTGTCGAGTCCCGCGACTTCGAGGTCGGCCTCGAACGACTCGCGCTGGCGGCCGAAGGCGTTGCGGTCCACGGCCATGTCCATGAGCCCAAGGAGCCGCGTTTTCGTCTTCTCCGCCTGTGTGCCGGCGTCTTTCGAAAGGAGGATGCACCCGGCGCACGTGCCCATGATTGGCATTCCCTCTTCACCCGCGCGACGAACGATCTCATCGAAGAGACCGAGCTTCACGAGCAACTTCGAAATGGTCGTGCTCTCCCCGCCCGGAATCGTGAGGCCGTCGACTCGCGCAAGGTCCGTCGGTCGGCGAACGGCGATCGCTTCGCCTTCCTTGCCGTAGTCCTTCATCGCCCGGGCGACCGCGTCGACATGTTCGCTCACGTCGCCTTGGACGCCGATGACTCCGATCCGCATCCGTGGACCTACGGCGGCGTCCAATAAAAACCATTTCGACTCGAACTCTAGATTGACGCCGCGAGGACCGGTTCAGCTGTTCTCTTGTTCCGGATCCCGATTGGAACGGAACAGCTCCTGCAGGACCGCTGCGAACGCATTAGAATCGAGGAGCCCGAGGCGCTGGCTTGCGACGCTGCTGATGACGACGTCATCGCCAGCGTGGGGCGACTCCCTCGGGCGGAATACGTCGTCGCCCTCGGGGAAGACGGCCTCGCCCATCGGGGACCGCCGGAGCGCTTCGGGATGCTGTTCGTCCAGGGGGACGACCTCGAAGAATCGATCGAGGAGGAGGGGCCGCCGCACGCGCCCGAGGACCGTGACCCGGACGCGGTCCGTCGACGGATCGAGCGACGTGTTCGTCTCGAGCGCCTCCCGATTAATGCCGACCTGGAACGGCTCGAGCTCGACCGACATGCCGCCGAACGGCGTCACGTACCAATGCCGCAACGTCTCGACCGGGAAGGTGGGTGCGATGTTGCCCGGCCCACCGCGCTTGCGTTGCACCGATGAAAAATTCCCTCCGCGGTATTTGTAAGCTCAGTCTCGAAAATCCGACCTGAGAGTACGTTGTGCCGGGATTATTCCACCTGGATAATTTCGAGTTTTGTCGGCTTGCTCGATACCCTTATCTACGACACGGATGTACGCAGAAATCCAGAGGGACCTTCACGGCCATCGGATTCGTCTTGATCGACATCGAACCGACGCGCGAGAAGGAGGTCTACCAGAAGCTCCTGAAGATCAAAGACATCGTCGAGCTGTATCCGCTCTTCGGGGAATATGACTTGATCGCGAAGGTCGAAGCCGATTCGTACGACGCGATCGGGAAGCTGGTCGTCTCGAAGATCCGGTCGATCGAAGGCGTGAAGGCGACGAAGACCCTTGCGCGTGTAGCCTTTTGAAGCGACTTTTCGAGCGGTGGCGCATCGTGGTTCACGCCTCGTTGGGCGGCGAACGTATCGTCGTCGCCGCGGCTCTGTTATCATCGATGACGCTGCAGGTCTCTCATATCGATGACCCCGGGCCGTCTTGGCCGAGGCCAAAGTCGCCGGTAAAGTCGCCACTCTCCGTACGCCAGCGCGACGATCGCTGCGACGACGGGCGGCAGGACCAGGATGTCCTGTCCGGGGAACCACAAACGGACTTGGACGGGCGCAAACAGATCCAAGCCCAGGCATCCGACGACGTAAAAACCCCGGATCATGTCTCCGAACAGGTAGGATACGATCGGGTGATGCCGGACGAACTCACTGCCGGCGGGCGGATCGCCCGGCGTCGGCTCTTCCTCTGAGATCTTGACATCGTGGTGCGACTTCCGGTCTTCGATGTGCGGACGCTCCCGAAGAGGTCGCCTCGTGACGCTATTCTACTCGCGGGCATAAAGCCGCTCTCGATTCCCCACCGTTGTGGCTTGGGCATGCCGTCCGCGGCGCGCGTTCGTGAGGCCAATTATGCCTCGCGGCCGGGCAATGTGCCAAAATCATCGTATACAGGGACCGTCTTGACGAGTCCTCAACGGAGGAGGATTCGAGTGGATTCCTCTCAACCTCAGGTCCAACCTGTGCCTTCTGAACCATCGACACCGGAGATCACGTCTGCAGCCCCGAAACGCCGGGGTCGGAGAATGCTCGTCGTGCTCATCGTCGTAGCGATCATCATCATCGCCGGGCTCGCGACGTTCTTTGTCCTCTATCTCGGTTCGGGCTCGATTTTCGTGACGAGCAACAGCCAATTCATCCCTGCCGGCGGTTCGACGACCTTCACGGCCACGGTCACGCCACCCCCGTTTGTGAGCAGCACGAGCATGCAATGGGATTTTGGGGACGGCAATAAGCAGAGTTCGACGGGCGATACGATTGCCCACACGTATGCGAATCCCGGAAATTACTTCGTCCTGTCGACGGCGTCGTTGAGCAACGGAAAGACCGTCGACAACGCGCAAGGCCTCTTCCCGATCCAGGTCGGCGCGGCTCCCGTGACGAACCCGAGTCCACTCGGGACGACGAGTGCCCTGGGGGCCCTTGCGTTCAACAAGACGCTCTCTTCCTCCGGCGCGCCGTTCATCGCGGTCGGCGGCCACATTGCGTTTGTCGGCGCGGTCGCCCAGCCGCCGACGTTCGAGTGGGATAATCTCGTCAATGCCGTCGCGAACAGCTGGGTCAACTACACCTGGACTGTGACGCAATTGCGGGTCGACGGCGGCGACGGCACCGCCCCGGTCACGAACGCCTCAGCGGATCCGCTCCCCGTCACCCACACGTATGCGACCGGCGGGATCTTCGCCGCGACGCTTCAGGTGACGACTGGGAACTTCTCGGCGGCCCAGACGAACGGCACGCCGGCGAATCCCACGCCCACGCCGACCGGCGCGACGCTGACTACGACCGTGGGACTCACGGTCGCCGTTGGCTCATACAAGGAGATCACGTACTCGGGCAACGTCATCAAGCCCGGGATCATCACGAACATGGAGGCCGTGACCGGCGGATACACCACCCTCGACCCCGCCCTCGATTACGAGTCCACCGGTTTCGAGGTAATCTCGAACGTCTACGAGACCCTGCTCGGCTACAATGGAACATCTACCGAGAATTTCGTCCCGATCGTGGCCGATCAGATTCCGACCGTGGCGAACGGAAAGGTCTCCTCCGACTTCATGAACTACACGTTCCACATCCGATCAGGGCTCAAGTTCTCGAACGGGGACGCGATCACCGCGTGGGACGTCAAATACTCGATCACGCGCACGATGCTGTTCAACTCCGGATCGCCGTTCCCGCCGGGCTGGATCATCTCCCAGTTCCTCGTCCCGACCACGTTTATTTCGGGCTTAACCACGCCGGCCGGCTGCAGTTTCGGGGATCCCGGTTGCTCGCTCGACCCGGCTTTGACCTTCAGCGTGGCGGACGGGGCGATTGAGGTGAACAATGCCTCTCAGGAAGTGACCTTCCACCTCACCAGTCCGGCGCCGCCGCTTCTGTTCTACCAAGTTGTCGCGGATCCCTTGGGCGCGGCCGTCATGGACCACCTCTGGCTCGAATCGAACGGGCCGAGGCTCGTGTGGAACCCCGCCGGATTCATCGACTACGAGAAGTACAGCGCCCTCGCCAACTACGTGCCGGCATGGCGAAACGGTGCGGTCGGATCGGGACCGTACATGATTGACTACGTCGCGAATCCCGACTCCGTTGTGCTCAAGCCAAACCCTGGCTTCCAAGTGCTACCCGGCCTACCGGCGGCGACGGTGAGCAAGGTCGTCCTCCAATATGTGGCGGACGCCTCCACGCGTGAGTTGTCGCTAGAGTCCGGACAGGCGGACATCGCGGGCATCCCGAGTGCTCACTTCGATGTCGCCAAGCGGCTCCAAGGACTCGGGCTGATCAAGATCCAGTTCAACCCGACGCTCAACCTGTTCTGGTGGAACTTCAATCTAGAGATCTATCAGTCCGCAGTGGGCTCGTCCGCGAATCCGTACGGCAACCAGGTCCCATCGGACTTCTTCGTCGACCTGAACATGCGGAAAGCGTTCGCGTACGCGTACAACTACGGCCAATACTTCGACCAGATCCTTGGCAACAAGAAGTTCAACGCGACGTTCGGCTCCCCGTTCAACGGCATTATTCCTAGCGGCATGATCGGATACCAGGACCTGTCGTCCCTCAATGTTTTCGACCTGGTCCAGGCCAAAAACTACTACAACCAGACGGCATGGGTCCGAGACCACGGTTGGGCCACGTCCGGCTTTACGATCGCGATTAATGTCGAGACGGCGGACATCGTCGATCGGGCCGAGGCGGCCGCGTGGGCGCAGAACATCGAGCAATTGGCGCCCGGCATCACGGTCCTCATCAAGCCGATCTCCTTCGAAGAGATGATCACCGATTCGGTGCCGCACCTGAACCCGATGGGAATCTACTTCCTCGGATGGCTCGCCGACTATCCGTTCCCGACGGACTACACCTTGCCGATGCTGCTGCCGGCGGACAGTCCCGTGAGTTCGACGACGCCGGATGGTGGGACGTACCCGAACGCAAACGGCTACAACCTCCAGTACCTGGCCGCGGACGCGAACGGGACCAGAGGATCGATAGACCAGGTAGCATCCTCGACGAACATCCGGAACTGGATCTTGGACAGCATTAGCGCCCCGAACGCGACGAACGTGCCCCAGGTTGTGATCGACTCCCAGCAGGCCCAGCAGGCCTTTGCGAACCTCTGGTACTACGTGCCAGCCTTCCAGCAGTACACGTTCTTCACATTCCGAACGTGGATTACCGGAATGCAGAACGAGCTCAACCCGACGCTGGGCGGCACCGATCTGCTGTACAACCTGATCACGAAGCCGAGTACGACCACGACGACGTCATCGGCCAACGCGATGCTCGTCGCGACCGGTGGACCGTTCTCTGTCCTAGCCTCCGCGGCGCCGCCCGAACGAATGGCCCTGGTCCAGTTCGGCGGCCGATTGTTCGAGCGCGGATGGCAGCTATAGCCTCGCTCGAGCGTCCCGTGGCAAAGACCGTCCAGCTTCGTGCCGAAGCGCTGGATTGGGAGTCAAGACGCGACCAAGGACGCCTGACGTGGAGACTGGACCCCTTCCAAGAGCTTGCGTCTTCCTCCCAATCGCCCGGGAATCGGGAAAAATCCTTTAGGACAGGCTCCCTAACAAGGTGGGACTGGAAATGCGCCTGATCCTGTACATCGTGCGCAGGCTGCTCATCCTCATCCCGACGCTGCTCGGCGTGACCATCATCACGTTCACCTTGAGCCACGCGTTCGGGCCGAACCTCGCGATTGCGGTCTATTGCACGCCAAAGCTTGGGGCGTGCGACATCAACAACCCGTTCCTGCAGCCGATCGTGCAGCAGTTCCATCTGCGAGACCCGATTCCGGTTCAATACGTCTTCTACATGCAAGGACTCCTGACGGGAGACTGGGGATTCACAACCTCGGCGATCAAGGGCGGAATGCCCGTCACCCAAGCCATTTCCATCTTCTTCCCGCAGACCGTGGAACTCGCGATTACGGCCACAGTATTCGCCACGCTCGTGGGCATTCCGACTGGGACGGTCTCCGCGTTGCGGAAGGACAAATTGCCCGATCACGCCACTCGGATTTTTGCCTTGATTGGGTATTCGATCCCCTTCTTCTGGCTCGCCCTCCTCCTCCAGATCCTGGCGATCTCGCTGGTCCCGGGATGGGAGATCACGGGCGGATACAGCCCGAGTTCGATTAGTCCATCGACCGAGCCCTGGGCCTTCGTCAACCTCGGCGGGACCTACCAGCTGTTCTCCCAGCCAACGCATTTTCTGGTGCTGGACGCGGCACTCCACGGATCGTGGGCGGTGTTCCTGGATGCCTTGAAGCATCTCGTCCTTCCGACCGCCACACTCACGATTGGGATTCTGGGCGTCGTCTTGCGCATGGTGCGTTCTGGCATGGTTGATTCGATGAACCAGGACTACGTTCGGACCGCGTGGGCGAAAGGCCTGCCTGACTGGGTGGTCACCCGGACGCACATTCGGAGAAACGCGCTCCTCCCCGCCGCGACCGTCATTGGATTGCTCTTTGCCGGACTCCTTGGAGGAGTGGTGCTCGTCGAGGATGTTTTTGCTTGGCCGGGCATCGGATACTGGGCCACCCAAGCAGTCCTCCAATTTGACGCGGGGGGCGTCATGGGGACAACGCTCATCTTTGCTATCTTTCTCGTCTTGATCAACTTGGCAGCGGATGTGATCTACGCGTACTTGGATCCTCGAATCAGCCTGTGAGGGACAATCTTGGGCACAGTGACGGTGCACCGAGGGGCGAAGGCATGGCTCGACACCTCGGGCTGGCGTCGCAGGCTAAAGGAGTACGCCCTCATTCTCCGGCTGCTGATGAAAAGCCCGCCAGCTGCTGTGGGCCTGATCATCGTCCTCATTTACCTCGGAATCGTGATCTACGATCAGTTCTGGGTACCGAACAATGACGTAATGATCGCTAACTTTTCCGCGACCGGGCCCGATCCGCCATTTTGGTGGCCGGGAGGCAAGGCAGCCGGTGGGTGGATGGGGACAACCTTTCCCGGAATCGATTTGGCCGATGCGGTCCTGAAGGCTATCCGAATCGACCTAATCTACTCTACTTTTGTTGTTCTCACCGGTGCCCTGGTCGGAAGTCTGATTGGGGTCGTTGCCGGCTTCCGTGGTGGCCTCTTCGACGAAGCTCTAATGCGGGGGACCGATGTCACCTATTCAATCCCGTTTCTCGTCTTCGCCATCGCCGTCGCATTCGCCCTGCAGAAGCGGGACTTCCTGACGATAAATATGATTCTTCTCATCTTGTGGTGGCCTCCATACGCTCGACTTGTTCGTGCGCAGTCGCTTTCCGTGAAGGAGCTGAAGTTCGTCGAGGCCGCACGGGCCGCGGGTGCGTCGGACGCTCGGATCATGCTCCGGCATGTCTTGCCGAACACGCTCGCGCCAGTGTTCGTTCAGATTTCTTTGGACCTTGGTGTGGTAACTCAGATTTTCGCGGCCCTCGAGTTCATCGGATTCAACGCAGGCAACCTCTTTCTGCCTGAATTGGGCAACCTCATCAACATCGGATGGACCTGGGGATTTGAGAGCCATCCTTGGACGATCTTGATGCCTGGGATTGCGCTGCTCATCTTCACCGTCTCGGTCAACCTCCTCGGGGACGGCCTTCGCGACGTCCTCGATCCCCGCGCCAGGAGGTAGCGCGTGGAGCCGATCCTGGTCGTCCGAGGCCTGAAGACGGAGTTCTTGACCAGTCGCGGGCTTCTACGAGCGGTGGACGATGTCGATCTGCAGATTCGGAAGGGCGAAGTGCTCGGCCTCGTCGGAGAATCGGGCTCCGGGAAGACCGTCACGGCCCTTTCGATCATGTACCTGTTGCAGCAACCGCCGGGGCGAATCGCTGGCGGTGAGATTTGGTTCCGGGGTCTCAACCTCCTCGCCGGGAGTGACGAAGACATCCGCGTCGTGCCGCGGACGGTGGGTCCGCCCAAGTTCCTCCCGGCCGACGATCTCCTGAAGCAGCACCGGGCCCGGATGAACCGAGTCCGCGGCCACGGGATGTCGATGATCTTCCAGGAGCCGATGTCTTCGCTGAACCCCGTCCTCCGGGTCGGGTACCAGGTCGCCGAGGTGCTGATGTTCCAGCGCCGACAGGAGATTTGCGACCGATTGCTCTCGCGCCGCGACCTGACCGACGCGGATCTCGGCCTCTTCCGACAGGCGGTAGCCTCCGGAGAAGCCTCGGAGCGGGAGCGCCTCGTCGCCGAGTTCTGCGTGCGCTCCGGGCTGCGACCGGAAAAGATCCATGCCCTGATCGACGCGTCGGGGTTACCGATCGACGAGCGGATCGCGCGAGTCCGGCGCCTTGCGGTCCGCCGCCGTCGCGGGGGCGGCTGGTGGCTACGGTTCCTGAAACGCCTCGATGCGATGGAAGAGATCCACTTCACCCGGGAGTGGGAGCGACTCTCGAGGCTCTCCTTGGGCCAACCGGCCGTCGACTTGTTCGACCCCAAGAAGAATCCGCGAGCAAAAGGCCTGCCTCCGCTTGCGACCGTCTCGCCGCAGCCGGACGCCCTCCGCCTCTACTTCCATGCCGCGGTCGGTTCTGGGGGCGATCGGAGGAAGGGGGATCTCCTCGTTCCATCCGAGGATCTTCGCGCTCGCGTGGAGGCGCACCTTCGGGATTCGGCCTCCGGCGTGTTTGGCGCGATTTTCGGAATCGTGAAATCCGTGGGCATCACCGAGGATGCGATCGAACTGCGGTATCGGGAACCCGCGACGGACCTGTTCCGGACCGAGACCGAGCTTTGGTCCCGACGGTTGCTCTATCGGATCGCCACCTCGATTCCTGTCCTTCGTTCGGTCCTTGCTCGGCCGATTGAAGAGGAAGCGCGCAGGCACGTCGTCGAGCTCTTTCGACTCGTCCGGATTCCGGAGCCGACGAAAATCTATGATGAGTACCCCCACGAGCTCAGCGGAGGAATGCAACAGCGCGTGATGATCGCGATGGCGCTCGCGGGTGAACCGGCGCTCATGATTGCAGACGAGCCGACGACCGCCCTCGATGTGACCACGCAAGCGCAGATCCTATGGCTCCTGAAAGATCTGCGGACTCGGATCGACTCCGCGATCCTCTACATCACCCATGACCTCGCGGTGATTGCGGAGCTCAGCGATCGGGTCGCCGTGATGTACGCCGGAAAGATCGTCGAGGCCGCGCCCGTGGCCGATCTGTTCGCGAATCCTTTGCACCCGTACACGCAGGGCCTCTTGCAATCGATCGTTTCGACGGAGAGCCAAGGCCTCGAGCCTGGAGCGCCGCTCCCGACGATACCCGGGGTCGTTCCGGATCTGCTGGCGCCGCCGTCCGGATGCCGCTTCCACCCTCGTTGCAAATTCGCTTTCGATCGATGTCGTGTGGAGGAACCGAAGCTCCTCGCCCACGGTCCGAATCGGAGAGTCGCCTGCCATCTGTACCCGGAGGAGGGCGCGAGTGCCGCCGCCTAGTAAGGACCGCAACGAGATCCTCCTGGCGGCCCGAGGCCTCAAGAAGCATTTCGCGGTCAAAGGCGGACTCCTCCAGCGGGCCATCGCGACCGTCCACGCGGTCGATGGCGTGGACCTCGTGATCCGCCGCGGCGAAACGGTCGCGCTCGTCGGGGAGAGCGGGTGCGGCAAGACGACCTTGGGCCGGCTCCTCTTGCGGCTCATCGAACCCACGGAGGGCGATGTGCTCTTCAACGTCCCGGAAGACGTCTTCGAACGCATGCGCGCGAACGGCCCGGCCGCCACCCAGGACGACGGGCAGACGAAAGAGCTGATTCGCCAGTACTCGATCACCCGACGGCGCCGCCGATCGATGAAGGCGCTCCGACGCTTCATGCAGCCCGTCTTCCAGGACCCCTTCACCTCATTGGATCCCCGCATGCTCGTGAAGGACATCGTCGCCGAGCCGCTCTTGGTCAGCGGCCTCGCGACGCGGCCCGAGGCGTACGAACAGGGCGCACGTCTCCTCGAGGAGGTCGGCCTTCGGCCGGAGCATCTGTACCGGTTCCCCCACGAGTTCTCGGGGGGTCAGCGTCAGCGGATCGCGATCGCCCGCGCGCTCGCGCCGGAGCCGGAGTTCCTGCTCCTCGACGAGCCGACGAGCGCCCTCGACGTGTCGGTCCAGGCGCAAATCCTGAACCTGCTCAAGGACATTCAGCGGAAACAGAACCTCACGTACCTCCTGATTACGCACAACCTCAGCGTGGTTCGACATATGGCGGACCGGGTCGCGGTCATGTACCTCGGCCGGATCTTGGAGCGAAAGCGGACGGCCGAGCTGTTCTCGAACCCGCTCCACCCGTACACGAAGGCGCTCCTGTCCGCCGTCCCGGTGCCCGATCCGAAGAGGCGTCGGGAGCGAATCATCCTTCCCGGAGACGTCCCGAGCCCGATTGCGCCGCCGGCGGGCTGCCGATTCCACACGCGTTGTAACGCCGTTCTCCCGCACTGTGGCTGGAGTCCGAGGGACATTGCGGCGACCGCAGCCCACATGTTCGATCCGTCTCGGAATCCCGACGCCTCGGAGCTTCCTCCCCTGGAAGAAGTGACGATCCGAGGGGATGAGGTCCTCCTTCTCCGGTACCGCGAACCGGCGACAGAGTCGAACCGCCTCGGCGTCGAGGCGCTCGTCAAGGCGCGTGCGGAACGGCCGGAAGGAATCGCGTTCCGTGCGATCCAATACGTGCGATTGGACGGCGGTCGCATCTTGCTCGAGTTCCTCCCGGCAAAAGAGCCCGAACTCCTCGAAATTGTCCCGCACCATTTCGTCGCGTGCTATCTCTACCCGGGAGTGACGTCGGCAACGAACTAAGGACGCACTACTCCCAATCCAGAGGAGCTCGGTTCGCGGGTGCCTCAATCTTCTTGCTTTGGCTCGTACACCGCGACGGCCTCGATGGCGACCTTCAGACCCGGACTCGCGATCCCGAGTTTTGCGGTCGACCGGGCCGGCGGCTCCACCGGGAAGAATTCCTTGTAGGCGTCGTTCATGGCTTGGAAGTCCGCAGGGTCCACAAGGAAGACCGTCGTCTTGACGATTGAACTCATTGCGAGTCCGAGTTCTTCGAGGATTGCGGCGATGTTCGTCAGCGACTGTCGTGTCTGGCCTGCGATCTCCGCGGCTGCCCATTCGCCGGACTTTGCCCCAGGGACGATCGGCGCCTGCGCGGAAATGAAGACGAACCCGTTCGCGACGACGACATGAGAGTACGGCCCGAGGGGCTTCGGGTGGTTCGGGAGATCGGGGACGGCTCTCACGTCGTTCCGGGTCGGGAATGGTCCGATGACCAAAAGGATTGTGCCGAGGCGCTCGCCCCCTTTCGGATTCCATCCTGCAAGGACATGATCGGCTTGGCGAAGACCTCGAATGTCAGGCCTTTTCTTCGTTCGCTATCAACGGTGTTTTGGAGACCTCGCTCGGCGCGAAACGGGCCGAAAATTCTTTGCTGCGCGAGTCCCATTTCCTTGAGCATCATGGTCGGTAGCCCGGCAGTGCCCAGGGAAGGCGTCGCGGCATACGTTGGCACGATGGTGGACCTGCATGCAGGAGAGCGACCCCGCAACCCCCTGAACTCCGCTCATGAACGAGTGATTCATGTAGCGAGGGACACCCGCCGGCGGACTGGCTTGGTCGTCGGCGCAATCGTCATCGCCGCAGTCCTGGCCGCCCTGTTCCTCCTTGGCTTGTTCCCGGTGTAGACGGTCGCATTGAGTTCGGAAGTTAGATCCCGGGCTCCATTAGATGCAAGAGTATATTAAATTCGGACGGCGTTGATGGCGGGAACCCGAGAACCGACTGAGCCCACGCGGTGGGATTCCGGATGGCCAAGAGAGACCTTGTCTTTCGCATTGGCGGCGCCGCTGGAGACGGCGTCTCGTCGACCGCGGAGAGCTTCGCGAAGATTAGCGCGCGGAGCGGGCTGCACACCTGGACCTATTCGTCGTATCAGAGCGTGATCCGCGGTGGCCATGTCTGGACCCAGATCCGCGGAGGCCTCGATCCGGTCCTTTCTCACGGCGTCGACCCGGACGTCGTCGTGTGCCTGAACCAGCAGACGATGGACGTTCACCAGGGCCAAGTCAGCGAAGGCGGCGCGATCGTCTACGACACCGACGGGACGAAGCCGGATCCGACCAAACTTCGGGAGAAGGTCCGCCTCCTGGGCATCCCTCTTCGGAAGAAGGCGCAGAGCCTCTCCCCGAACGCGCTGATGCGGAACACAGTTGCCCTCGGCGCGGCCGTCCGGCTGTTCGACCTGGACTTCCGACACGTCGAGAGCGCCTTCAAGGATATCTGGGGAGACAAGAAGCCGGAGATCGTACAGCAGAACATCCAAGCCGCGAAACTCGGGGGAGACGCGGTCGGCGAGATGGGCGGTTCCCTGAACTTCGGACTGGCGTATCCGAACGAGCCCAAGTATCTGATGACCGGGAACGAAGCGATTTGTCTTGGTGCGCTCGCCGCAGGCGTGAAGTTCCTCGCGCAGTATCCGATGACGCCGGCATCGTCGATCCTCCATTGGATGGCCTCCCATGGCCCTCCGCATGGTGTCGTCGTCAAGCAGGTCGAGGACGAGCTCGCCGCGATGAACATGGCGGTCGGCGCGGGCTTCGCGGGGGTGCGCTCGATGACCGCCACGTCGGGCGGCGGATTCTCCCTGATGGTCGAGGCGATCGGGCAGGCCGGGATGACGGAGACCCCGTTGGTCGCGATCCTCGTGCAGCGCAGCGGTCCGTCGACCGGATTGCCAACGAAGACGGAGCAAGGGGACCTGAACCTCGCCCTTGGTGCGGGCCAGGGAGATTGGCCGCGCGCGATCCTGGCGCCCCGCAACCCGGAAGAATGCTTCCGCCTCACCGCGCAGGCCTTCAACCTCGCGGAAATCTATCAGACGCCGATCATCGTGATCTCGGATCTCTACCTGGGCGAAGGCTACCGCACGGTCGAGAAGCCGGACTTCAACGTCCCGATCGTCCGCGGCATGTCCGCGGCGAACGGCGCGGAGGTGAAGGACTTCAAGCGATACCGCCTCACGGAGAGCGGCGTGAGTCCTCGGGCGATTCCGGGCATGAAAGGATATCAGTTCGTCGCCGCGACGGACGAGCACATGGAGAACAGCGAGCTCATCTCCGACGTCCTCGCCGGGATCCCGGAATACGTCACCGAGCGCAATCGGATGCACGAGAAGCGGATGCGGAAGCTCGACGGTCTGCGGAAGGACACGCCGCCCCCGGAGCTCTGGGGACCCGAGGACGCGGACCTTACGTTGATCCACTGGGGGTCCACCTGGGGCGCCGCCCACGAGGCGATCCAGAACGTCGAGGGACGCGGAATCCGGGTGAACAGCCTGGAGTTCCCGACCCTGTTCCCGTTCCATACGGACGCGACGCTCGCCCTCCTCAAGGACGTGAAACAGAGCCTCGCAATCGAGGGCAACTACACCGGCCAGTTCACGCGGCTCCTCCGCTCGGAGACCGGCTACAAGCCGGACCACTTCTTCGGGAAATACGATGGCGAGCCCTTTACCTGGAGAGACATCGCGGACAAGATCCTGGAGGCGGTCGCATGAAACTCGAGTTCGAGATGGACACGTACAAGTCCGAGATCAAGCCGACGTGGTGTCCGGGGTGCGGGGACTT
>Ga0209803_1000458_pt1 | contig 26987 bp, 32 predicted proteins | sample GraSoiAngelo_138_FD_185895 | JGI IMG/M metagenome (GOLD analysis project Ga0209803, IMG submission 185895) | Grasslands soil microbial communities from the Angelo Coastal Reserve, California, USA - 14_0929_09_40cm (SPAdes) (version 2) | ecosystem: Environmental > Terrestrial > Soil > Grasslands ...
AGCAAGGAAGCCCTTCGCTTAGGCGTCGTCCAGCGTCTTCGCCCGCCTCTCCGCGATGAATGCCGCCGCCTCTGAGCGCCGGCGAAGGTTCAGCTTGCTGAGGATGCTCGACACGTAGTTCTTCACAGTCTTGTCGCTCAGGAATACCTCCCCGGCAATCTCCTTGTTGGTCTTCCCTTGGGCGATCAGCCCCAGAATCTTCTTTTCCTGCGCCGATAGCGCGGCCAGCTCGTCGCCTTCGCCTGAGGCCAGCGATCGCATGCGCGCCAGTACTTTCTCGGTAACTGAGGGGTCCAGCAACGATTCCCCCTTGGCCACGCGCTCGATTGCCTCCGCCAGGCTCTGCCCGCGCGTCTGCTTGAGCAGATACCCCGACGCCCCTGCCATGATGGACCCGTAGACCGCCTCGTCGTCGGCGTACGAGGTGAGCATGATCACCTTCGTGTCCGGCAGCTCGCCGCGAATCTCCCTGCACGCCTCGACGCCGTTTCCGTCCGGCAGGCGGATGTCCATCACGATTACGTCCGGCCGCGTCTGGCGCGCGGCGCTGATGGCCTCCGCCACGCTACCCGCTTCGCCCACGACGGAAAATCCTTCGCGCCGGTCAAGCAGCGTCTTCAGCCCCATCCTCACGACTTCGTGGTCGTCTACGAGGAGAATGGCCACCCGCGCCTCAGTCATCCGGCCAATCCTTTCACCCGCGCCGCCGGAAGTTGCACGATTATGCGGGTGCCAATGCCGGGCTTGCTGTCGATAGTGAGCTTCGCGCCCATCGCCCGAGCCCGGTCCTTGATGTTGCGGAGGCCGTGTCCCTCCCTGCCGGCGCGGTTGCTGGTGTCGAAACCAGCGCCGTTATCTTCAACCGCGAGAGCGACTCCTTGCGCGCTGCTCCCCTCAAAAGTGATCGAGACGGTGGTAGCGTGTGAATGCTTACCCACGTTGTTCAGTGCCTCCTGAGCGATGTGGAACAGGGCGAGTGCTTGGTCCTGCTCAAGCAAACCCGCAGCCCGTTCGTCAACCGAGACATGCACATCCATCAGTGTGTTGACCCGTAGCGACTCCGCCAGCTCGCGGATCGCGCCCGGCAGGTCGCTCACTTCGGAGACCTGGGCGCGAAGGTCGAAGATGTAGCTCCGGATGTCCTTGATCACCTGGTGCAGGTTCTCGATCGATTGGTCCAGGACCGCGCCCACTTCCTGCGGCGAACGGGCGACTATATCCGCGGCGTCTTCCAGGTGCAGCGCGACCGCGTACACCGTCTGGATCACTCCGTCGTGCAGGTCCATCGCGATGCGTTCTCGCTCTTGAAGGCGAGCCAGACTCTCGAGCTGCTCGCGGAGGCGGCTTGTCTCGATGGCGGCGGCCGCCTGAGTTCCAAGGAGCCGCACAGTCTCCTCGTCGCGCTCGTCGAACGCTTCGGCTTGCTGCTTGTCGGTGAGATAGAGGTTTCCGATGATCCGTCCGCGCGAGACCACCGGCACGCCGAGCAGCGATTTCATCGGCGGGTGATTCGGCGGAAACCCGCCCGAGCGAGGGTCCTTTGCCAGGTCGGCTAGGCGGAGGCTCGCCCCTTCGTGGAGAAGCACGCCGAGCAAGCCCTTCCCGTACGGTATGTGCCCGATCTTCGCCCGTTCTTCATCGCTGATTCCGCTCGTCACGAACTGCGAGATCTCTCCGTTATCGCCCAGCACACTGATCGCCGCGTAGCGCGCGCCCGCCTGCGTGCGCGCCACATCAACCAGCTTCAGCAAGATGCCGTCGAGCGATAGCTCGGACGTCAGGGCGATGCCGGCATCCACGAGACCACGAATGTCCTCCGCCGTGTACGAGGTAACCATGCCCTCCAAATTATACGGGCCCCGCGCTCGCGGTCGGGCAATGGGCCGGTTGGCACGCTTGCGACGGGACTTTTGCCCCTTAAGGAGCGCGGTCCTCACTTCATATGCTGGTTGCATGAAGAACGAGCCCGGTTTGACGGTGCTAATCATCGACGAGCATGCGACCATCTCGCCGCTACTTGCCGGGCGCCTCTCCCTCATCCCCGGCCTCCGCATCATCGGCGAGACCGCGAACGCGATGCTCGGCGCTGAGCTCGCGCACCAACTTCGGCCCGACGTCATCCTCGCCGACTTTCGCCGCACCGGCCCTCCTCGCGCTGAGACCTACCGCTGGCTTTGCCGGATTAGCCCGGGCTCCCGGGTCGTGGCGCACACCAGCTACCTCCCGAACGGCGACGAACGCACCCTCCGTGAAGCCGGCGTCTCTCGCTGCATCCTCAAGGGAAGCAGCGTGAAAGAGCTCGCGGAGCAAATCATCGAAATCGGCGCCGGACCGGCCAGCGGGCGTCTCCAGTAACCAGGTCTGCGCGCAAGAAGCCGCCGTCCTACTCGCCATGCCCCTCCGTCGCTGGCGCACCGCCTCCGACTTCTGACGGCCACCAGGAGTCGCCGCACAACGTCGTCAAGCACAGCCGGCGACCCAGTTGCGCGTCACGCTCGCCTCAACGACCGCCGGCCTGCAGCTCGAGGTCGCCGACAACGGCACCGGCTTCGACCCCGCCGGCGACTTCCCCGGCCACCTCGGCCTCCGCTCGATGCGAGAGCGGGCGGAGAAGTCCGTGGCCGCCTGAAGATCACCAGCCGCCCCGGCGCCGGCACACGCGTCACCGCGACGTTCGGCGCCGGGTGACGCCGACGGCCGCCTTCTCGACGTCCTCTCTCGGCATGCCGGCGCGGCAGCCTGGCATGCTTAGCACCGTAACCTTTCAGCAATCTGGCGGTTATGGCGACAGCGAAGTCGAGGCGATAGGTAGTAGAGTCACATACACAGCGTGAGAATCGGCTTTCTGGCGGCGTTGCTGACAACTGCCCTAACCCTCACCGTTGCGTGCGGAGGCGGCAACAACGGCGCTGAGAGCACTCTGGTCTCCGAGGGCTCGGTTGCTCCCCATTTCACCCTGCACGGTGCCAGCGGCGACGTGACGACACTAAGCGATTACGCCGGCGAAAAGAATGTCTTGCTGTACTTCAGCATGGGCTATGGGTGAGAGCCCTGCCTGAGCCAGATAGTTGATCTGGAAAAAGACCAGAGTCTCAAGCGAATGGATGTTGCTCTAGTGAGCATCGCGGTCGATTCGAAGGAAGAGCTAGGACAAGAGGCCAAGCGGCTAAACATCCAGACGCCGATGCTTTCGGACGAGGACGCCGCAGTGACCAAGTCCTACGGCATTCCATTGACATACGGTGGAGAGCCCGGGCACACATTCGTGCTCGTCGGCAAAGACGGGCGGATCAAATGGGCGAAGGACTACGCCGCTCCGCAAAACGGCGGTCTTATGTATGTGAAAGTCGATGAACTGCGAAGCGAGGTGGCGAGCAGACTCTGAATCGGCCTAGTAGCACAACCAGCGATATTACGCGTGGATTGCGTTGGCGTCGAATTTGGCGCCGCGTGATTTTGCCAGTGGTGGTAATCGCAGTCATCGTCGGCGCAATCTGGTGGCTGGAGAACCGCCGCGGTGAGGGCACATCGCCCAGCGGTGAAGAATATGGGCCACGGGAATTGGCGGCTGCCCTCGTGCCTCCAGGAATGGAGGTCGGTACCGACGAGGGAAAGCTCGCCCCGAATTTTCTCCTTGAGACGCTTGATGGCAAGGAGATGAGACTCAGCGATCTACGCGGACAGCCAGTCGTCATCAACTTCTGGGCTACTTGGTGCCAGCCGTGCCGCAAGGAGGTCCCCGAACTCGTCGCTGCATACAACTCTTATCGGGAACGCGGGCTCGTCATTCTCGGCGTAAATCTACAGGAAGGGAAAGGAATAGTCCGCCCGTTCGCTGAGGATTTCGGGATGAATTTTCCCATTCTGATTGATCGAGACGGCGAGGTAGGTGACGAATATCGAGTCCTGGGCCTGCCCACCACCTACTTCGTCGACCGAGACGGGGTCGTGCGCAGTGTCTTCACCGGTCCATTCATCGAGAAAGGGCAAGGAGCCAACGTACAGGGTGCGATCGAAGAGAACGAGCTCCAAAAGCGAATTGACCAGATCCTGAATTAGATGAGAACGTGCTGCATTGCTCTCGTGGTCTTAATCCTCATGGCGGCTTGTGGTTCCGGAGGGAACGAGTTCGAGGCGAAGATTGCCTTACGTTACGCGACCCAGGAGGACCACACCGTGCTTCTCGAGGTGGCCCCGTTGCAAGTTGGCGCCAATCGCCTGCGCATCACCGAGTTCGGCGGTAGCGGGCAGGCGTTGCCGTCGCCAAAAAACGCGACTGTGAAATTGTCGCGCCTTGAGTCGAACGGCCTCGTCCAGGAAGAGACCACCCATGCAGTGGACCAAGGTCGCCTCGAGGCCGACGTCTCGCTCGATAATACCGGATGGTGGGAAACAGACGTCGTACTGAGCGAGAAGGAGTCGGCCAGTTTCTATTTCCGCCTCGATCCTCGAGCAAATCCGCCGCTCGAAATTGCTCCCCCGGACCACCAATCCGATGAGAACGCGGAGGTTGTGTACCAGCGCGCAGTCGACACCTACAACTCCCTTACCACCCTGAAGTGGCGAGAGGAGCTGACCAGCGGGCTGCTGGCGCCTACCGGGATCGGTGTCTGGATCGTTACGGACGGGGAAGCGCAGCGGCCTGACCGCGTGCATTATCACGTGTTAAGTCCGGGCAAGAGTGAGTACGATACCTATCGCGTCGGCGATAGCTCATGCAGCCAGGATCGCGGCCAGTCGTGGCACTGCAACAGCACATCCAGTTCAGACCCACTCAATCTCAATTACCTGAGGTCGACCGCTTTCAAGCTGGGCCGTCAGGAGGTGGTTGGTGGTGAAAACACTCAGGTCGTTCTCTTCTACAACCCAGCCCAGCAGGCTTGGTACGCCTGGTGGGTAGGCAGCGAGACTGGCTACGTTCGTCGCCAGATGATGGTTGCCCCGGGACACTACATGCTCACAGGGTTCTTCGACCACAACTCGCCGCTTGTGATTCAGATTCCCGCGGACGCCCAAGTTCCGGGGGGTTAGGCTGCCGACCGTAACCTTTGAGCATTCCGCCAGTTATGCTGGCAGGCCCAAGAGCGAGTGAGGAGACGACGAGTGCTCGATGCCAAACAACTAGAAGCCGAACAGCGGCTTGTTCAATCCTCACAGCGTGATCCGCGCCGCTTCGCACAACTCTACGACCGCTATTTCGACCGCATCTACGCATTTGCGCTGACGAGGACAGGTAATCGGGCGGCAGCGGAAGACGTTACGGCGGATACGTTTCGTCAGGCATTCGAGAATCTGTCCCGCTTTCAGTGGCGCGGCGTTCCGTTTTCGGCCTGGCTCTTTCGCATCGCGGCCAACGCGGCGGCCGACTACTACCAGCGATCATCAAGGGAGCAGGTGGTTCCCGACATTCAGGTGGAGAGCGATGCTTCGTGGGAGACTCGTCTAATCGAGGTCGAGACCCGGACGCATTTGTTCGACTTGGTGAGGCGACTCCCGAAGGACCAGCGGCGAGTGATCCAGATGCGGTTCGGTGAGGAGCTAAGCGTCAGCGAGGTAGCCCAGGCGATGGGTAGAAGCGAGGGCGCGGTGAAGTCGCTGCAACATCGAGCGATGGAAACGCTTAGAGCGAGAGTGGGGGACAGCCATGAGTGACCAAACGACACACGACAAGCTGAACGCGTCGGTTGAGACCATCATCTCGGGCCGAGATTTCGCGGCGACGGGGGACCCCGAGGTCGATGTGCTGGCACGGCTCGCGCTTGGGCTAAGGGGGTTGCCCGCACGAGGCTTCAAGGCCCGCCTCAGGGCTGAGCTGATCCCTGGGTTAGAAGCGCGAGGCCTGTCGGGGCTGCTCGCAAGGCTACGAGCTGCCGTCTCGTTTGACCGAGGAACGGGACTCGCCGCAGCAGGCGGAGGGTGCGGCCTTGCCGCCGGAGCGTGCTGCGTCGGAGGTACGGTCGTTAACCTGCTCGGCTTCGCAAGCGCAGCGGCCGTTGGGACCTTTATCGAGACATCGCTTCCCTACTTCTTCTCCCTAAGCCTCGTCATGATGGCGGTACTCTTTTTCTTCGTGCTGCGGCGCGAGGGTTCAGGCCGCGTGGTACTAACCCGATCCGCTATCCGCTCCGGCGCTGTTGTGGGGAGTGCCTACGGTGTAGTTTTCGCGGGAACGATGGCCTTGTCGATGGCGATGGGACTCTATTGAAAGCATGAGAGAGTTAAGGATCCCCATCACAGAAGGAGGATGACATGGAAAGCATTTTTCCGGTAGTTGCGATCGTTGCTCTGGCCTTAGCATGTCCGCTTGGTATGGCAGGCATGGGGGTTGCGGCGTGGTTGGTCGCCCGCGCCCGCGGCCAGAAGAAGGACCTTTCCATCGGGTGCATGCCCGGCCACGGCGAGCAGCCCAGCGAGAATGGCCAAGAAGAGGCGCGAGACGAACGCATCGCGAAGCTGGAACGGGAGCTTGATTCGCTCAAGGGCCAGGGCGCCGGAAGGAGCCGGTCATGACCACGCGTGTCGAGCAAGCGGCGTCTAAGAAGAAAGGTCACAGATGGTTCGCCGCTCTCTTCGACCCACTAAACCGAATAACTGGAACCGAGAGGCACTTGGCCAAGTATCGTCCGTATGTCACCGGAGAGGCTGAAGGGCGTGTGCTTGAGGTGGGCGCGGGTACGGGTGCCAGCTTCGCCTATTACAAGGGGTCCGCCCATGTAGTAGCCACCGAGCCCGACCCATTCATGGTGGCGAAGGCCGAAAGGCGGCTGAACGAGCTCGCACTCAAGAATATCGAAATACGCCAGGCGGTCGCTGAAGACTTGCCTTTCGACGATGATAGTTTCGACTATGTCGTCAGCACGATGGTCTTCTGCACCGTCGGCGACCCAGGCAGGGCTTTGGCCGAAGTTAACCGCGTCCTCAAGCCCGGCGGTACGTTTCGGTTTATGGAGCATGTGCGACCCGACGGGGGAGTTAAGGCGCGCCTCTTCGACGCAATTAATCCTGTTTGGGGCTGGTTCGGGGCCGGCTGCCAGCTTAACCGGCGCACGCTGGAGACCATAAATGACGCCGGTTTCGAGATCGCAGAACTGCGCCGCGAGAAGATGGGTGGCTTTCCTGTAATCGTCGGCCTCGCCAAGTCCACCGGGGTGCCTTCAGTGTGAATCAGAATGTACTGGCCGTCCTCGCGATAATCGGCGCGCTGGCCGCGGTCTTCCTCGTCGTCTTTGCCGCTCTTGCGGCGTATGATGCCGTGTCCGGCAGCGGGATGGGAGACGACGTGGGCGACACGGTGAGGGACACGGGAGGCATGATGGGCGACCGCATGGGCAACATGATGGATGGGATGGACGGCATGAATGGAATGATGGGCGGCGGTGGGCCGGAGACGACTGGCTCGGCAAGCGGCCGCGGCGCGGTAGAGATCGAGGGCTTCCGCTTCCAGCCGACGACCATCGATGTCACGCGTGGAACGGTTGTCGTGTGGACGAACGACGATAGCGTGCCACATACGGCCAGTGCAAAAGATGGCAGTTTCGACACCGGTCGCCTGGATGAAGGCGAGTCCGGCCGGGTGACCTTTGATACGCCCGGGACTTTCGAGTATGCCTGCAACTTCCACCCCCGGATGGAAGCTCGAATCGTCGTTGGCCCGTGATTGCCCATCGGCCCAATGCGTCCGCGTGGCGCCCCATTCGGGAATGCTTATTCTAGAATCACGAGTAATTCAAACCAAGAAACGCAAAACCGAACTGCCTCCTCCACCCCCTGACCTTCGAACTCCAGTGCCATTTCCCCCTTAGACTTCCGGCCCGCCTTCGCTACCCTGTAAGCGGAGGCAGCCCATGGCCCAGGAACCGAAGCCCAAACACCCACACAACCGCAAGGAGCATCACCCCAACTGGGCGGCCGCCGCCTCGGCGCCGGCGCGCCCAAAGGCAACATAAACGCCCTCAAGCACGGCCGCCGCTCCGCCCGCATGGGCCGCGTCGGCATGATCGTCGCCACCGACCCCACCGTCCGCGATGCCCTCCTCGCCATCGCCGACCGCTGGGACCGCAAGCAGATGAAGGCCGACGAGGTCGCCAACTACATCCTCGCCCAGGTCCTCGAGCGCGGCCTCAGACGCGGCGACGAGCGGCTCGACAGCTATATCGAGGACACGCTCGGCAGGCCCGTCAAGAAGAAACGGCAAAACAAGCGCCCGCCCAAACGGGAGAATCTCGATTGATCGTCCCGCCTACGTACCCGGATCGTCGGTCGATCAACATTTTCGCGCCCGGCCACACACGGCAACCGCCCGATAAGCGAAAAATCACCCTCCCGTCAATCGAGATCACACGACGGTCCCGCAATCGAACAAGATTCCGTTCGTAAAACAGGACTTGACCGTTCGCGTCCGGGCATAGGGGCTACCGGCGGTCGCCCACTTGCCCTTTGCCTCTTGCCAATTGCCCGTCAGGCCGTCTGCGCCGCCCCCAACTTCTCCGACGCCTTGCGCAGGTCGTCTACGCGGTTCGTCTCCTCCCACGGCGCGTCGATGTCGTGGCGGCCGAAGTGGCCGTAGGCGCTCGTCGCGCGGTAGATCGGCCGGCGCAGGCGCAGGTCGCGGATGATCGCGTTCGGGCTCAGGTCGAACACCTCGCGCACCAGCTCCGTCAGCCCGCCGTGGTCGAACTTGTGCGTCCCGAACGTCTCGACGGACACGCCGATCGGCTGCGGGTGCCCGATGGCGTACGAGAGCTCGACCTCGACGCGGTCGGCGAGGCCCGCGGCGACGATGTTCTTCGCCACCCAGCGCGCCGCGTACGACGCCGAGCGATCGACCTTCGACGGGTCCTTCCCGGAGTACGAGCCGCCGCCGTGCCGCCCGACCGCGCCGTACGTGTCGACGATGTTCTTGCGGCCGGAGAGCCCCGAGTCGGCCGCCGGCCCGCCGAGCACGAAGGAGCCGCTGCGGTTGACGTGGATCTCGGTCTCGTCGTCGAGCCAGGTGCCCATCACCGGCCGGATCACCTCGCGGATGACGTCCTCGCGCAGCTGCTTGGCGTCGATCTCGGGGTCGTGCTGCGCGGCGATGACGACGGCCTTCGCGCGCTTCGGCACGCCGTAGGCGTACTCGATGGTCACCTGCGACTTGCCGTCGGGGCGCAGGTAGGCGAGCGTGCCGTCCTTGCGCATGCGGGTGAGGCGCTTGCAGAGGTTGTGCGCGAGCTGGATGGGCAGCGGCATCAGCTCGTCGGTCTCGTTGCAGGCAAAGCCGAGCATGATGCCCTGATCGCCAGCGCCCTCATCGTCGCCCACGGCGGTGTTGATCTCCGGCGACTGCTCCTTGATCGAGACGAGCACCCCGCAGCTGTCGGCGTCGAAGGCGTACTCGGGCCGCGTGTAGCCGATGTCGCGGATCACCTGGCGCGCGATGCCGGCGCAGTCGACGTAGTGGTGCGTCGAGATCTCGCCGAGCACGAGCACGAGGCCGGTGGTGGCCGTCACCTCGCAGGCGACGTGGGCCTCCGGGTCGTGCGCGATGATGTCGTCGAGGATGGCGTCGGCGATCTGGTCGCAGACCTTATCGGGATGGCCCTCGGTGACAGACTCGGAGGTCATGAGCAGCGAGGGGCTGGACATGAAGGTCATGGTCATTGTCGTGTGGTCCTCCTTTGGGAATGTTGTGCCATTCTGTCATTGTTAGCGTGGGTTCTGGGTCGTTAACATTGCGTCGGATTGGAGAGCCGGCCAGGTGGAGAGTGAACTGTCCGAGTGGACAGCGGCGATTCACACCCGTCCGGTCCGCCGGGAGGCGGATGGGGTGCAAGTCCCCCGCTCTCCTATCCGATTCTCGCTTGACAAAGCTTTGACGTAGGCTCAACATGATGGTACAGACGGGTGTGAATCGCGGCCGCCACTCAAAGCGGTTCGCAGGTAAGCGGGCAACAAGCCCGCTTTTCTGTTTCCAATGGGCGCGGGATGGCAGGATACTCATCGCTTGTCAGGCGTCGCCGCTTCCGAGCGGTTCAGCAGAGGAGCGGGGCGAGAGGCCCGCTGTTCTGTTTTCACGTGCCTTCTTCCCATGAGGTGAGGTACTTCTCCTGCTCCTCCGTCAGCTCGTCGATGGTGATGCCCATCGAGGCTAGCTTGAGGCGGGCGACCTCGCTGTCTATCTCCCGCGGGACATCGTAGACGTCTACAGGGAGGCGCTCGTCGCGGGTGGCGATGTAGTGGACCGCGAGCGCCTGATTGGCGAAGCTCATGTCCATGACGCTCGCGGGGTGGCCCTCGGCGGCCGCGAGGTTGATCAGGCGGCCCTCCCCCAGGAGGAATAGCTTGCGGCCGTCCATCAGGCGGTGCTCGTCAACATTGCGGCGGACGTTGCGCTTGGACTCGCTCATCGTCTCGAGGGCCTTGAGGTTGATCTCGACGTTGAAATGGCCGCTGTTGGCGATGATCGCGCCATCCTTCATCACGTCGAAGTGGCGCCGGTCGAGGACGTTGACGTCGCCAGTGAGGGTGATGAAGATGTCGCCGATACGGGACGCCTCGTCCATGTGCATCACCTGGTGGCCGTCCATTGCCGCTTCGAGAGCGCGGACGGGCTGGACCTCGGTGACGATCGTCTTCGCGCCGAGGCCGCGGGCGCGCATCGCGACGCCCTTGCCGCACCAGCCATAGCCCGCGATGACGACGTTCTTCCCGGCCCAGAGGATATTGGTGGCGCGGGTGATTCCGTCGATGGTGCTCTGGCCCGTGCCATAGCGGTTGTCGAAGAAGTGCTTGGTGTCCGCCTCATTGATCGCGATGATGGGGTATGCGAGAGCGCCGGCTTTGGCCATCGCGCGCAGGCGGATGACGCCGGTGGTCGTCTCTTCGGTGCCAGCGACGACGTGTTCGAGCAGCTCGCGGCTCTCTTTGTGGAGGGTGGCGACGAGGTCCGCGCCGTCATCCATCGTGATCTGCGGCTTGTGAGCGAGGGCGGCGTGGATGTGCTTGTAGTAGGTGGCGTCGTCTTCGCCGCGGACGGCGTATACGGGGATGCCGTGCATAGCGACGAGCGCAGCGGCTGCATCGTCCTGAGTGGAGAGCGGATTGCTGGCGCATAGGGCGACTTCGGCGCCGCCGTCTCGCAGCGCGAGCATGAGGTTGGCCGTCTCGGTCGTTACGTGGAGGCAGGCAGCGATGCGCAGGCCATCCAGCGGGCGCTCTTTGGCGAAGCGCTCGCGGATCAGCCGGATGACCGGCATCTCGCGGGCTGCCCATTCGATGCGGTTGTTGCCTTCGTTGGCAAGGGCGAGATCCTTCACGTCGTAATCGATCGCGGGCTTGACCATCAGCGCTCCTTTGCTAGCTCTCTTTCCGGCAATGACTCCTCGATCTGGTCCCGCATGCGGATTGCCCAGTCCCAGTGCGGGACCGGATCATCGCGGCGAGGCATGATCTGGAGAAACGGTATCTGTTCTCGCTTGTAGACCTCGAAGACGCGTCGGAGTTCGGGTACCGGGTCCGCGTGGTCGTCGACGCGGAGGTCGCACGATGGGTAAATCTCCTCGCCCACGACGATGATGCCGGCGGACTGCCGGCCGCGGCGGTCGCCGCCGGCCTCCTGGCCCGCTTCGAGCGCCTGGACCAACCGCTCCGGAAGCTCTTCGATCAGCGTCGTCTCAAACGCCCGCGCCATGGACTGCACGACCTCTTCACCCTCGAGGATGTTTCCCAGACAGACGTAGCCTGCTCCCGACACTTGCCCTGCCCATGGGATACACTTCTCGCCGGTGTATGCGGCGGCGCGGCCGTCCTTGTCGACCACTGCGATCTGACGCAGAGCGCGGCCCGGGTCGTCTTCGATTAGCCTCTCAATCGCGCGCTCGGCCGGCAAACCCTGCGCCAGGAGCTCCAGACCGTCGATCCCGAGGTAAGGATTGACGAACGACTGACTGGCGATTGCGCCGATGCCGGCGCGGCAATGCGGCACCATGCCGCCAGCCGCGAGCGCCTTGCTCGAAGTCGCGACGCCGAGCATGCCCGTGCGTGGGCAACGGGCGGCGATGGAGAACGTCATGGGTCCACTCCCGCGGCTTCCCGCTCGAATTCGGCTTTCATGCGGATCCAGTCTTCAGCAACCCGGCTCAAGCGGTGTTTCGCGCGTCGGCCGCAGTTACCATCCTGCGAGCGCGACGTCCTTGACATCGTGGGTTGATCGTGGGTGTCGGATTGGGCATTACGTCTCCCTTGCCGTCTGCACGGCCTGCTTTTCGTCCAAGTCTCGTTCGATTGCGTCTCTTCGTCTGACCAGCGCCTCCCAGTTGGGCGTGAAGTCGTCACGCTGCGGGCGTGTGCCCTGAGATTGCACGGCATTCTCCTTGAATACCTCTAGCACTCGCCGAAGTTCCGCTACAGGATCCGGGTGGTCATCCACGCGCAGGTCGCACAGCGCGTATTCTTCCTCTGCCAGCACCTCGATGCCTGCGGCCTGCCGGCCGCGCCGGTCGCCGCCCGCTTGCTCTCCGACTTCCAGCGCGAGCATCAGGCGCTCGTACAGCGGATCGCCCCCGCTGCGCTCGAAGGCGGTCGCCATCGCCTTGACCACGTCCTCGCCCTCGAGGATGTTGCCGAGGCAGACGTAGCCCCCGCCGATCAGGTGGCCCGCCCAGGGAATGCAGCGCTCGCCGGTATAAGCCGCCACGCGCCCCTCGTGATCGACGATGCCGAGTTGCCGCAGGTCGCGCCCGACGTCGCTGCTGATCAGTCGCTCGACGACCCGCTCCGCTGGCAGTCCGTCCTCCATAAGCTTCAGCCCGTCGATCGCCAGGTAGGGGTTGGCGAACGCCTGGCTCGCGATCGCGCCCACGCCCAGTTCGATGTGCCGCCCGGCGGCCCCTGCCGCCAACGCCCTGCTCGCGGTGGCCATGCCTAGCCAGCCGTTCTGCGGGTCCCGCGCAACGATGGAGAAGGTCACGCAGGCACCTCGTCGAACACCGGTGGCTGCGGGTAGTACTCCATCATCTTCTGGACACTAGCCGCAATCTGCTCGTTCTTAAGCAAGCTCACGAGGTACAGCGCCATGTCGATTCCAGCCGAAACGCCCGCCGAGGTGATCACGTTGCCATCATGCACCCAGCGAACGCCCTCTTTCACCTCCACATCGCCGAGCGCCTTGAGTTCGTGGATGGCGCCCCAATGTGTAGTCGCGGGTCGGCCGGTGAGGAATCCTGCACGATGCAGGACCATCGCGCCCGTGCAAACGGAGGTCACCCAGGTGGCGGACTGGCCGGCCTTGCGGACATAGTCCACAAGCCGCGGGTCGTCCATCGCCTTCCGGCTGCCCAGCCCGCCGGGTACGAGGATGACATCCAACGACGGCGCATAGTCGAAGTCGTAATCGGCGACGACGTTCAGGCCGCTGAGGGAACGCACGGGGCTGGCTTTATCGGCGATTATCACAACTCGCCACTCGGGATCGAGTTTCGCGAGCATGCCGAGGACCTCGTAAGGGCCCACGGCGTCGAGCTCCTCAAAGTCCGGATATAAAACGATGCCTGCGGTCTTAGTCATTTCCGCCATAACCTCCATCGTCTCGCCGGCCGGTAATCGGTCCGGCCGCCATACCAGATCGGAAGTCCGACCCATTTCCAGGGCTGCCAAATGCGTTCTGCCTTGATTCCTTGACGCGCCATGAACGTCGCAAGTTCTTGAGGGTCAACGTGAATGTTCTGCTGGACCAGTGCATCAAGAAGCCCGTCGTGGCCGAGTTTCGGGTACCGTTTGTGGAGCCGTTTGATCTCAGCGGCCAAGAGTTCGTCAATGGCGTCATATTGGCGGGAAGTCATCGAGACACCAGTTCCTTCCCTTCGCTGCGGCCACGCCATCCGGCGGTCAGGCGGCGGTAGAGGCTGAGGGCGCCGACGGGCTCCCTGCGAATGATTGGCGTTTCGTGCAGGGTGCACTGCGTCTCATAGCCAAGACGGTGATAGACCGCGACTGCCGGATGGTTTTCACTTTCCACGGTCAGAACGACGAGCGGGCAGCGCTCGATGAGGTCAGCCGTCACCGCGCTGGTGGCTATTGTTGCTAGGCCCTGGCCTCGGTAGAGAGGATGCGTGAATACATTGCCTACAACAGCAACGCCCTCGCTCGGCGAGACGACGTGGGTACCGGCGATGGAGACCAATAGATTGTTGACCGAAACGCCGTAATAGACGCCCTCGTCGATGTGGCGAGCGTGGTATGCCGATGAGCCACTCTCAGTCGCATAAAGGCGATTGATAGCGGCGATATCGCGGCCGGTAAGGCGGACGGCTTCGCCGACGACGCGCTTGAAGCCCGGGTTTGTCACCGACATTCGCAGCATCGTCTGTGGCCGGGTACAGACGAAGAATTTTTCGAGCGATCGGCGATGCTCGGCGCGCAGGCTCCCGAAGCTGAAGCGTGGCCCCGGATGCAGGCTGAGGGCCGCCTCGATAGCGGTTGGATGGCCCAGGACGAAAAGAGCGCGCCCGAGTCCACCCCTGGAGTGCAGGACCAGGCCAGCGCCATCCGGGCCGGACGCGGCGAACCATTCCGAAAGCCGGAACAGACCCGGGTCCAACTGCGCCAACGCATAGGCGGCGTAGGCTCTCTCGGACCAAAGCAAATTGCGGATGGCTTCCCGGTCTTTGAGACGCTCGACCGCGTACATTGCGCGAGTGCGCTGGCGCCCACGGGACAAAGTGGCAGTCATACCTAGGCTCCGGCCACCCGCTCGTGTAGGTAGGTCCCGATTATTGGCGCGAGCCGCCGCTTGACTTCCTCCGGTGCAAGTTCCAGCCCGGTGACGATGGCATCGCGGAGGGCATGCGGGCATCCACAGTTGCGAATGTCTGGAAGCCTCTGAAGAGCGAGGCTCACAGCGTTGCGTGAGAGTTGGACGTTGCGCAACAGGTTCGCGACAATCATTTCAGCCGATACGTCTTCATGCGTGTCGTGCCATACATCGTAATCGGTCGAGCAGGCGAGAATGGCGTAGCAAATTTCCGCCTCACGGGCGAGCTTGGCTTCCGGCAGAGCCGTCATGCCGATGATGTCGGCACCCCAGCTCCGGTAAAGGTTGGACTCGGCGCGGGTGGAGAAGGCCGGGCCCTCGATCACCACGAGCGTGCCGCCGCGGTGAACGGTGGCGCCCGCCTCGTGCGTTACCTCCGCAAGCAGCGTCCGGAGCTCCGGGCAGAACGGGTCGGCGAAGGCGATGTGGGCAACGATCCCCTCGCCGAAGAAGGTGGAAGCGCGTCCGCGCGTGCGATCGATCAGTTGGTCAGGCACCACCATGTGAAGGGGTTCGATGTCCTCGCGCAGGCTGCCCACGGCGCTGACGGAGAGGATGAATTCGACGCCGAGCTGCTTGAGGGCGTGGATGTTAGCCCGCGCGGGAATCTCGGAGGGGAGGATGCGGTGACCGACGCCATGCCGCGGCAGAAACGCAACTCGCTCGCCTGACAGCGTGCCGATAACGAGGTTGTCGCTCGGCAGCCCGAAGGGCGTATCGATACGCACGTCCTCGACGTCTGACAAGCCGTCCATCTGGTAGAAGCCGCTCCCGCCGATGACCGCTGCACGTACGGACTTGTCAACCACGGACCGGCACCTCTCGTGTACAGACGCCTTGAAGGCTCTCGATGTAAGGAGGTCGCGCGACTCCATTCTCCGTGATTATCGCGGTGACGTACCTGTTTGGCGTAACGTCGAAGGCGGGGTTGTCGGCAACGACGCCCTTTCGCTCCGGGATCAGGCGCCGCGAGCCCAGGTGAGTAAGCTCGTCAGGCGAGCGCTGCTCGATGGGGATGTCTTCACCCGAGGACAGCGAAAGATCGACAGTGCTGGTGGGGGCAGCCACGTAGAAGGGAATTTTGTTCTCGTGCGCAAGGACGGCCAGCGAGTAGGTGCCGATTTTGTTGGCGACATCGCCGTTCGCAGTAATGCGGTCCGCGCCCGTGATCACGGCGTCGATTTCGCCGCGACGCATGTACGAGCCGGCTGCGCTGTCGACGATCACGGCGCAGGCAATGCCATCGCGCTCGAGTTCCCAGGCGGTCAGACGAGACCCCTGGAGGAGCGGCCGGGTCTCGTCGACGTAGACACGCTGCACGCGGCCGTCCGCATGAGCTGTGCGAATGACGCCGAGCGCCGTGCCGTAACCGCCGGTTGCGAGGGCCCCCGCGTTGCAGTGCGTAAGGACGTCGTTGGCGTTGCCGAGCAGGTGCGCTCCGTACTCACCGATGCGGTGGTTCGCCGCGATGTCCTCCTCGTGGATAGCGATGGCTTCCGCCGTGAGCCGCTCTCGGACTGAATCGGTCCCGGCGCGCCCTGCTACCGCGCTCAGGCAGCGGTCTAGCGCCCACGAGAGGTTGACCGCCGTCGGGCGCGTCGAACGCAGCTCAGCGGCCGCAGCTCGGATGTCTTCGCCCGCGCGGGCAGCAAGCGCGAGTCCGTAAGCGCCGGCGATGCCGATAAGCGGAGCGCCGCGAACCTGGAGTCGGCGGATCGATTCGGCGAGGACCCGGAAGTCGGCGGTCTCAAGCCAGCGCTCTTCGATTGGGAGCAAAGTCTGGTCGAGGAACCGCACCTTCCCCTCCGGCAGCCATTCTATCGGCGCGAACGCTTTATCCGTCGTGTCACTCGCCTCCCATGGACATAAAAAAACTTCTCGCGGTGGAGAAGTCCTGTTCGGTCACTCTCATCTGTCCCCGACTGATCGGGGTCGGAGTTGGCACCGTTCTCCGAAGGATCGGAGCGGTTGCCGGGCTTCTAAGGGCCGTTCCCTCCACCGCTCTGGATGAGAGCGCTGCTATTCAATTGTTGATGCGATGGTAGCGCCGCGACGGATAGGGTGTCAAGCGAATCCGAGGCCGTGGTTTTCGGGGAAGAGGCGCACGGGCGCAGCACGACAAGCTTCAGAAGATTTGTGTCTATTCGCCGGTCGTGTCCTTAGCGTGACCCGTTCTATTCTCGGCGCGTGCTGCGCCCCTACGTGAGGGTCGCATTATTCGTACGTGACCAGCGAAAGGACATCGTATTCCCGTAGCCTCTCGCGCCCCTTGAGGAAGGCCAGCTCGACCACGAAGGCTATGCCGTGGATCTCGGCGCCCAGGAGCTCTACCAGCTTTGCGGCGGCGTTGGCCGTGCCGCCGGTAGCGAGCAGATCGTCGACAACAAGTGCCTTCTGGCCGCGTTTGAGTGCGTCCTCATGGATGTCGAGCTGGCTGGTGCCGTACTCCAACGAGTATTCGACGCTGATGTGCTTGGCGGGGAGCTTACCGGCCTTGCGGACCGGCACCAAGCTCACGCCGAGGCTTCGAGCGAGCGGGGCTCCGAAGAGAAACCCCCGCGATTCGATGGCGACGACGGCGTTCAGTCCGGCTTGCCGGTATTCGTCGGTGAACCGGTCGACGACGTACTTAAAGGCATCAGGGGTCTGGAGGAGGGGCGTGATATCGCGGAAGAGGATGCCCTGCTTGGGGAAGTCGGGGATATCACGGATGAACTGCTTCAAGTCCATGGGCGGCGTAGAGTATAACAGGGGGAACGAGCCAGGGGCCGGACGAGATGTAGGGGCGACCTTGGGGTGAGGGTGCGTGGTGTGGGTGGTCGCCCGCCCGAGGGTTGCATGTGAAGGGTCGCTTGCCAACCAGAAAGCCGATCCGCCTCGTCCGCCAAGTGTACGAGGGAAATCAGGCTTATAGCGTCACAGTCGGAACAGCGCGCCGCGCCGCTTCATTCGGCGACGAGGACGTCGTTACGATTGGCCGGAACGCACTTTCCGAAGCGGCGGGGCGTCATGGTGTCGACGTTCTCGCGTACTGCTTCATGCCGGACCATTTCCACCTCCTCGTAGAGGGCCGCGACGGCAGCAATCTAATTGACTTTATGAAGCTCTTCAAGCAGTTAGCTGGCTATCGCTACAAAACGATGTTTGGCCGCTCTCTTTGGCAAAAGGGTTACCATGATCATGTTTTGAGGAGAGAAGAAGACATCGGGGCCGTCGCCCGGTACATCTTTGCGAATCCGGTGCGTGCAGAACTCGTCGAGGCAATGGAGGACTATCCGTATTCGGGCGGCATTCTCTTTAGCGAGGTTTCGGGCGACCTCCCCCCGCGCCCCGCCCCGCGGCCCGAAGGTCGCCCCTACGAAGATGGATCGCATGCTTGACCGAAACCGCCTGAAGCAGCGGGTGACGGCTGACGTCGACCGGCGGCGCAAGGAGCTCATCGAGCTCTCGCTGAATATCCACGCCAACCCTGAGGTCGCCTTCGAGGAGCATAAATCGGCGGCGGTGTTAAGCGAGTTCTTGGAGGCTAATGGCTTCGTGGTTGAGAGAGGAATCTGCGAAATATCGACGGCGTTTCGGGCAACTGCCGGGTCAGGCGAACCGCGCATCGCCCTGCTCGCCGAGTATGACGCTCTTCCGGGAGTGGGACACGGCTGTGGGCACAACATTATCGGGACGGCTTCATGCGCGGCCGGGATCGCTCTGAAGCCCCTGCTCGAAGATAGCGCAGGGACGGTCATGGTGATCGGGACGCCGGCGGAGGAGGCTGCCGGCGGCAAGGTGTACATGGCCGCTCGCGGGGCGTTTCACGGCCTCGACTGCGCGATGATGGTGCACCCGGGAAACCGGAACACCGCAGTGGCGTTCGCGCTGGCGTGCCTGGAGCTGGACGTCGAATTCGAGGGCAAGGCGGCCCACGCTGCGGCCCGGCCTGAGGCCGGGATAAACGCCGTCGACGCCATGGTCGCTGCCTTCGCGAACATCGGCCTGCTGAGGCAACAGCTTCGCGACTCGGCGCGGGTGCACGGGATCATCACGGATGGCGGGCAGGCGGTGAACGTTATCCCGCATCACACGGCGGCCAAGCTGCTAATCCGTAGCGAGGATGACGACTACATGGACGAAGTCCTGAAGCCGAAGGTCCTGGGCTGCTTTCAGGGGGCGGCGGTCGCGACCGGCTGCGGATTGAAGTATCGCTGGGGGGAGGAGTCACGCTACAAGGCGATGCGCACGAACCGCGTACTGGCGGATGCGTATCGAACGAATGTCGAGGCACTCGGCCGGAAGGTGGTTGAGCAAGAGTCGCACAGGTCGATGGGCTCGACCGACATGGGGAATGTGAGCACGATCGTTCCGGCGATCCACCCCAGCATTGCCATTGCTCCCCACGACGTGCCCGTGCATACCGTGGAGTTCCGCGAGATCGCCGCGAGCGAGGCGGGGCATCAGGGGCTTATCGATTCAGCGAAAGTGCTGGCGATGACGGCGATCGATGTTCTGCTGGACGATGAGCTGCGGAAGCGGATGCGGGAAGAGTTCACGGGCTCGAAGTGAGAAGGCCGAGGTCACGGACCGGAATTCGGAAGGTGTCCAGATGACGGCCTCAGATCCCGTCGTGGCGCTTGACGCCATGGGCGGAGACAATGCGCCGGGGGCCATCGTGGAAGGGGCGGTAATGGCGGCGCGCCAGCTCGGGGTACGGGTCGCGCTGGTTGGCCAGACCGAGGCGATCGAGCGAGTGTTGGGGCGTCTGGCGCCGCGACCCGATGCGATCACCGTCATCAATGCGCCTGACGTAATCGACATGGACGAGCACCCGGCGCAGGCAGCGCGACAGAAGAAGCAGTCGTCGATCGTCGTTGGGCTGCGCATGCTGAAGCAGCGCGAAGCGGACGCTTTCGTATCGGCTGGAAACACCGGCGCGGTGATGGCCGGCGCGATCATGCATGTGGGGCGTGTGCGCGGGATCGAGCGACCGTCGCTGGTTGGTCTGCTGCCGTTCGCGGGCAAACTGACGGCGTTCCTGGATGTGGGTGCCAATGCCGACGCGCGGCCGGAGTACCTCCTGCAGTGGGCGCAGATGGCGGCGGTCTACATGGAGCACGTCTGGAAGGTCGAGAGGCCGAGCGTGGCTCTCCTAAACATCGGCGAGGAGGAATCGAAGGGAAGCGCTGTCGTGCAGGAAGCTTACGAGCTGCTCGAAGCGAGCGGGCTCAATTTCATCGGCAACGTGGAGGGCCGCGACGTCCCGCTCGGTGGAGCGGATATCATCGTGACGGACGGGTTCACGGGCAATGTGGTCGTGAAGACGATGGAGGGCACGGCGGACCTGATAATGAACGAGCTGCGGAATGCGATCACGAGTCGGCCGTGGTATGCAGCGGCGGGGCTCGTGTTGACGCCTGCGTTCTCAGCCCTTCGGAAGAAGTTCGATTATCGAGAGTACGGTGCAGGGCCGCTCTTGGGCGTGAACGGGCTAGTGTTTATCGGCCACGGGCGGAGTGACGCGCGGGCGATCTCGAGCGCACTGAAAATGGCGCGCGAGGCGGCGCAATCGGGGATGCTCGAGGCGATCCGGGAGGCGGCGCCGACGCGGGCGGTGGCCGGGCGGGCGGGCATCGCCGACTCCTCAACGGAGGAAGTCGAAGCGACTTAATAGCGGCGGCTCGGCCTACGGCTCGAGCCAGCCAGCGAGAAGGCGTGAAAGCGGTTCGATGGCCGAGTCCAGGTCGAAGCTGTCGGCAGCGAGGCGCGCCTGCATCATGGTGCCCTCGACAACGGCGATGAGCACCGATGCTATGAACTCGACATCGAGGTCGCGGCGAACGAGCCCGGCTTCGCGGCCTGCGTTCAGGATCTCGATGGCGAAGCTGCGCCAGTTGCGGTACATCGCCGCGAGTTGTTCGCGTACCTTCGCGTCTCGTGACGCGTGTGCCGCGAACTCCATGAAGAGCGCGGACCAGAGCGGGTCTTCGCGGTTCAGGGCGAAGATGCTGCGCAGGACCGTCTCAAGGTTCTTGGCGACAGGTACGTCCGCATCCACGGCCTCGCGGAAGGCGGAGAGTTGGCGGCTGATGCGCTCCTCGAGCATCGCCCAGAAGATGTCTTCCTTGGCTTCGAAGTGTACGTAGAAGGCGCCCTTCGAGAAGCCTGCCACGCGGACGATCTCGTCGACGGTGGCGCGCTCGTAGCCGTTGCGAGCAAAGACGCCGAGGGCGGAGTCCATGAGCCGCCGGCGGGTCTCTTCGCGCCGGCGGCGTTTCGGCGGCGATTCAGCAGTGGTAACCATGTTTGATGAGATTATACCGGAGGGTTCTGCGCCCAGGGTTCTTGTTAACCGTTTTCCTGACTGCGGCCGCCGAAGCGGAACCACATCCTGAGTGCCTGACGCAGGTTGCGCAGGGCCTCCTCAGAAGGGCGGTCGGCGACGAGGCAGCGGTCGATGTGATGGTCGATGATCAGAAGGCCAGCCTGGTCGAGGCTGCTGCGCGCAGCCATCAGCTGCGTAACAACATCTTCGCAGACACGGTCCTCTTCGAGCATTCGATGGATGCCGCGGATCTGACCTTCGATCCGGCGCAGCCGCGTGAGGATTGCTTCCGTTTCAACGTTCGTCTGTTCGGGTGCCCGCTGTTCTTGCATTGACATACCCCTCAGGGGTATAATAGCATCATCGCAGGCCGGGGTCAACGCGGCCGGCAAATGCTGAAGGAGGAACGATGGCAAAGCCCGCAGAAGTAAATGACGCCGAGTGGGACCAGGAGGTTCTGAAAAGCCAACTGCCGGTGATGGTGGACTTCTGGGCGCCATGGTGCGGTCCCTGCCGCATGGTAGCTCCGATCGTCGAGGAACTGGCGGACGAGTACAGCGGCAAGGTCCGGTTCTATAAGATCAACACCGACGACAATGTCGGGACAGCTTCCAAGTACGGCATTCGCAGCATCCCGACTCTGTTGGTGTTCAAGGACGGCCAGATCGTCGACCAGTTGATCGGATTCCGGCCGAAGAGTGATCTCAAGCGCTCCTTGGAGAAGGCTCTTTCCTAACAGTGGCCCCAGAAGGAAACAACAAACGCGACCCCGCTGAAGGGGCCGAAGAGTACGACATCGTAATCATCGGTGGCGGGCCGGCCGGCCTAGCGGCCGGACTCTATGCGGCGCGCGGACTGCACAAGACCCTTCTCCTCGAGAAGGGCGTTGTCGGCGGCCAGATCGCGCTTACAGAGCTGGTTGAGAACTACCCCGGCGTACCCACCGTCAACGGATTTGACCTGGCGCAAACGATGCTCAAGCAGAGCGAGTCGTACGGGATGGAGACGGACTACAGCGCCGTATCCGCGGTGGAGCGCGCAGGCGAGAAGTGGATCGTCAAGACGGAAGAGCGGAACATCATTGCGAAGGCGGTGATCGTAACGAGCGGCGCTGACTACAACCGATTGGGCGTGACTGGCGAGGAACGTCTGACCGGCAAGGGCGTCTCGTACTGCGCAACGTGCGACGCAGCGTTTTTCAAAGGCCAGGACGTGGCTGTCGTCGGCGGTGGCGATGCGGCGATGGACGAGGGCTTATTCACGAGCCGCTACGCCGACAACGTAACAGTCCTACACAGGCGCGATGAATTGAGGGCCAGTCGAATTCTCCAGGAGCGGGCGTTCGCGAACCCCAAGATGAAATTCCGCTGGAATACCATAGTCGATGCAGTCGTGGGCGACGGGCAGGTGACCTCCCTGCGGTTGCGTGATGTTGTCACCGGCGACGAAAGCACTCTACCGGTGGGCGCCGTGTTCATCTTCATCGGCCAGCATCCGAATTCAGGGTTCTTGAAGGGGCTTGTGAAGATGGACGCGGGCGGCCACGTCATTGTCGATGAGTGGATGCGAACGCAGCAGCCGGGACTGTTCGCGGCCGGCGACGTGCGCCAGAACTCGGCACGCCAGGTTGCCAGCTCTGTCGGCGACGGCGTGACGGCGGCGATTGCTGCGGACCATTACCTCAGCAGCAAGTTCAGTAGTCACGCGGCCGTGGCTTCACCGGACTAGGCGCGCAGCGACTGCTTGCTCCTTGCTACCGGTTCCTCGATCCTATTCGACGCGGGAGTGGAAGGGTCCCGGTGGGCCTCTCGGTCTTCAAAACCGTTGTAGGGCGGTAGGACCGTCCTGGGTGGGTTCGACTCCCATGCACTCCCGCCAAGGTGTTCTGACTACTTGATGACAATCACGTTGCCGTACACAGGCTGTCCGTCCATTGCCACGATCACCTCATATTCGCCAGGGAGAGGTGGATCGTCGAGCGAGAAGGGATATCCTTCGTAGTACCCTGCGTAGAGGTCGTCCTCCCCAATCTCCTCCGGGGCTGGCCCCAAAGGCTTGCCGTCCTTCATCCAGCGCACGCTGAGCAGCGATCCAGGCGCGAGGCTCGCGCTCTCAATGACATAGCCGAGTGCGCCTTCGTTGGCGAACAGTTCTTTGGCTTTCGTCGGAGATATCCCCTCCTCGTGGTCGAACCCGGTTCCGACCGCGAACGACTGGAACGGGGGAGAGGACACCGCGGCGGCCGGAGCGACAACGAGCACCCCCTTGCGCGCCAACTGGCCCCCCAGGAATACGTAAACGTCGATTACGCCGGGCTCCAGGCCCTCCGGCAGCGCGATCGGGAGTACGGTTTGGGCGGCCTCGTTAGCGTCAAACGACCCAGAGGCGATGCGGACGCCGTTTCGTTCGGCTGTCCAGGAAAGTGTTGTGCCAACAGGGAAGGACGCATACTGAGCGATCGCATACACGAGGCTCGGCTGGCCGTCGTAGAACAGTATCTCGTCACGAGTCTCCGCATCGCGGTAGAAACGCAGCGGCCCAACATAGGCGTCGTCTCCGATGTGCAGCGTTGCCGTCGCAATTTCCTCGTAGTCGAACGAGATAGTGAGGATGTTTTGGCTCGGCTCGCCGGGTAGCTGGTTCTCCAGCTGGATCCACGCCGTGCCCTTGTTTGTTCCGGGCCACGTTTGCTGGCCTCCCGCGTACGCGAACCCGTTTTGCGACCATGCCCACGTCAGGTCCTGGACGCCTGCCGCGTTATCGAACCTGAAGTACGCCCATACGCGTGGCCGGTCGAAGGTCACCGACAGTCGACCGGGAGGCTCTTCGAGCGTCCGCTCCTCGGCGAAGGTCACGAAGTTCACCACGGGAGGCCCATCGGGTATCAGGTCGCCGTCCTCAGATTCAGTGATAAAAGCCTCCGCCGGGACCGAGGCCTGATATTCGTGGGACTGATCCATCCGTTCGGCGTAGGCGTTGGTACCGCTGACCACCCGCTTCGCCCACTCCAGGTGCCAGGGTCGCTCGTCAGCCTTCTCGGCTATCTGGATGTATGCGGCCGCGTAATCACGGGCCTCCTCCTCGCGACCTAAATTCCACAGGTAATACGCCGCCAAGTAGTGTGCATTTGGCATCTCAGGGTAGAAGCCTATTGCCTCGATTGCTTCGGCCGTTGCCCGCGTGTAGCCCTCAGACTCCCCCGTGCCGCCGTAGGCGTTTGCCGCGAGCAGGTGGTCCATATAGCAGTCGTAGTTGTGGTCTTTGAACCCAGTCTCGCAGTTATCCAACTCCATCGCCTTGCGCAAATACGCCTGCGTTGCATCGTTGTCACGATGCAAATCAAGGGTGGCCCTCTCCCGGTACGCCGTCGCTAGCTTGGGGTCGAGTTCGATCGCCTTATCCAGGTCAGCGGCCGCCTGCTCGTCTCCGTTCTTTTCCCCGTACGCTTTGCCCCTCTGAACGTACGCCGCGTCGAATTGAGGAGCGAGCTCGATGGCCAGCGTGTACTCTCTGATGGCCTCTCGTCGGGCGAGATCGTCCCGCGCGCGGAGATAGTGCGTGTAGGCCGACTCCGTGTCCGCCAGCGGTATTCGCCCCGGCGACCCCGGCCTTACCTTGATGGACGTGGGCTGAGTCTCTCCCGCCTTGATCACGGAGAAGTCATCGCCCTTGTCGTCCAGGGAGTGGAAGTAGCGTGTCAACTGTTCTTCGCTTGTGATAGGTGTTCCCGCCAATGCCACTATCATGTCGCCTGTTTGAAGTCTCTCGCGGTAGGCGCTGGTTTCGAGGTTCACCCGCAGTATCACGCATCCCGGTACGTCAGGCAGGCCGTGGCGTTCGCGCAGGTATTTTGTCGCCGTGGCGCACGTGAACCCCAGCACTGGCTTTTCGGCTGTAACGTCGAACTCCGATTCGGCGATAAGCGCGCCGGCGACGATAACGCCGAGGAACATGAGGCCCAGCGCGTGCTGGCGGAAAAAGCGGACCAGTGCCGGCCCCTGGTTCCACCCCTCTAGCGGCAGTTGATGTCTCGCAAGGTGCGCGCGCACCGTCCGATAGATCTCGCGCTTCGTATCGGATGGGAACCCAGAGGTCTCGTACGTCAATTGACGGTGGAGGCCTTCGGCACGGAAGCGCGTAAGGTCGTCCACCACCGTGAATCTCCGCACCTCCCACCACTTCATCGACCGTCTTGAAACCAACTCGCGCACCGCGAAGCCGTCTTCACTGATCGTCAGCGTACGGCTCATGCTGAGCAGGAGAGGCGTGCCGTGGGCGAAGATGAGGAAAATTTCGGCCACGATGAGCAGCAGTGTCAGCAGACCCCAGCCTTCTTGCGCGAGAGTCGCGAAGAACGAAGCGAGTATCGCGATCCCGAGCACCGAAAAGACAAATGTCTGGAGGAAATGCCGCCGGCGAAATACCCGTGGTGTCAGGAGGGCCTCTTCGTCAATGGCCTCCGATGTGATCTCAGCCAGTGACGGAGGCTGCGGCCGCGTAGGCGCCCGCCATCCAAATTTCTTGCCCAGAAACCGGCTAACGAGAGAAAGGATGATTATTAGGGCGACCCACGCCGCCATGCTAGCCACCGTATCCGTCACGAATAACAGGACGCGTTACGGTGGCTCCGCGTTTCGACTGTCGACATCCCGGAAATCCGGACGCACCTTTGCGGCTTCGACTCCCATGCACTCCCGCCAGGCGTGCGCCGGTGCGGTTTCAGTTGTCGGTTGTCAGTTCTTGGTTCTCGAAGGTTCGGCGATCTGCTAAGGTCGACTTCGAGATGATGTACGTTTTGTACGGATCGGACTCGTTCTCACGGTCGGAGGCACTCAGTGCGATCAAGGCTGAGCTCGACGTTAATGCGATGCTGTCCCCGAACACCACGCGCCTTGATGCGCGGCAGGCTGCACCGCAGGATGTGTTCGCCGTTTGCGACACCTTGTCGATGTTTGGCGAGCGCCGCCTGGTGGTCCTCGAAGGCGCACTAAGCCAGGCAGCCGGACGGACCGGTGGCAGGCAGTCGAAACGGAAGCCCGCTGAGGCGGCAATCGAGCGCAGCCCGTGGTGGGCGCTCGTGGATTACGCGCCTCGCATGCCCGAGCAGACGGTGCTGGTCCTCGACGACGGCGAGAACATTGACCGAGAGCTGCTTAAAGCGCTGGAGCCGGTGGCCGACGTGCGACGAAAGTCCCTACCCATGCAAAAGGAGATAGCAGCCTGGGTGCAGTCGCGTGCGCGGACGACAGGCTTGACCATCGAAGGACGAGCGTGCTCGTTGTTAGCTGAGCTGGTCGGTACTGATACCTGGATGCTGGCGAGCGAGCTGGACAAGCTCGCGGCCTATGCTTCGGGGAAGGCCATCAGCGAAACGGACGTAAGGATACTGGTGACCGACGTCCGTGAACGGGAGGGCTACCTGCTGGCAGACGCGGTTGCGGATGGCAAAGCGGCGGCAGCTACGAAAGTGTTGCACGATCTCCTGGCGAAGGGCCGGCCGCCTGCGGTCCTGCTCCTGACAATCGAGAACCGCTACAGACGCATAGCGGCAGCACGCGAGATGGTGGACCGAGGTGAAAGCGGGCGAAACATCGCCGCACGCCTGCGGATCGAGAATCCCTACGCTCTCGAGCGGTTGCTGGACCAGGTATCTCGCTACCCGATGCCGCGCGTTATTTGGGCGCTGGACCGTATCGCGCAGGCGGACTACGACGTCAAGCAGGGGATAATCGATCAGGAGGAACTATCGCTCGAACTGGTGGTCCACGACCTCTCTGCGCCTGCTCCCGCTTCTCAGGCGGCTTAGTCAGTGCGAACACCCGCCCTGGCCGGTTCCTCCTGGTAGATGGGGTTGTAGCAGGCCGCGAGATGTCCTGCTTCTAGCGG
>Ga0209803_1000459_pt1 | contig 26979 bp, 27 predicted proteins | sample GraSoiAngelo_138_FD_185895 | JGI IMG/M metagenome (GOLD analysis project Ga0209803, IMG submission 185895) | Grasslands soil microbial communities from the Angelo Coastal Reserve, California, USA - 14_0929_09_40cm (SPAdes) (version 2) | ecosystem: Environmental > Terrestrial > Soil > Grasslands ...
GGCCAGACCGTCAGACCGTGAGGCTCCTTCCCCTTTACTGGAATGGTTTTCACTTTACCGGTCGCCGTATCGATGGCGTAGACGACGTTGTCGAATCGGCCGGAGAGCCACAGCGTCTTTCCGTCTACGCTGACATTGCCCATGTCGGGACTGCCGCCGCCGGAAATCGGCCACGTGGCGACTATTTTACGAGTGGCGAAATCAATCACCGACACGCTGCCCTTTCCGTGGGGCGGCCCAAAGACTTTGTTAGAGCCGCGATTGACGACGTACAATTGCGTGCCGTCGCGGCTAGGATAAAGTCCATGCGTGCCGACCCCGGTTTTAATGAATCCAATCTCAGCGAATTTGTCACCATCGATCACAAATACGCCATCGGCTTTCATGTCCGCGACATAAAAGACCTTGCCGTCCGGCGCGATGCGAATATCCTGGGGCATTCCCCCCTTCGACACTTTCAAATGCCCAGCAACCTTGTGTTCCACGAGATCAATTTTTGCCAGGCCACCGGAGAATTCACAGGTAAAAATCGCGTAGCGCCCATCGATGGAAAAGTCGGCGTGGTTGATCCCGCCGCAGTTAGGAGTCTTGATGGAGTTTTTGAGCGCCATGGTGTGAGGATCGCGCAGGTCGAGCCGCTTCAGAGATTCGGCGACGACGATCGCTGCGCTGCCGTCCGGCATGAAGTACATGTTGTACGGATCGTCCACGGGTATGGACTTGCCGGGTTTGCCCGTGGTTGGGTCGATAGGAGTAACGCTGCCGTCATTTCGATGTTCGGCGTTGTTGTTTACCCAGAGTGTCTTTAGGTCCCAAGAGGGAACGACGTGTTGCGGATTGATTCCCACGGAATAATGATCGACCACCTGAAAAGTTGTCGGATCGATTACCTCCACGTTATTGGAACGTCGGTTGGGAACGTAGACGCGCGACAGGTGCTTAGCGACAACAGGGCTGAGCTTATCAGGCCGAGTTTCACTGTAGAGATTGTTGGGATTGACCACGGGCGGCATGCCGAGCACCGTTTGGATCGCATGCGCCGCCGAGCTGCCGGCCGGCTCCGCCGCGGAAGCGATATTCAGAAAAAAAAGCAGCGGCGCGACGGCGAAGCCTATGATTATTTTATTGGCGTAATTCTTCAAACTTCGATTCACGTAATCCTCCAAACACACATGCGACTACCGAACGAAGGGTGACACCTGTTAGTAGGGGTTTCTGAATGTTAGACGAAAAATTCAGAAAATTCGACAACGAAAGCTTAAGCGGCGTCTTTTTTCTTTTTGTTCTGGATGGCCCAATAGACGTTTTCCGGTTTGAGCGGCAGATCGTAGACTCTAACTCCCAAGGCATCGGCGACGGCATTGCCGATGGCAGCGGGTGTCGGCGCGAGACCCGGCTCACCCAAGCCTTTGGCCCCATAAGGGCCTTCGGGCTCTGGACACTCGACGATGATCGGAATCATCTTGGGCACGTCCAGCGACGTGACCAAGTGGTAATCGAGAAAAGACGGATTGCGCACCTTGCCGGTATTGTCCACGACCATCTCTTCGTGCAGAGCCGAGCCAATGCCCATCGCTAGACCACCTTCAATCTGCGCGACACAGTTGAGTGGATTGATCGCCTTGCCGACATCATGGGCGGCGGACATTCGCAACAAGCGAACCCTGCCGCTCTCCTCGTCGACCATCACTTCGGCGGCTTGGGTGGCGTACATGTAGAAGGCCGACGCGTGGTCGCTGTGGCCGGTTTCGAGGTCCAAGTCCTTGCCGATCTCATAGGTGTAGGAGCCGTCGCCGCGCACGACTCCGTTGGTTCCGAGTTTTCGGCGGACCACCTCGCCAATCGGCAGGGCCATTTGCGGCTGGTCTTTGAGAAAGACTTTGCCGTGGGCGAAGTCCAGGTCTTGCACGTTGGCTTCGAGCATCGGGCTCGCCGCTTCGGCAATCTGTTGGCGCGCATGAATCGCCGCGCGACGGACCGCGTTGCCCATATGATAGGTGCTGCGGCTCGACGTCGTGGAGGCGTCGTAAGGAATCGCGTCCGTATCCAGCGGGTGCATGAAGACTTTGTCCATCGGGACTTTGAGCTCTTCAGCCGCGACTTGCGAGAGAATCGTGTTGCAGCCTTGGCCGATTTCCACCGTGCCGGCGAGCACGGTTACTTCCCCTCTGCTGTTCACCAAAACTCCGGCATTCGACGTGGTGGGCGACCGCGTCGGCTTCTGGATGCATGCGAAGCCTTTGCCAATCTTTGTACCGAACTTGGTCGGCTGAGTTTTCTTGCCCCATTCGATGGCTGCGGTGGCCTTGATAAGGGTTTCTTTGAGCCCCACCGCGTGAAGCCGCTCGCTCCAGTACGAAACATCGCCTTCGACGAAAATATTTTTCATCCGGATCTCAACTGGGTCCATCCCCAGACGCTTGGCGAGTTCATCCATCTGCTGTTCGCAAGCCCACGCCCCTTGAGGTATCCCATAGCCGCGGTAGGAGCCCGCGACGGGCTTGTTGGTGTAAACCGCATAGCCATCGACTTTGACGTGAGGGATTCGGTACGGACCCGGCGCGGGTAAGCTACCGCGGATGCACACGGTCGGGCTTTTCTCTGCGTAAGCGCCGGCGCCCCAGTAGATCGTCATCTCTCGCGCCATGAGTGTGCCATCTTTTTTCACGCCGCTCTTGCAATAGACCGCGGCTTCATGACGGGTGAGCGTGGAAATGAACGTCTCTTCGCGATTGAACTTGACGCGCACGGGCCGGCCGCTTGTGTGGAACGCAAGGGCTACGGCGATGGGTTCCACTTTAAGGCCGCCCTTGGACCCGAATCCCCCACCCTGTAGCGGATTGATGAAGCGGATTTTTTCCTTGGGCATGTTCAACGCTTCGGTAATCTCGTGCAGTGCCCGGAATGGCGCATCATTGGCGACCCAAATCGTCAGACGACCGCTTTCTTTGTCGAATTGGGCATGCGCTGAATGCGGCTCCATCGCGGCGTGCTGAATGATCGGCACGAAATAACGTTCTTCGAGAATTAGATCGGATTCTTTGAAGCCAATTTCCACATCGCCGGTCCGCAGCTTGAAGTGCTCGGCGATATTCGGCAGGTGCGAGCCGACGATGAATTCAACTTTCCGGTATTTGTCGAAATTTTCATGGATGGCGACGCGACCGGGCTTACAGGCCTCTTCGGGATCGGTATAAACCGGCAGATCTTCATACTCGACTTCGATCAGCTTCACGGCGGTCTCAGCCATGTCTTCGTCCTCGGCGGCGACCGCGGCAACCGGTTCGCCGATGTAACGAACTTTTTCCTGAGCCAGGAACGGCTTGTCCTTAATGGATTCACCGTGCGTCCAGGGCGCATCTTCGCCGGTCACGACCGCGACGACGCCGGGATACTGCTTCGCCTTCACTGTATTGATGCGTTTGATCTTTGCATGCGCCTTAGGGCTAAAAAGGACCTTGCCATAAAGCATGTTAGGGAGGACGAGATCATAGCCATAAATGGCTTGCCCCGTGATTTTTTCGTTAACGTCAACCCGAGTGACTGGTTTGCCAACAACTGTCAGTTCCGACATCTTCCGCTCCTTAAATCGCTTCGCAAAAGGTTCAAGTCGTTCAAGCCATTGAACGCATTGAACAGGTTAAACGTTTTAAACGTTCTTGCTTCTTAACTCTGCGGCGGCATCCTGCACCGCTTGTATGATCTTGGCGTAGCCGGTACAGCGGCAGAGATTGCCGGAAAGCGCGAAACGAATCTCTTCTTCCGTTGGATTGGGGTTCTCGTCCAGCAGCGCTTTGGACATCATCAGCATTCCCGGCGTGCAGTAACCGCACTGGGCCCCGCCATCTTGAATGAATGCTTTTTGAATCGGATGGAGCTCGGGTCCGATCTTCAATCCCTCGATGGTCACGATATCGGTGCCGTCCAGCTCGCCGGAGAGCACCAGACAGGAATTGACCGGCTTGCCATTGAGAAATACGGTGCAAGCGCCGCAATCGCCGGTGCCGCAGCCTTCCTTGGTTCCAGTGAGCCCGATCTCGTCACGGAGTAAGTCCAGCAAGAGGCGATGGCTAGGCACTTCGAGAGTGGTGATTTTGCCATTCAACGTCAATTGAATTTTCTTTTTCATTTTACCTCGTGAATAGGGAATTGGCGTATTGGATCTTGACCCATTACTCCAGTACTCCATCACTCCAATCTTTTTAGTATCTCCGGTCCCGTCTATCGCACCATGAGACTTTGCCGTTGCGCGGGGCTGCAGCGTTTAGAATCGCCCGTTTCGTCATGACACCCACCATGGCGCGGCGATAGTCGGCGGAAGAGCGCACATCGCTGATGGGTTTGCATTCTTTGGCCGTTTCTTCGCCAACTTTGGCGGCCAGCTCGGCCGTGAGAATTTGGCCTTCCAGTATAGCTTCGGAATTTCGCGCGCGGATCGGCGTCGGCGCTACGGCGCCGAGAACGATTCGAACATCGCTGCAACGATTAATATCAGTGAGATTGTAGGTGACGGCGACTCCGACGTAGGCCAAATCCATCATATCGCGGGGTGAGAACTTGATATATTCTCCCACGAGTTGCGGGCTGGTTTTGGGGATCGTGATCTCCGTCAGTATCTCATCGGGTTCCATCACGGTCTGACCGGGACCGCGGAAGAACTCTTCGAGAGGCACGGTTTTCTCGCCGCGCGCGCCAACAATTTTTGCTGTCGCATTCAGGGCGATCAGGCCCGGAGCCACGTCGGCGGACGGCGTGGCATTGGCCATGTTGCCACCGACCGTCGCCCGGTTTCTTATTTGAATCGAACCAACCTCGGCCGCGCTCTGCGCCAGAAAGGGAAATTTCCGTATGATCGCCGGCGAAATTTCGACCTCGCGCATCGTCGTCAATGCGCCGATGGTCACACTCCCGTCAGCATGCTCGCGAATTGCTGAAAGCCCTGGGATTTTTTTCAGGTCCACCACGTATTTCGGTACCAGCCCTTTTTCCTTGATAGCGATTACCAGATCGGTGCCGCCGGCAAGGAAGCGGCCGCCCGGACCGTGCTCTTTTAACAGGCGACTCGCTTCCTGGAGCGAGATAGGTTGGTACATCTCTAAAGGTTCTGGACGTTTCATAAATGACCGCCGTAAGGGCGACCGGCCGGTCGCCCCTACACATCCTTATAATACTATAATACTCTTCCTTATGCTGGATTGGGCTTGACCATACGGCCAATGGGTTTGCCGCAAGGCTCGCCGTCCCTCATCTGCACGTGGCCGCGCACCACCGTGCAAACCGGAACGCCTTTGACCTTCCAGCCGTGCCAAGGAGAAGGTTTGTTCTTGCTGTGGAGCTTGTTAACGTCAATCACCGCTTCTTTGTCCCTATCGATGATGGTGACGTCGCCGTCGGAGCCGAGGCGGATCGCGCCTTTCTTCGGATAGATCTGCCAAACCTTCGCCGGGTTCTCGCAGGCCACTTTGACGTATTGATTGAGGGTCAGCCTGCCTTTGTTGACCTCCGTCAGGATTAACGGCACGCCGGTTTCAACGCCGCAAAAGCCGGAGATGCAATCCCAAATCGCCGGCTTCGTGAGCTTGCCGTAGAGATCCGAACCCTTCTCATCGAGCGTGTGGGGGGAGTGGTCAGTGGCGAGCATGTCGACATAACCATTGCGCAGACCATCCCACAAGACCTCGGCGTGATCTTTGGTGCGAACCGGCGGGTTCATCTTCAGCAAAGAGCCGACTTGGTCCATATCGTTGGGTTCACGCAAAAGATAGTGCGGTCCGGTCTCTGCGGTGACTCTCAGTCCCCGGGCCTTGGCGTCGCGCACCATGTAGGCCGCCTGTTTGGAGCTCATGTGAAAAACGTGGAGCTTCGTGCCGAAGGTTTCGGCGAAGAAGAGCGCGTGGTGCACGGATTCCGCCTCGCAGATATCCGGACGGGAGGCCTCCCAGTAACGCGCGTCGTTCTTCCCCTCGGTTTTGAGCTTATTGGTGCAGTAGGCCATGATCTGCCGGTTCTCGGCGTGTATACCCAGCGGCAGCTTCGATTGCGCGATGTAATCGAAGGCCTCCATGCACATACCGTCATCGGGGAAGGGGAGATTGCCGATCGTTTCGCCGAAGAAGATCTTGAAGCCGATGGCGCCGGCGGCGGCCATCGGAAGAATGTTTTTGGTATTCGTTTGGACAACGACGCCGGTCACGCCGAAATCGACTAAGGACTTTTGCTCTCCCAGTTGTTGCTTAACCTTGACTTGCTCGGCGTCTGCCGTCGGAGGCACGGTATTCGGCATGTCAACAACAAAAGTGACTCCACCACAGACTGCGGCTGTCGAGCCCGTGGCGAAATCTTCTTTGTGAGTCATGCCGGGCTCTCTAAAATGGACGTGTCCGTCGATGATACCGGGGAGAATATGTTTACCTTTCGCGTCGATCTCCTCTTTGCCTTGGGGTAGCTGGTCGTCCGCGCCGATGGCAACGAATTTCTCGTTGCTGATGGCCACGCCCCCTTTGAAGGTTTCCTCAGGTGTCACTACCCAACCATTCTTAATGACTAAATCTGCCGCCATGTTTCTTCCTTTCCGTTTGGTTTTTTCTCAATTCACGGTTTCGCTGCTTTGCAGTTCGCGCATCTCCTGTCTCTGCTTCAAATCGATGAGAACGTTATCCTTACCCGCTCGAATGTGCGAGCGAATAATTGTGACGGCTTGTTGAACGTCGCGTTGCTTCATGGCCTCGAAGAGCCGAAGATGTTCTTGATGAGCCGTCATGCCCCGAGCCGGGTCATAGAGACCATCGGTGCGCCTTTTCAAGATAATGCGTTCGAAAATTTGCGCCAATGTTTTCGTCAGCGTGGCGTTGCCGGATAGGCGCGCGATTCCCAGATGGATATCCTGATCATAGACGAGTCGCTCCTTAGTGAACCGTTTTTGCACGTCCTCGCCGTACCGGTCCACCTTGTTCACGAAATCATCGAGCCCATCATCAGTCAAGTTCTCGATGGCTTTTTCCACGGCAAACGCCTCTAAAGCTTCGCGGAGATCGTAAAGCTCTTCCGCCTCTTGCAATCTAATTTCTTTGCAGGTAAAACCGCGATTCGGCAGAAAGGAGACATAGCCTTCCTGCACGAGACGGGTCAGAGCTTCTCGAACGGGAGTCCTGCTGACACCGAGACGTTCGCTGAGTTCCTGATGATGAAGTTTTTGGCCCGGCAAGACCTCATTGCACAAGATTAGATTTTTAATCTGATTATAAACCCGGGCGGAGAGATTTTCCGATCCTCGTGCTCTTGATTTAGGATTGCGCAACGTGTAGGCCATGAAAAACGGGATTGCATGAAAAATTTTATGCAAACTTTCGTCGCGAAGCTATCTAATCCAAACGTGATTGTCAATCACGGTGGGTCAATACTTGAAAAAACAATTGAAAATGATAGTTCCTAGTGCGTTCTTGTCGGTTATTGGTACTTGCAGGATGTCCTTTGGGCTTCGATTTGGCTGATAAAACAACTTAAAACAACTTATAAATAAATCAGGAGGCATTGTGGCACAAACCAAATTACAGGCGACGGGATTACGAATGGAGTACTATCAGCCGAGAACCGGTGGAAGACTTCTGGCGCTCGACAACGTCAACCTCACGGTTGAAGACGGCGAGTTCGTCAGCATCGTCGGGCCCAGCGGCTGCGGCAAGACCACGTTCATCAATCTCTGCGACGGCTTACTCAAACCGACGGCCGGTAATTTAGTCAAACGTGACGTTCGGCTTGGAATGTCAAAGTCTCAACAATACGGAAGGGGTCGAGCGGGCGCGTAAGTTTATCAAACTGGTCGGGCTGACAGGATTCGAAGAACATTATCCCCACGAGCTATCCGGCGGAATGCAGCAGCGCTGTAACCTTGCGCGGGCGCTGACCGTGGATCCTGAGATCCTGATCATGGACGAGCCCTTTGCCGCGCTGGATGCCCAAACCCGTGAAATCATGCAATTGGAGCTGTTGCGGATTTGGCGAGAAGCGCAGAAGACGGTTCTCTTCATCACTCACCAGATCAATGAAGCGATTTACCTGGCGGATCGCGTTATCGTATTCGGTGCCCGTCCCGGTCGAGTAAAAGAAACAATCAAGATCGATATCCCGCGGCCACGCGACCTTGCCGTAAAGCGGGCTAAACAGTTCCTGCAATATGAAGATCACCTCTGGACCTTGATCGAGGAGGAGGTCAAAAAGACGATGATCCAGGACCAGGTCGTGCACAATATCAACCGGTAGTGACTTAGTCCGGGAGGCACAGGGTGCGGAGGTTTAACTCCCAAACCCTCATTCTCATCGGGGCAATTGCATTCGTCCTCTATCTGGCTGGCGTGCCTCTGGTGATGCTTCTTTACGGGAGCATTCGGAGCGCGCCGATCGGAGAGCCCGGAGCGACATATACTATTCAGAACTACGTCAAGGCCTACTTTGATAAAGAATTTTACTTTCTTCTCCTCAACTCTATCTATTACGGCCTCGGTACCTGTACGCTGACTTTTTTAATCGGGACGTTTCTCGCCTGGGTTAGCGAGCGCACGAATACGCCGCTAAAAAAGCTCTTTGTGGTCATGTCGCTGATCCCGTTTATCATTCCGGGAATTCTCAGCACTATCTCGTGGATTTTATTGCTCAGCCCCAAGATCGGTTTGATCAACCTGGTAGTCAAGGATTTTTTGGGCTTGGAATCTGCGCCCTTTAACATTTATACCATGTGGGGGATGATCTGGGCCGAATCGATCCACCTCTATCCGCTCGTCTTTCTCCTGATGTCTGCAGCGTTCCGAAACATGGATACGTCGTTAGAAGAGGCGGCGCTGACGGCCGGATCCAGCACCTTTTCGACGTTCTGCCGCGTTACGCTTCCCCTGATGCGTCCTGCCATGTTTAGCGTCCTACTGATAAATTTTATTCGTGGTATCGAGGCTTTCGAGGTGCCGGCATTGATCGGAGTCCCGGCGAAAATCTCTGTCTTCACTACAAAAATTTTCCTGGCCATTCACCAGTTTCCTTCGGACTTCGGGTTGGCTGGCGCCTACGCCGTGACGCTCTTAGTGATCAGCACCACCGGGGTTCTCATTTATGGGAGGATCACCCGGCGCGAAGAGCGCTATGCGACTGTTACCGGAAAAGGCTATCGCCCGCGGGTGATTGATCTTGGAGTCTGGAAATATTTGACCCTCGGGGTTTCTTTCCTGATTTTCTTTTTGGCGGTGATTCTGCCGGTTTTCGTTTTGCTCTGGTCCTCGTTCATTCCGTATTATGGCGTGCCTTCACGCGAGCTGATGGAGAAAATGACCTGGGCCAATTACCAATACATTCTCAACTATCCGCTTGCGCTGACCGCCTTTAAGAACAGTTTCTATCTCTCCGTCGGCTCCGCGACGTTGGTGATGCTTTTGACATCGCTCATCGCTTGGATCACCGTGAAGACCAAACTGCCGGGCCGCGCCCTGCTCGACAACATGACTTTTATTCCGATCGCTATGCCGGGCATTGTTTTGGGCGTGAGCCTGATCTGGGTCTATCTCACTCTGCCGATTCCGATTTACGGCACCATCTGGGTTTTGCTTTTGGCTTACATCACCAAGTTCATGCCCTATGGGATCCGGGCGGCTTCGGCTTCGATGATCCAAATCAACAAAGAACTGGAAGAGGCCTCGCTGACGGCCGGCGGCACTTGGTTTCAGACCTTTAGAAAAGTAATCCTTCCTTTGCTGATGCCCGGTTTTACAGCGGGCTGGATCTATATCAGCATCATCGCGCTCCGGGAGCTTTCGACCTCTATATTGCTGTATTCTTACAACAGCACGGTGCTGTCGATTATGGCATTTGACTTATGGGAAGGCGGACAATACACCTATGTCTGCGCGCTCGGCGTATTGATGGTGCTTTTGCTGGTTACGATGGCTTTTGTCGCACGCAAGCTCGGCGCGAGAGTCGGTATCGCGGAATAGATTCGTGTCGCTGATCGCGGGCTGACGAATTCGGGAGGCCAAATGGCAGAGAAGAAAGACATGGTTCAAATCGAGGCGCTGGAAAAATATTTCGGCGAAGATAAGGAACGGGTGCATGTTCTAAAAGGAGTGACACTGAATGTCCCCCAGGGGTCGCTCTACACTTTCCTGGGGCCGAGCGGTTGCGGTAAAACTACGACCCTCCGCTGCGTCGCGGGTCTCGAACGGCCCGAAGGCGGTAGGATCAGTATCGGTGGGCAGACCGTCTTCGCGTTCGGTGAACGGCTGTATGTCCCGACCAATAAACGGCCCATCGGTATGGTTTTTCAATCCTACGCGATCTGGCCCCACATGACCGTGGCGGAAAACGTCGCCTATCCTCTCACGGTTCAACGGCGACCGAAAGTCGAAATCAAAAAGAGGGTAACCGATGTCTTGAGAATCGTCGGCTTGGACGGTTTGGAAGACCGCCCGGCGCCGAAGCTTTCCGGTGGTCAACAGCAGCGAGTCGCGTTCGCGCGAGCGCTTGTGAACGAGCCCAAGGTCATGCTCCTGGACGAGCCGTTGAGCAATCTCGATGCCAGGTTGCGCGTGCAGATGAGATCCGAGATCAAGGCGCTGCAGAGAAGGACCAATATCACCACTATTTTCGTCACTCACGATCAATCTGAAGCGCTGGCCATTTCCGATCAGATCGCCGTCATGCACGGGGGCAAACTGATCGAAGTTGGCGCGCCTCATCAGCTATACGCCCGTCCGACAAGACGTTTCACTGCGACATTCTTGGGGCTGACCAATTTAATCGAAGGTAAAGTGGTTGAGCTGAACGGCGATTCGAAACCGGGAAAAATCCAGACCAAGAAAGGCCTGCTCACTTTCATTCCAGCCCCAGGACTGAAAAAGGACCAAGCGGCCGTGATTTCGATTCGGCCGGAGAATATTCCCTTGCACAAAGAAAAGCCGCAAGGGTTGGAGAATGTTCTCGAAGGAACGGTCAAGGAAGCGATTTTTATGGGCGATGCGTATCAATGTAAGGTTGCCGTGGGCGACGATTTACTCGCGGTTCACACCCATCCTTTCAATGCCGTAAAGCCAGGGGATAAGGTGTACCTCCATCTCGATCCGGGAAGTTGTAACGGTCTGCCCGCTGAAGATACGGAGGGTGTTGATGAATCGATGCTGGGCAACTAATATAAAGCTCTTGGAGACTGAAAGGAGAATGAATCAATGACCGCACTAGAGGCGAGAAAGTTAGCCGAAGACGAAATGAAAGCTGGAAAAACGCCGAAATACACGGACCTCCGTGACTGGTTGGAAATCGTTGACAGCATCGGTGAGTTAAAGAAGGTCGATGGCGTCGATTGGAATTTGGAAATGGGTACGCTCGCCGAGCTTTTATCCCGCGAGTCTAAAAGCGGTGTGGTGCCGGCAGTGCTCTTCGACAATGTTCCGGGATATCCAAAAGGATTCCGGACCCTGTTTGCCCAGAATGCTTCATTCAAACGCATGGCGCTGAATCTAGGCTTGCCCATGGAACTATCCAACTTGGATTTGGTGCGAGCCTTCCGCCAGAAGCTCGTCACCCATGAGCCGATCAAGCACAAAGTCGTCACGAAGGGTCCGATTCTTGAGAACGTCGATTCCGGTGACAAGGTCAACCTGCTCAAATTCCCGGTGCCGTTCATGCACGAGCTCGATGGCGGTCGCTTTATCGGCACTGCGTGCCTGGTCACTACCCGCGACCCAGACGAAGGCTGGGTGAATTTCGGCGCCTATCGCGGCATGGTCCACGATGCGAAGAGCATGGGACTCTACATCTCGCCGGGAAAGCACGGCAACATCCAGCGCGCCAAGTATTTCGACCGCGGCAAGCCCTGCCCCGTAGTTATCTCCGTCGGCCAGGATCCGGTGCTCTTTATGGTCTCAGGCAACGAGATCGATTACGGCGTGTCGGAATTCGATTATGCCGGCGGTCTCAAGGGCTCGCCGATTGAAGTTATCGAAGGGAAATCCACTGGGCTGCCGTTTGCAGCTAGCGCTGAAATTGTCATCGAAGGGTGGATGGATCCTACCGACAGAAAGACCGAAGGCCCGTTTGGCGAATGGACCGGTTATTATGCCAGCTCGAGCCGTCCTGAGCCGGTTGTGCGAGTAGAAAATGTCTACTACCGCAATGATCCAATTCTTTGCTGTGCCCGGCCGGGCAGACCGCCTTCAGACTACTCCATTGCTAAATGCATGGTGAAAGCGGCGTTGATTTGGGAACAGGTCGAAAAAGCCGGCGTTCCTGATGTGAGGGGTGTGTGGTGTCACGAAGCCGGCGGTGGCCGCCTGTTCAACATCATCTCGATCAAACAGCGCTATCCCGGCCATGCGCGCCAAGCCATGTTGGTCGCCTCCCAAGTCCATGCTGGCGCGTACCTCGGGCGCTATGTGATCGTCGTCGATGAGGACATCGATCCGACCAACACCTTCGACGTTCTCTGGGCGCTGGCCAGCCGTTCCGATCCGGTGGAATCTATCGAGATCCTGCGCCGCTGCTGGAGCGGTCCGCTCGATCCGCGCATTCACCCGAGCAAGAAGGGCTTCAACTCCCGCGCGGTGATCGACGCCTGCCGTCCGTTCGAATGGATGAAGGACTTCCCGCCGGTGGCTGAATCGAGTCCCGAGCTGAGAGACAAAGTTCGCGCGAAGTGGAAAAAGGTCATCGAAGGCTAAACACGGACTGTTAATCGATGCCTAACCAAGGGGTGGCTGTTTGAACAGTCACCCCTTTTTTTCTCCACACACTACAGTTTGATGGGCAGGCGCTCGGCAAGAATAATTTGTTTGGGCGTGACGCGCGTACGATACGGCAACGCTTCCACGCCGGCCTCGACGGCCCGGCGCAACCAACGGCCGTACTCTTGATCGATTTCATCGGCGGGCCGAAAAGAGTTGCAGTCGCTTCGCTGCACGACAAACACCACTGCGGCGCGATGTCCTCTTCGGCGAAGCCAAATTAGTTCCTTCAGATGTTTGAGTCCACGCTCGCTGACGGCGTCCGGGAATGCTGCGGCGCCATCAATGGCAAGAGTGACGTTTTTGACCTCTACGAAACATGAGCCGTTGCTGTCTTGAAGGCAAAGATCCAGGCGCGTTCCCTGGCGAGTGCAGACCTCGCGCCGAATCGATTCGCAGCCGTGCAATTCACGGATGACTCCGCTTTCTATCCCCTCGGTGACAAGGCGGTTAGGATGGAGTGTGTTGATACCCACCCAACCGCCATCAACTCGGATCATTTCCCAGGTGTACAGAAGCCGCCGCCCCTCTTTGTTGCTGCGCGAAATATAGACGGCGCTGCCCGGAGCCTTGCAGCCCATCATGCTGCCGGTGTTCGTGCAGTGAGCCGTGACGATCGCGCCGCTGGCTACTCGAACGTCGGCGAGAAAACGCTGGTAGCGCTGGATCAAAGTTCCACGGATCAGGCGGGATGGAAACTGCATCGTGTGAATATAATTCACTCCAAAGAAAAATCCCACTCGCCAGCGGTTTGTTGCGCTGGCCATACTCCTTTGTTAGGTTCGATAAAAAATCATACTTTGAGACAGAGAAGAAATGACAAAACAAGCGCTCAAATACGTCGGCCAAAGTGTTCCACGCGTTGACGGCATCGAAAAGGTTACCGGCAAGGCAAAATTTCTCGGCGACCTGGTCATTCCTGGAATGCTGCATGGAAAAATTTTCCGCAGTCCCTATCCCCACGCCCGGATTCTTTCCGTTGATGCTTCCAAGGCAGAGGCTTTGCCGGGCGTCGCGGCCGTGCTCACGGCGGCGGATATCGGCGATCTCGTTCCAACTTATAATGGACGGCCTGTCATTGCGATGAATAAAGTTCGTTATGTCGGAGAGCCCGTGGCAGCGGTGGCGGCGACAGGTTCGTCGACGGCCGAGGAGGCGATCTCGCTCATCGACGTGCAATACGAAGAGCTTCCCGCCGCGGTCGGAATCGACGCGGCCCGCGCTCCGGGCGCGTCGTTGATTCACGAGGACCGCAGCGACAACATCTGCAGCCACGAACGTGTGGAGCGCGGCAACGTGCAAGAGGGCTTCGCTCAGTCCGATGTGGTCGTGGAGGACCATTTCACTTTTCCAATGGTCTATCACTACGCGATGGAGCCTCACGCGGTCATCGCGCACTGGAATGAGGAAGGAGTCACGGTCTGGTCGTCGGCGCAGCATCCCTTTCAGGTGCGAAACGATATCGCGAAAGTTTTTCGCCTCCCCACGGCGCGAGTCCGAATCATCATTTCCTATCTAGGTGGTGGTTACGGCAGCAAGTCCTACACGAAATTCGAGCCGGTCGTGGCTGCACTTGCACGCAAAGCTGGTGCGCCGGTGCGGGTATGCAATTCAGTCACCGAATCCATGATTACCGTTCGGCGCCATGCGGCAAAGGTGCGGCTCAAAACCGGATTCAAAAAAGATGGCACGATTATGGCGCGGGAGGCGGAAATTTATCTGGACACCGGCGCCTACGATGATAACGGGCCGCAGGTGACAATCCGAGCGGCGACGCGAGTGATCGGGCCTTACCGGATTCCGAATATCCTCACCAACGCCTACTCGGTTTATACAAACTCCGGCTCGGCGGGTTCGTTTCGCGCCATCGGCGCGCCGCAAGTGATCTTCGCCGGCGAGTCACAGATCGACGTCGCGGCGGCCCGTCTGGGAATGGATCCTGCGGAGCTTCGGCTTAAAAATCTCTTGAAGCGAGGCGAAGAACTCAGGCCGGGACTAAAAGGCATCGATGCAAACCTCACATCGGGACTCAAGAAACTCATCCGTGCCAGCGAATGGAAACAAACAGTTAAGAAGAAGACCGCTCCGGTGGGACTTGCCTGCGCGGTGACGAATGCTGGAGCGACGCCGGTTTCAATCGCCATGGCTCGGCTTCAGTCGGACGGCGTGGTGAACATTCTCGCCGGCAGCACGGAAATGGGACAGGGGGTGCGGACGGTCTTGTCTCAAATCGCGGGCGAAGAGCTCACCGTACCGCTGGGTCAGATTCGCATCATGGGCGCGGACACCAAGGTGACGCCGTACGATAGCTCGACGGGTTCCAGCCGCTCGACCACTTGTATGGGGAATGCGGTTCAGGCGGCAGCGCGAGATCTCAAGAAGCAACTGGTCAAGATTGCCGCGGACGCGTTCCGCGTCCCTCAGAGGCAGGTCCGGTTGCAGGAGGGCGCGCTGATTTGCGGCGAGGCGCGCCTGACGTTCAAGGAAGCTTTGGAGCGGCGTTTTGGCAAAGGCTCCGGCGGCGAACTGATCGGTCACGGTGATACGAACCCCGCCATCACGGATTACAAGCTGCCGGTTTTCTGGGAAGTCGGGATGGGAATGGTGGAGTTGGATATCGACGAAGAGACGGGCGAAGTACGAATCAAGCGATTGATCTCGGTCGCCGATGTCGGAAAGGCAATTCATCCCGAAGGCTGCGTCGGCCAGGAAGAAGGCGCGGCGATGATGGGAATTGGTCACACGCTGTTTGAGCAGATGGTGTACGACTCCAATGGCCAGCTGCTCAATCCGAATCTGGTCGATTACCGCGTGCCGAGTTTCACCGATGTGCCGGACGAGTTTCATACTGTTTTGGTTGAAAACGGCGATGGGCCCGGCCCGTACGGCGTGAGAGGAATGGGCGAGGGCGGACTGTTGTCCACCGGGCCATCGGTGGCTAATGCCTTGGCGCGGGCGACCGGCGTGCGCATCATGGATCTGCCGTTGACGCCCGAGCGCGTATGGCGGGCGCTCAAGGACAGCAAGAGATAGTTGCCAGCACGAATTGCCGGAATGGAGCAGCGGAGCATTGGAGCCTGGACTGTAGGATCGGTTCGATCGGCCAATACTCCATCACTCCAATACCGTCAGTTTGCTTGGGGTGCCCCTGGCTCTTACATCTTTATACGGAGGAAGCATGGCATCCAGTGTCCCGAGGCTCGAGATTCGGTCGGCCACGAAGTCTGATGTCCCGGTTATTCTTTCGTTTATTAAAAAGCTTGCTGATTACGAACGGTTGTCTCATGAGATGGTGGCGACGGAAGGGATGCTGCGAAAAACATTGTTCGGCCGACAACGAACCGCGGAAGTCGCCATTGGCTACTACAAAAAAGAACCCGTTGGCTTCGTTCTTTTCTTTCCCAACTATTCAACGTTCCTCGGACAACCCGGGCTTTACATCGAGGACTTGTTCGTTGATGAATCTCACCGGCGACGGGGCTTTGGCCGGGCCCTGTTGTTATATGTTGCCCGGCTGGCGAGTGAGCGTGGCTGTGGCCGCCTTGAATGGTCCGTGCTCGACTGGAACGAGCCGGCGATCAACTTTTACAAAAAATTAGGCGCCATACCGATGAGTGAGTGGACGGTGTTTCGCGTCACGGGCGAGAGTCTTGTGCGGCTCGCGAAGGCTTGAGCAGAACGCATTCACTCGTTGACTGAGGATCGCTCTAAACCGGGGATCGCGCGATGATGGGACTGGAAATTCACGGACTGTTCGGTCTGCTTATTCTCGCCGCGGACGTTTGGTCGATCATCAATATCTCTCAAAGCAGTATTTCGACGGGAAAGAAGGTCGCGTGGATCGTCGGTGTCTTGGTTTTCCCGGTGGTTGGATTTTTGTTTTGGCTCCTCGCCGGGCCCAGAGAAAAGTAGGGCTCAATTCGCGCTCCGGACGAGGATCTCAGTCTGAACCGGGTTCGTTTAGCGTCCGCTCTCGTTTCTTCTTTTTGATCGGGATATCAATCGAAACCCGAGTGCCTTTACCCGGGGCGGTGTCGATCGCCAGATGACCGTCCACGTTTTGAATTCGTTCTCTCATGATTCGAAGGCCGTAGTGGCTGCCACCTTCCGTGGCAGCGAAGTCGAAGCCCGATCCATTATCTTGCAGCGTCGCCCGATAGGTGTTCCTTTCTCGGGACAGGCGCAACTTGAGTTCCGTCGCGCGCGAGTGCCGAATGGCGTTGATTACGCCTTCTCGCAAAGCAAAATAGAGCTCTCGCTCGACTTCTAGCGGAAGGCTGTGGGGGCTTATCTCGCATTGGAAATCCAGCTTCAAACCCGCTCTTGCCCGGAAGATTTCCAGCTCTTCCCTCAGTCTTCGCTCGAGGGTTCCGGCGATGAGATCGCTTTGCGTTTGACTGTCGGCGAGCAAGAGGCGGATTTCGGTGATGGCTTTATCGGTAGTCCTCTCTATCGTCTGAAGTTCTTGCTCGAGCGCCTCCGGATGTTCCGTGAGTTCGCGCCTGCAGACCTCAGCCCTGAGCCTGATGCTCGAGAGTAGCTGCAATACCCGGTCATGCAGCTCGCGGTGAATTCGCCGCCGCTCTTCCAAGACAGCCGCTGTGGCCGTGTTGTTTTGGAGATCGACGTTCTTAGGCTGTTTCTTTTTCAACGTTAGGTGGTTCTGAAAGAATCGCTAAGACCGACGGATGGGCCTGTTCGATCGACGAGCTTTTTGCCGAGCGCGGTTTCGTAACGAGTCATGTGCTTGCTTGGATGTCGGTCCTAGGTTTTGTCCCTTCGCTCCGAGAGCGGTTTCGTGGTTGAGGGTGAATTCTGAATTCATAAACTATTCTATCCTGAAGTACGGTACTAAATAAAAGCCTCACGGACAAAGAGACTCTCTAGCGGCGGTGACTCCTTAATGAGGCCCTGTTCGACTTGATAACGGGCCAAAGCCAGGATCGTTCGTTTTTCCGTTTCTCCCATCATGTAAGCGTAAGGATCTTCGCCTATGGCTGCTTTCTCCCGTTCTTGCCCTGCGATTTGCTCCGCCGTTAGGTACTTCGTCGCCAGCTTCTTGGCTTCGCGAAAGGCTTCGAGAAGTTTTGCCGGCAGGTCCGAATATTTCTCTATGGCTTCTTCTTTCATCGCGATCAGGTGGATGATTGGATAGATGCGTTTTTCGCGCACCCAGCGAATAATTTCCTCTGCGTCGTCGAAAAGGGGCTTAACTCCGGGAAACTCACCCATCGCTTTGGGCAAGACCCCGCCACCGAAGAGACCGGGATAGCCCGAGTCGCCGGCCACCAGTGCAGCGTGGATATCGCCTTGGCTCAGCAGTTTGGCGAGGTGTGGTTTTTCATGGCCGAAAGGCGGGGGCGGATCCAACCGTTCAACCTTCACGGGGAGTTCGCGACCAATATAAACCTCGCGCCCGGATACGTACCAATTCATGTCCGTCGTCTTGAGGCCGTACTCGTCGAGCAAAAAACCCCGAGCCCACACCACCGCCGTGGCGCCATAGCGGAAGCAGCCGATTTTCTTCCCCTTCAACTCATTCGGATGGTTGAGCTTGCCTTCGCAGTGATAGATGTTCCGCTGGCGCGGGCCGCGCTCGAAAAAAATCGGCAAGGCGAGGAATCGAAAACCTTTCTCGCGTGTTCGTAGAAAGGTCGCCGCGGAATATTCGCCGATATCCCACTCTCCCTGCGCGAATCGATAGTGGCGTTCGCCGGCGCTTGGATCATGCGTGATCTCGAGTTCGTAGCCGTCGATGGCGATCTCGCCGTCGATCAACGCCCGTGTGCGCGGGTGATAGGGGAGGCCCAACGTTATGCGAGTTTTTGCCATCGTGTTCTTCTCTCCGATTGTAGTTAGCGTGTCCCTGTAGCCCGTTTGTCTCCGGCAAGTCCAAGGTGGCGGTCTAAAAATTCCAATGCGCGTGGCCAAGAAGCTTCCTCGGCATGGCGACGGTAACTTTCTTTGGTGCCGTCCATGAAGGCGTGCCCGCGTTCGAATATGAGCAAAACTCATGCGCCTTGTTGAACTTCGTCAATTCCACGTTCGATTCAACCAGTTGCCACCTGGATGCCGTCATTAGCACCTCCTTGAGTTAGCTGCGTGTATCGCAGCCGGTTGGACGTGTCAAGTTGTTTTCGAAGGCCGGTCTCCATCGTCCAAGAAGAAAAATATCTCCTTTAGACTGGAAACTCGTAGCGGGAAATCCGATCTGTTGTCGCCGTCTCGGTCCAAGAGAATTCCTTTGAGGCCCGCGTTCATTGCGCCGCGAACGTCGTTCTCACCGCTGTCGCCGACGTGCAAGGCGTTCTCCGCGGTCAGGCCATGCCGACTGAGGGCCGCCGCAAAAATTTCCGGCGCCGGCTTCGCGTGGCCGACGCGGCTTGAGATAAAAATATGTTCGAAGCAGTCGGCGGCGCCCAGACCCTCAAGGATATTGATTAGTCGTGAGTCGAAGTTGGATATAACGTCAAGAATCAATCCGCGTTTTTTGAGAGCGGACAGGGTTTCCAGCACTTCCGGATAGAGGGACCAGGATTGCGGTTGCGCAAAGTAGGCGAAGACCTCCGAGAAATAGTCATCGAAACTTTCGAAGCGGCCCCACGGTTCGAAGATCCGCTCAACGAGTTGCTTCCACCAGCGGCGCTCGAGGACCTGAATGTCGCTCGCCGTTGCTCCAGAAAAGGCGAGCGGAGGTGCAGACTCAAAACATAATCGAAACCGGCTCGAGATTTCAGAGGGTGCGACACCCATGCCGTATTTCTTGGCAATCCAGGCATAGCTTTCTCCCACTCGTCGGACAGGCTTGATCAACGTACCCGCCGCATCGAAGAAAACGGCTTTAATGGCCATAGTCACGTCGAACTCACGAATGACCCGTGATTTGCAACGACGGTAGCATTCTTTATAATAGAAATCGATGTCGGGTAAGGATGCACTCATCATTGTCGATGTGCAGAACGATTTTTGTCCGGGCGGCGCTTTGGCAGTGAACGACGGCGACAAAGTGGTTCCCGTTCTCAATCGTTATATCGAGAAGTTCAGCCAAGCCGGCCTGCCAATTTTCGCGACGCGCGACTGGCATCCGGAAAAGACGATTCATTTCAACACTCATGGCGGTCAATGGCCGCCACACTGCATACAAGGAACTAAGGGAGCGGAGTTTCGCGCCGATCTCGCCTTACCGCAAGATGTCGTGATTGTCTCAGCTGGCATGGCTCCCGATGAGGAGGGTTATTCAGGATTTGAGGGCAGGGATCATAAAGGAGCGCGATTAGCCGATCTTTTGCGTACCTATGGTGTCGAGAGGATCTTCGTAGGCGGCTTGGCTACCGATTACTGTGTCAAGCACACGGTCCTCGACGGTCTAAAGGAAGGGTTCAAAGCCGTTTTGCTCGAGGACGCGGTTCGTGGTGTGAATCTCGATCCCGACGATTCGAAACGAGCGATCGAAGAAATGCTACGCGCCGGTGCGGAAAAGCGCATCGAGCCTTAACTGCCAATCCCACATTAGGGCGCCGACCTAAAAATTCAATTTCGTCCAACCGGTTCTTTGCTTTCCGTAATTTTTTCGTCTGTTGTCGAAGCGGGAGATCTGTTGTTTAATAGCTCCATGAAAGGCCGAGGTTAAAGAGCATGGCTGTGAATGGCAATGAGTTTTACAGGGAAGAAATGGCGGCCGCGGAGCGGGCCGCCAGAGAAGCCGGGTCCATTATCATGGGGCTGTTCAAGGGCAAGTTCGATGTTCAGGAAAAAAGCAAAAACAATCCTGTAACTACCGCGGACATTGAGGCTAATCAGAAGATCCGCGAGATTGTCCGTGGACGCTTTCCTAAGGATGGTTGGCTTTCCGAGGAAGACAAAGATAGTTCTCATCGGCTGAGTTTGTCCCGGGTGTGGGTGATCGATCCCATCGACGGCACCAAAGAGTTTATCGAGGGAGTGCCGCAGTTCGCGGTTTCCATTGGCTTTGTGGTTGATGGGCGACCGAAGGTGGCGGTGGTTTACAATCCCGCGGAAGATAGCTTCTATAAAGCGGCAGCGGGCCAGGGAGCATTTCTAAACCATCAGCCGATTCACACGAGTCCGCGAAGTGACATCGACGGGGCGTTGCTGCTGGTCAGCCGTTCCGAGCCGCAACGGAAGTTCCAGGTATTCGTGGACCGCTGCGAGATCAAACCCGTTGGCAGTATCGCTTTTCGGCTGGCGAAGGTCGCCGGCGGCGATGGCGATGGGACGCTCACCTTTCGCTCGATTCACGAATGGGATGTTTGTGGTGGGGTGCTGCTCGTAGAAGAGGCCGGCGGCACAGTCGTCGACGGCAGCGGCAAACAGCTCATGTTCAACCGGCAGGAAATCAGGCATCGGGGCGTCGTTGCCGCCAACACCCAATTGGCCCAGGGACTACAGGGTTTGTGGTCGAAAGCGATGGCGGAGAAAGTCTGACGCGTCGAGCCAACTGACTTACCGAGATCTTATGCGTCGTTGCGCTTATTGTGGAGATCGTATCGGTTTCTGGTCGCGCGTGTGCTCGGACTGTAAGAAACTCATGACGCGCGTCGAGGAGTTAAGAGGGAAGGTTGGCTATGGGGAGTTTCTCGACGGACTAGAGCGGACGGGTGTGGCTAAGGAAAAAATCGTGGTGTTTCTCAAGGCCGACCCGGACGGAAACGGCAGCGTTCAAGATCAAGTCACGGCGGAAATGGCCATGGAACTCATGAAGGTGATGGGTATTTCCGGGCAACAAACACCGCAAGAAGTCAAACGCATTCGTGATTCGGTCACGAAAGATTCCAAGTAAACTCCTCCCTTGAAAGCGCATGGAGATAACCATCTACCTATCGCTGGTGTTTCTGACGCTGTATGTCATCGGCCTGATTATTCGCCGAATCATTTTTCTACGCGCCCGACGCCGGATGAGGGAGGAGAGCCGCTGGGGGGGCCGAATCATCGCCCGGGCCGATGAAGTGGAGCCCGGATCGGTGAAGAAATTTTGGCTCATCTGCCAGAAATATCGCGTCGATGGGTTTTTGATCAACGACGCCGGCAACTTTTACGCCTACGTGAATCGCTGTCGCCACATGACGACGCCGTTGGATTTTGTTCGCGACCAGTTTTTCAGCGAAGACCGCCGCTATCTCATGTGCTACACGCACGGCGCGCTGTACGAACCGGCCACGGGGTTTTGCATCGCGGGACCTTGCAAGGGAGAGTCTCTTTATCGACTTCCGGTTCAAGTGGACCGAGGGGATATTTTGGTGGGTTGTCCGGAAGGCGACTTGTCCTTTTTAGCCGAGTGATGGCTGGCGGGAATTCCACTGTGGACAAAAGAAAATCCAAGAGAAAGCTCGTCGGCCAAGTCGGTGAACTCGCCCACGGTGAGAGCAAGAAATTTACGCTTCGCTGCGGCGGAATCGGCGTTGAAGCATTTCTGATCAGTTACGAAGGTAGTCTGCATGCCTATCTCAATCGCTGCCGCCATATCGCCCTCTCGCTGGATTGGCTGGATAACCAGTTTTTTTCCGAAGATAAACGATTTCTTATCTGCGCCAATCACGGCGCCACCTACGAGCCGAAAACGGGCGAGTGTATCTGGGGCCCATGCGCCGGCGCTTGGCTTCAGGGCGTGCCGCTTGAGATCGAGGGGCAGAAGATATTCGCCCGTTGTCCGGAATTGGAAGAGCAAAATGGAGTCTAGTCCTTCGGTTCAGAGAATGCTCCGAGAGGAGGAAGGTTCATGAACGATTGTCTTTTCTGCGGCATTACCGGCGGCAAAGTCAAAGGGAATATCGTTTATCAGGATGATTCCGTCGTGGCCTTTAAAGACATCAAGCCTAGAGCTCCGGTGCATATTCTGATCATTCCGCGCAAGCACATCCCAACGCTTTTAGATCTGGAACCGGCGGATGGTCCACTCATCGGCGCTATCTTCTTTGCCGCCGCAAAACTAGCCCAAGAGCACGGTATCGCCGAGAATGGCTACCGGATTGTCGTCAACTGCGGCGCCGATGCCGGCCAAACGGTCTTTCATTTGCACTACCATTTACTCGGCGGTCGTCACATGGGTTGGCCGCCGGGCTAGACGAGCAATCACACGCATTTCGAAAACGTCGTCGGAGGATTCCATGCCAACGGTCGAATGGCGCAGTCCAGCAAGTGAAATGGCAGTCCAGCAGTTCGATATCGCCGCGGCCAAGCTCAATCTTGACGCGAATGTAGCCGGCCGATTACGACGGCCGGAACGGGCGATGATCGTCAGCGTTCCCACCAGGATGGACGACACCCGGGTTCATGTCTTCACCGGTTATCGCGTGCAGCATAATGATGTGCTGGGGCCGTTTAAAGGGGGGATTCGCTATCATCCTGCGGTCAATCTCGGTGAAGTTTCGGCGTTAGCCATGTGGATGACGTGGAAATGCTCCCTCGTGGGCTTGCCGTTAGGCGGAGCGAAGGGCGGCGTCGCTTGCGATCCGGCGGAGCTCTCGCGCCACGAGCTTCAATCCATGACCCGGCGCTTCACGGCTGAAATTCTTAACTTCATTGGCCCCGATGTCGACGTGCCCGCCCCGGATATGGGAACGAATGAACAGGTCATGGCGTGGATCATGGATACCTACTCGCAACACAAAGGACGTGCGGTGCCGGAGATAGTCACCGGCAAGCCAGTGGCCATCGGCGGCACTCTGGGAAGAAAAGAAGCGACAGGCCGCGGCGTCGTCTATACGATTATCGAGGCGGCGAAACATCTGGGTATAGATCTCAGCAAATGCACGGCTGCGGTCCAGGGCTTCGGAAACGTCGGCGCTGTGGTCACAAAAGAATTGGCCAACATCGGGGTCAAGGTGATTGGAGTGTCGGACAGGACGGGCGGATTTTATGACCCCAAAGGGTTGCCGGTGGAAAAATTGCTGGAAATGGTCAGCAAAAGCCACATCCTGGAAGGATGCCCCTATGGTGAGAAGATTCGTAATGAGGAACTCCTTGAGCTCAAGTGTGACATACTCGTGCCCGCCGCGCTGGAGATGCAGATCACGAAAGAAAACGCGGAGCGCTTGCAGTGCCGGATTCTCGCCGAAGGAGCCAATGGTCCGACCACCCTCGACGCGGATAGAATTCTGAAGGAAAAAGGTGTGTTTTTGATTCCCGATATTTTGGCGAATGCAGGCGGGGTGGTCGTTTCCTATTTCGAATGGGTGCAAGATCTGCAAAATTTCTTCTGGACCGAAGAAGAAGTGAACAAGAAACTGCGGGATATCTTGGTCAAGGCCTTCCACGAAGTCCTTGGTATGAGCCAACGGGAAAAAGTGGATATGCGACTTGCGGCTTTGATGATCGGTATCGATCGCGTGGCTCGGGCCATGCTCTGGCGTGGCCTCTATGCTTAGAGCCGTGGACTGTTCTGTCGGCGATCCATTAGGCGCGTTGAAGCCTTCAACATAAACTGGTAACAAAAGGAAGCATAATTGCAGAGGAAGGAAGCTTCGGATGATCCAAGCAACGCAACTCAGGCCAGGCATGATTATCATTCACGAAGGGGATCTTTTTCGCGTTACCGTGGTTCACCATTTGACTCCGGGAAACAAACGAGGATTCATGCAGACCAAGATGAAGAATCTAAGGACCGGCGTGGGTACGGAATACAAATTTCGGTCAGAAGATCGCGTAGAGCAAGCGACTTTGGAGAGTCGCAAAATGCAGTATCTGTATGCTGAGGGCGACCTTTATACCTTCATGGATACGGACAACTATGAACAGACTACTTTAACTGCTACAGACATCGGTGATTTACTCTCATTTCTTCTGCCTAACGAGGTAGTCGAAGTCGAATTGTACGACGGCAAGCCGATTGGCGTCACTCCCCCATCAACGGTGGACCTTGAGGTGGTGGACACAGAACCGTCGATGAAAGGCGCCACCGCAAGCGCGTCTTATAAGCCGGCCAAGTTGGAGACCGGGGTAACCATCCAGGTCCCGCCCTTTATTCAAGTAGGTGATAAAGTTCGCGTGGATCCTTCAGAGGGAACTTATCTGGAGCGAGTTAAGTAGCTTTAATGGCTTCTAAAACGGCCTTGACCCGCTGCTCGAGTTGGTCCAAGCTGCCGTTATTTTCCACCACGTAATCGGCGAGGCGACGTTTTTCCTCCAAACTCATTTGCGCGTTAATATGCTGTTGAGCTTCTTCATCGGTCAAACCGTCTCTCTCTCGAAGCCTTCGCTTCTGTGTTGCCACGTCGCAGGCCACCAAGATGACCGGGCGAAGCCAGAGCTGTAGCTGGCCTTCGAAAAGGAGCGGCACTTCGTAGACAATGATCGGATGGCCCGCTGCTTGCAGCTCACGGATCCTATCCTCCGCGAGGGCGCGGACTTTCGGGTGGATGATGGATTCGAGCTTCTTGCGTGCGGCCGGATCGTCGAAAACCATCTTTCTGATTGTTTTTCGGTCGAGGGTTTTGTCCGCATGTAAAACAGCGGGGCCGAAGGCATCGACAATTTCCTTCCATGCCGCTTGCCCCGGCTGAACGACTTCGCGGGACAATTCATCGGCGTTGATGACGGCGGCCCCCAGCCGGCGCAGGATGGTAGCTACGGTACTTTTACCAGAGGCGATGCCGCCAGTGAGACCCACTAAATTCACGGCTCACTAATGGCAAAAACAGCGAGGGCTTTCAAGCAAACCGGGATGTTGATAAGCGTAATCGAACGATCACCGCTATAACGATCAGTGGGGTTATGCCGCGAGTCGTCATATATACAACCAGTTATTGCCCGTATTGTTTCGGTGCTAAAGCTTTGCTGGGGTCGAAGAACGTGGAATTTGAAGAGATCGATGTCACCGATGATCCGGCTCGTAGAGCCGAGATGGAACGTCTGTCGGCGCGAAGAACGGTGCCGCAAATTTTTATCGACGGGCACCCCATCGGTGGTTTCGATGAAGCTCGCCGGCTCGACGCGGCCGGAGAATTAGACCCGCTCCTCGGACGGTCGGATGAGAAAAGCTAAAAGCGATTGTTAACGGATTGTTTGGTGGACAAGCGGGCAATACCGAACAAAGCGGGAATGGATTATCAATGGCTTGATAGGCAAAGGGAGAAAATTTTGGAGGCATGAAGTGATAACGAGCGAGAGAAACCAAGGATCAAGCGATTGAGAGCGAACCTCCTAAGCGTTGGCTATCTTAGCTGTTCCTCCGTTTCTCTGCTTGTACCAGTGAATACACAGATTATAAACGTGGGGTCCGACGTACTGTTCTTCTCGATCTTCCCCATTATAGGTTTTGAACTTTATGATTAACGATTGTGTGTCCTCCGATTGGAAATGCCTGGAGATCTTAATTAGCTGGCCATTTTTTTTCTCGACTTGGGCGCCAGCTGTCCGTAGGATATGCGAGAGACTCAGGAAGTCTGGGGTTCCTCTGGAGGCGCGCCGTTTTGCTATGCCCTCACGCTCCATAAAATCAATATCTTTAGCGGTATAACGCAATTGGAAAGACCTGGGGCCGGCAGAAGATCCAGCATCTTGACTCGGGTCAGCGGGTGGTTCCTTGGTCGTGTGCCGCATCTTTCGAAGTCCGCTCTCTAAAGATTCTGGCCATGGCGGGTCTTGTTTGACGGACGAGTCAACTGTGACGTGAACGATATACTCGCGATCGGACGCTTCTATCACTACGTCTTTTATTACGGGGAATCGTTCGAGGTCCTGCCCGATGCAACGGAGAATTTGGGTTAATGTGGCCGTTTTCGTGCCCTAAAAGTTTGCTGATCTGAGAGCGACGTAATTCTCTCAGTCGAAGCGCAATGAAGAATCGCTTTTTGTATACGCAGAGCAAATAAAATGCCGATGGGAAAAAAAGACCGAAATGCGGTCCAATCTTTCCAATATTCAAAAAAAATCAGCCTATGGGTGTCTATCCGCAGCTGATTCTGAAATTCGAATATTTTCTGAAGCGTTTTTTCTGAACGGATCTGAGCGGAAATGGACGGTTTCTCAGAGCCAGTGGGACTTTGGATTCCTATTCGCGCTCTTTACGTTTTATGTAACTGTCCGCTAGGGTGCAGCCAATAATGGCGCGAGATACTGTCGAAATTCGTCTGAAGAAGACTGGCACCGCACCCAGTCTTTTATCCAACGGACCTTGATTGTCTCAAATTTGAGTTACTTTACTCTGGGATGACCCATTTGACCCGGTTTCTTCCAGCTTCTTTCGCGCTGTAGAGTGCCCGATCCG
>Ga0209803_1000460_pt1 | contig 26967 bp, 49 predicted proteins | sample GraSoiAngelo_138_FD_185895 | JGI IMG/M metagenome (GOLD analysis project Ga0209803, IMG submission 185895) | Grasslands soil microbial communities from the Angelo Coastal Reserve, California, USA - 14_0929_09_40cm (SPAdes) (version 2) | ecosystem: Environmental > Terrestrial > Soil > Grasslands ...
AGCGTTGGGGACAGCGTGGGGGACAGCGTTGGGGACAGCGTTTGGGACAGCGTTGGGGCCAGCGTTCGGGCCAGCGTCGGGGACAGCGTTGGGGCCAGTGCATATGGTCAACATGACGCGAGTTGGTTAGGGTTCTATGAATTTTTCCGAATTGTTTGCGGGCTAACGGATCAAACAGAGAAACTTACTGGCTTGATCGAGCAGGCAAAATCCGCTGGCTGGTTTTTGCCACACGCGAATATCTGCTGGGTTTCGGAGCGGCATAATATCCTAGCCCGTGACGAGCGCGGAAGCCTCCATTCCGTAAGCGGCCCGGCCTGCGCCTATCCCGATGGCTGGAGTATCTATGCGGTTCACGGCGTCCGTGTTCCTGCTGATATTATTGAGGATCGTCCATCAATCACCATTGCCCGAATCGACGCTGAGCAGAACTCAGAAATCCGTCGCGTGATGATGGAATTGTACGGCTATGATCGATATATTCTCGACAGCGGAAGCGAGCCGATTCATGCCGACGATTACGGGACTCTTTATCGCAAATCCGTCAAGGACGATGAGGATATCGTGATGGTTTCGGTGATTAATTCAACGCCTGAAGGTCATTATGAGGAAACTGGCGAATACGGACTTACCAGCATCGACGCTGAAGACAGAGATGATGACGATATATTGACAGTTGAGGGAAGGGTTTTATCTAAAGCAACTCGATTTGTTCCCGATTTGGACGAATCTGGAAAAATCGTCAAGAAAATCTATTGGCTCCGTTGTCATCCTGAACTTCGGCCTTTGCCGCCCGGTGACTGGGACGCTGATAGAAAACGTGTGTATCTTGACAAGCAAAAACCGCAAATGATGACCGCTCACAACGCGATTGCTTCAACTTTCGGCCTACGCGGCGAGCAATATAATCCACAGGTGCAGACATAATGAAAAAACCAAAACCGAAAAAACTACCACCCATTCGTGACGGGAAGATGCATTTCAATGTTTCGATAGATGAGCATTTAGGCAAACAGTTCGCGGAAGAGGCCGAGAGAGAGAATCGGACCTATCCAAAACAACTGCAGCAAATATTTACAGAGCGTTATCAACGCCCCAAGGCATGATGGAAGAGCGATTGTTTTAGATTTAAGAAAAGGAGCACAATGAAAGCACAGAAACATGAATTTAGAACCCGGATCAGCGAAGAGATACTTTCTGAATTAGCGGTATCTCACTAGTTTGTCCGTGAGGGTGAAAAGTTTGATATCGACTGTAAGCGTTCGACATTGGGCGTGTTCATATCATTACGAATTCAGAGCACGACCGTTTGGAGATGTAGCCCAAATCCCCGCGCCTGACGCCGGAACACGCGGGTAGGGTTTTATGATGACTGATGTTTAAAAGGAGAGAAAATATGTTAAATGATGACGATATTGAAATTAACGTTGTAGGCTTAACGAGTCTACGGAATGGCGCGCTGGTTGAGATGTTCGATATTGAGATGCAAAAGGTCGCAAAGAACATGATGGACCCGAACACCAGCGCCAAGAAGGAACGGGCCGTAACGATCAAGGTATCGTTCAAGCCCGATGATGAGCGCGGGTCGGCAACCTGCGCGATACAAACGACGGCAACTCTTGCTCCGATCAAGCCAGCGGCGACAACAATTTTTATGAACGAATTACGCGATGGCCGTATTGATTTGACAGAGTACAATCCGAAGCAGCCCAAGCTCACGTTTGAGAACGTGACGGAGATTAAGAAAAGTGAGGCAGTGTAATTTATGGCAGAACCTATCATTCCGAGCGATGCTGTTCAGGCAATCAAGGACAGCGTTGAAACAAAAACGATTGAAGTGGGCGGCCGGGCGTTCGTCACCCGGCCCGTGTTCAAGACACCCGCGAAAGAGACTGCGAACGGATTACGAGTAAATACGCTACAGGGTATCGTTGATTATTTCAAGAGCAACGTTGACACGAGCAAGTTCGAAGATGTTATACTGCACATCGACGGACCCACGAGCGTGAGCCTGATTAGCGGGTTGTTTGGCAGAAAACAGCGGGAAACCTATCTCGAATCGTCACTGTCAACCCTGTTCGGCGGTGAATTCAAATTCGGCACTTACCTAGATTGCGAGACATTCATCATCGGTGTCCGTACTCTATTTGACCAGAACGACGCCGCTGAAAATGTAATCAAACTCGTAGGGAATTTGACTCAGGGGTCAGAGCAGAACAGTTCAGACGATGGCTTTTCACAGACCGTAACTGTCAAAGCCGGAATCACCAGAGTTGAAAAGGCTATTGTTCCAAATCCCGTGACACTGATTCCGTTCCGTACTTTTCGCGAAGTCGAGCAACCATCGTCGTCGTTCATACTTCGATTGACCGGTGGCGAGAAACCAAAGGCGGCACTCTTCGAGGCCGACGGCGGACAGTGGAAGCTCGAAGCGATCAAAAACATCAAAGCGTTCTTTGACGGCAAAGACCTGAATATACCGATCATCTGTTAGTAGCATAGCCGCGCCGGGACGACCACCGGCGCTATGGAGGATGGGATGGCACGCGTGAAATATAAAAAGGGCGACATCGTTAGATTGAAAAAGCTCCCTGGGATGCCCGCCAATTTAAGGAAATCCTATGAGGGGCAAGTAGTGAAGCTCGATTTTAGACTTGAACGCAGGTGGCATGTTCACGTAGTCAATCCGATTAACCTGATATGGGTGAGGGCGTCGGAGGTAGAGTTAGTGAACCTATGACCCTCTTCCCCGCACTCCCTGAGCCTGGGCGCATGTTCTATTGTGGGCATTGTCACGCGCTCAATCGGCGCTCTGATGACGAGGTTGCCGATTACAGACGGACGCATGATCAATTCGCACTGCGGCGGTTCTGTGAGCCGTGCAGGATCGAACTTAACGAGATGTTTCGCGAAGTCGAGATAGGGCGAAGTGGACAGAGGTTATTATTTTGAGTGCCTATTCAGTTGATTTTGCGTGGGTTTATGTTAGTATCATTTTCAGACCAGAAAGTTGCTGATAACTTCTTTCCGGCCCTAATCAATTTCATCACTTTGAAAGGAAAGTGAATCAAATGCCTGTTGAGCAATCTAGCACATATCAAGAATTTCTAAAACGTAAATCTCAATCTGATCTATATTCGGGGTTTGATCCTGTCTGGATGCCCGATTTCCTTTTTGATTTTCAGCAATCGCTTGTTGATTGGAGCATTAGAAAAGGAAAGGCCGCGCTCTTTGAGGATTGCGGCCTGGGTAAATCTCCCCAGGCTCTTGTCTGGTGCGAAAACATTATCCGCAAGACCAATAAACCCGCTCTAATACTCGCACCGCTTGCCGTGTCGTCGCAGTTTGTACGAGAAGCCGAGAAATTCAATATAGACTGTAAGAGATCACAGGACGGGACGGTCCATTCGAACATAACCGTGACTAACTACCAGCGACTGCATTACTTTAACCCCGATGATTTCGCTGGCATTGTCTGTGATGAGTCTTCCGCGCTAAAGGCATTTGATGGGAAAACGCGAAAACAGGTGACACGGTTTCTATCAAAGGTGCCATATAGATTGTTGGGCACTGCCACGGCAGCGCCGAATGATTTTATCGAACTGGGTACGTCATCGGAGGCGCTTGGCGAACTTACCCAATCGGAGATGCTGAGCACGTTCTTCAAGTCTTCCGATAATATGAGGCATTCGCTTTTCAGGGAAGGCGATTTCTGGAATCGTGCAAAATGGTTCTTTCGCCCGCATTCTGAGACACCGTTTTGGCGATGGGTATGCTCATGGGCTCGGGCACTCCGAAAGCCATCCGATATTGGATTTGATGACGCTAGATTTATTCTGCCAGAGTTAATCATCAACCAGCATATCGTCGGCGCTGATTTCTGTTTTCCTGGCGAATTGTATCCACGGATTGCTCGCACCTTAAAAGAGCAACGAGTCGAGCGAAAACGCACCATGATTGAGCGATGCGAGAAAGTGGCCGAATTGGTTAACCACGGAGAATCGGCGGTGGTTTGGTGTCAGTATAACGAAGAGGGCGATATCCTCGAGCGCCTGATACCGGATGCGATTCAGGTGGCGGGACAAGATAGCGACGACCTCAAAGAATCCCGGCTGGTCGATTTCAGTCTTGGGAGAGAGAGAGTCCTGGTAACGAAGCCGAAAATAGGGGCATTTGGCCTTAACTGGCAGCACTGTGGGCATCAGGTTTACTTCCCCAGTCATTCGTTTGAGCAATGGTATCAAGGCATCCGTCGATCATTGCGCTTCGGACGCGTGGGGCCAGTCAGGGTCGATATCGTGACAACGGAAGGGGAGGCGGGCGTGACGGCAAACCTACAGAATAAGGCTGTAAAAGCTGAGCAGATGTTTCAAGCGCTTGTCGCTGAAATGAATAGAGGCACTAAAATGGTAATCCCAAATTTACATGTCAATCAAATGGAGGCTCCGGTATGGCCATCATAGAACAGGAAATTAACGATCAATACGCGCTCTATAACGCGGACTGCATGGCAGTCTTGCCGAATCTAAAAGCAGAGACGATCGGCCATTGTATCTATTCGCCGCCTTTCCCGGAGTTATATCAGTATTCAAACGATCCACGAGATATGAGCAATTGCGTTACCTACGATGAGGGAATTGACCAGTATCGATTCATCGTGAAAGAGATTTATCGTCTAATGATGCCCGGTCGTCTGACGGCGGTCCATTGCATGGATTTGAAAAAGGGCAGTGTTTTTCAGCGTGACTTTCCCGGTGATATAGTCAGGGTCCATGTGGATGCTGGCTTTGAGTTTTTCTGTCGTATTACGATTCGGAAAGACCCCTGGCTAATTGCGCGTCGAACGAGAATGCGGTCATTGATGCACAAAACAATCGTCAACGACTCGAGCATGGCGCGGATCGCCGGGCCTGACTATGTGATGGTTTTCAAAAAGGGCGGTGAAAACCCTTCTCCGATTCCACACCCATATGGATTAAAAACCTATGCCGGGGAAACTCCCATCCCCGCCGACCTGTTGCAACGATTTAGTAACTTCACCGGCGATCAGCGGAGGAACCTGCTCTCTCATTGGATTTGGCGTCATTATGCGGACCCGGTATGGACCGATATTAGAACCGGCAGGCTGTTGCCATACCGATCAGCAAAAGAGAATGAAGAGGAAAAACACGTTTGCCCATTGCAGCTTGACGTCATAGAACGATGCTTGACGCTTTGGAGCAAGCCCGAAGATATAGTCCTGACCCCTTTTATGGGTGTCGGATCGGAGATATATGAAGCGGTCGGGAGTGATCGAAAGGGGATAGGCATCGAATTGAAATCGAGCTACTACCGGCAGGCATCAAAGAACATTGCTCAAGCTGTATCTGACAAACATAGCCAGAATGCCCAACGGGAATTTGAATTCAATGATCAGCCTGAATCCTTGGAATATTTTGACGATGAAAGCCTGGACGAAGAAGCCGAAGAAGAACTTATGGAGGTTGCCGACTGATGAATTATTTGTGCTCGCCTTATACCTGCAAAGACTCCGGCGTCACCGAAAAGTACATCGCCGAAATCAAAGAGCATCGCTATCGCGAGGCGCTGCGCTGTCTTGCGTATTATACGAGCCTGGGTGAGATTCTCTTTTCGCCCATCGTCCATTCGCATCCAATGTCGGTGCATCATACACTGCCCGGGGATTGGGAATTCTGGCAAAAGGTGGGCCGCGATATTATTTCCCGCTGTGACGAGCTGTGGATTCTGATGATTGACAGCTGGCGGGAATCGATAGGGATACGCGCGGAGGTCGATATTGCATATCCCAAGCCGGTAATGTTAATTGAACCGATGCCGGACGGTCAATATCAGATTTCACAAGCGCATGCGGCAAGTCTATTCGATTGTGGGACAACCGCGAATCGGCGCAGGAGCGGTTTTACGGAATGTTTCAGGACGCAATAGAGGCGAGTAAGCAAGGACTACTATTTAAATGATTGATTTTACAGCCAGTTATGTTAAAATGGACACGATTTGGAAGGACGCTGAAAACATCCTTCCATTTCTAATCAAATCCACTCGTTTGCATAGGAGCACGAGCAACATGACCGATATTCAATCTAACACCACGATACCCAGTGAGCAAGAAGAATGGCGACCCGCTGTTGGTTTTGAGGGACATTACGAAGTTTCGAATCATGGACGCGTTCGGTCATTCTATATATATGGTCGTAGGTTTTGGGGCGACGCCCCAACCCGGATGATGCGGTTCCAGAAAAACAAGAAAGGGTACCTTGGGGTAATGTTACGGCCGCCAGCGGGAAAGCCACGGCTGAAGCGTGTTCATGTGCTCGTAATGGCCGCGTTCATTGGACCATGTCCAGACGGGCGGGAGGTCAATCATAAGAACCGAGTTAAGCATGATAACCACCTTTGCAATTTAGAATACGTCACGCCTTCTGAGAATGCGCGCCACGCAGAGCTGCCCTGCCTCCCGCGCTGGCGTGCAATTGGCTGCAGGGTTGGGTCTGCGAAGCTCACGGAATCGGATATTCCACGGATTCGGGCTCTTGCGGCGGCCGGGATGACGTTTGGTAGGATAGCGAAAATATACAGCATGTGCCGTTCCACGATTGGCGCTGCTATCAGGCGCAAGACATGGAAGCACGTAGAATAAGAAAGGTGGATCGGATTATTTTAATACGTATCGGGACATTATTTTCAGGGATTGGCGGTTTTGATTGCGCGTTTGAACGTGCTGGCGCTGAAATCGCGTGGCAAGTTGAGCGTGACGCTGCGTGTCTTCGCGTGCTCGGTCGCCACTGGCCCGACGCGCCGAAATATGATGACGTGTTGACAGTCGGAAAACACAACTTATCACCGGTCGATGTTATTTGCGCCGGCTGGCCTTGTCAGGATTTGAGCGTCGCTGGATTGCGCGGTGGATTAGCCGCAGAAAGATCGGGGTTATTTTATGAATTCGCAAGAATCGCAAATGAACTTAGACCTTCTTTTCTCGTTTGGGAGAATGTTCCCGGACTTCTCTCTTCCGACAACGGACGAGACTTTGCAAGAGTTCTCCATGAACTGGACAAGATCGGGTATTGTGGAGCATGGACAATGCTTGACTCTCGCTTTTTCGGTGTCGCACAGCGACGACAGCGCATTTTCGGAGTGTTCGCTCTCAAGCATATTGGAGCCAGTCGTTGCGCCGAAATATTATCTCTCCCCTCGCGCGTGCGCTGGAATCCTGAGAAGGGCGGAAAAAAGAGGACGGAGCTTGCCAGAGACATTGCGGCAAGCCTTAGAGGCCGCGCAGACGGAGAAGGCGGAAAGCTAGATGCTGAGACGGGGATCGTTACCGTTGGGACAATCTCAGGCGGTGCACATCCTGGCGGACACAACGGACAGGACGATAGTCAGGTTTTAGAGATTGCCAAGACGTTGACCAACAGTAAGAACGGTCGGTTGAAGCATTCAACCGAAACGTTTGCGCTGGGAGCGATTGCCGATTATCAGGATAGTCTCAGAACTTTACGAGCGACTGGCGGAGACATTGGCGGCGGTTCAGAATGCCTAGCGATTGTCAGGGCGCATGGACGCGCTCATTACACTGAAGATGAAGCCGCTGGACCTGATAGGTCCAGCGGGGCGAAACAATCAGATGTTGATTTAGTAATTGCAGCAACCCTCAATAGCGGCGGTAATTCTGGCGGATTCAGAACAGAGCCGGGTGAGCATCTTGTCTTTGATTGGCAATCGGGCGGTGAAGTACGGCTCAACATCTCAGACAAGCATTCATCGGCCCCACAAGCCAATCAAACCCCAGCGGTATCAATGCAAAATCAGCTTGAAACCTTGGGGCTTCAGGGTTATAATAATCCATATGGGAAGACGAGCGAAGCCAACGCCGGAAAAATATTGTCAGCTTTGCGAAAAGAAATTGGAGAGAAAGCGTTTACCGAATGGGGACTTGGAAGCCTTATTCCATTTCAATCGCCGCAAATATTGCAATCAGATTTGTTTTGCAAAGGCCAGCGAAGGGCAGAAAAAAGAAACAGTGGGATGGATGACGGCACATTACCACGCCCGGAAGAAATGCCCGCACGGGCCTTGTGTGAAATGTCAGACGCCGAATGCCCTGGATGTTCATCACAAGGATGGCAATTGGAGAAACAATTCGCTGGACAATTTAGAGCGTATCTGTCGGAGTTGTCACAACAAGGAACACGGAGTACGCAGTATTTGCACGATCTGTGGATCGCCGGCGAAGGGATTGGGGTATTGCGAGAAGCATTATCAGCGATTCAAAAAGTACGGGGATCCAAACCTAGTCAAAGTCAATCAGCACAGTCCAGTGCCAGTGTACGCCGATTAACCCCAAGGGAAGCGGAAAGACTTCAGGGATACGAAGATGATTGGACCCGCTGGGGAGATGATGACCGTGAGATATGTGACAGCGCCCGGTACAAAATGATCGGTAACGCAGTGACGGTAAACGTGGTTGAGTGGATTGCTCGGCGGTTGGTAGCTAGGGCGACCGGGCTAATTTCAGTTTACATCAGCGAGTCAATGGGGTAAGGTGGTCATTCAAGCGTGCTGTCGCGCAATCTTTAGTCACGGAGCAATATGACGAAATCTATCCTTTCGATCCTGCTAATCTCAGTTTTAACCCTCATTGCCTGCTCGCAATCTCAGCTTCAGCAATTTAAGTCCGGTTGGATAGGTGGAATTGACGCCTTTCATGCGTTCAATCAGGCAATCACGAACAATCCTAATATCGACATAGTTCTCCGTGCGCGAATCGCTGCACTCGACCCGAAATTCCAAGCGAGTAAGCCCCTGGTGCAAAACCTCGTGGACTTCCCACCAGAGAACAAGGCGGAACTGGTCGCGCTCTTAAAGGACGCCATTCCATTGGTGCATGAGATCGCGGGCAACAGTGAATCGGGAAACCTTATTGTTATCGCCGCAACGGCGGCTGAGACGTATTTTCAAGTGGAAAGTGATATGCTGAGTCCTCCGATTGCCGTGGCGTCCAGTAGCGGGACGATGCGCGCTCCGATTGATCCGGCCGTGAGATTGCCGGAGTTGAAGACGCGGCTGGATGAGTTGAAGAGGGCTGTAAAGGCTATCAAATAAATGGCAAAATATCGAAAATGCCCCATCGTCATAGAAGCAGTTCAACTCACTTGGAATAACTGGTCCGAGGTCTGCGATTTTCTGGGTGATATTATCAGTCCTGAGAATTCTGCACGATCAGTCGAAACCTATTCCGATACTTGCGGTGAGCAAGGGCCTGGCTGGATTGAATTGACGATCCCGACATTGGAAGGCAACCATATTGCACGACATGGTGACTGGATAATTAAAGGTGTAAATTCTGAGTTCTATCCATGTAAACCTGACATATTTGCGAAGACATATGAGTCGGTGGAAGAGCTTTGCGAAGCTGGAAAGATGTAGTTTGGATTATGGCAAAACCGCGCAAGGTAATATTCAAATTCCCTGAGACCGACCCGAATTGGCAAGGTCCGCCTGACCTGCGTAAATACGATCCGCTGGTGGTAAAGAATCCTGAGACTGGTGAACAGCGGACATTCTGGATAATCAAGCGCGAATTCGCAGAGCCGGTTATCCTAAGATGTTTTGGCTAGATAAGAGTTAGATTAAGCCACCGATGAGTGGCAAAATTCAGGCAGCCCTAGCCTGGAATGTTGAAAGGATTACAATATCGGAATAGCAGAGGGGCTAAAAGAGGGTGTCAGAAAATCTTGAGGGCTTGAAGGAACGAATGGCAAGACTCGAAACCGAAATACGGCAGGCGTTCCCCGCCACTTATGTAACAAAACCCGAATTACGGTTAATTGAAAATAGAGTCGGTGACGTGGAGGACGCAGTCAAGGATTGCGAAAAGTCCACCAATGTCCTGATGAGCCGGGTTGACATTAGCCGAAATGAAATCCTTGACAGATTCGATAAGGCTGTGGTTCCATCGATCCGGCTGAATGACGAATTGGTCCGCGTCACCACTCTCTATCAAGAAACAAAAACGCAGCTTGCCCTTGCGTCAGTCCAGACCAAAACTCAAACCACGGAAACCACCGTTACCGTTACCCCAGTCCCAATCCCGCCATTTTGGACGATCATAAAATCCTGGGCATCTGGCATACAGGTCGTGGGCGGTGCATTCCTAACCCTGATTGCCATTGCTCTGGTTTTGCTAGCGTGGTGGATTTGGGGAGTCCAGCATACACCGAGGCCTTAATATGGGCACACGATCCGATACAATCGCATTTTTTGATGATGACCCGGATATTATCGAAATCTATAAACGGATTTTTGAATTCGATGGCTTTAATTTTGTATCGGCGTCAAATCCAGAGACAGCCCTGAAGCTCTATAAGTCAATGAAGGACGATCCGCCACGATTTACAGTCGTTGATGTAATTTTCAAATCCTTCTCGACCGATAAGCCCAATGGCTTCGGATTATGTCGCCAACTTCGAGAGATTGACCCAGGTGGAATTTTTATTATCCTAACTGGATTAGATGATTCCCTAACACGCTTGCGGCTGATAGACTCGAAAGCTGATGCAATTATGGAAAAGCCTAAGACTGATATTGAGATATTGGCGAAGGTGGCGAAGATCGAGCGGGAAAGGGCAGAGGCGCGCGCGAAACCGCAAACGCTCAGAGCCCCAGGACAAATGGGCGGCTCTTGGTTTAGCAATCGAGAACTGGCGGTCTATGCGATCAACCTACTATTCTTTCTTGCCATTTCATGGTGTCTTGGAGCGATAGAAACGCATTATAGGGATCAAGCGGCTGGAATCTCCCGAATAGAAAACTCCCTCAAAACAGATATAGTTGAAATCAAGCATGACATTGCGGAGGAAAGGGATTCACGCGGGACCGCTTTCGCCACAGTTGATTCAAAGATTGCAAAGGTTCAAGGAACCTTGGACGCGCTCAAGAGATAGGCGTCTTTGTCACTTTGGAGGCATTATGTCCACTGAATTATGCGATAAGGTTTGTCAAAAGCTCTTACTCTGCTCTGGAATCCTAGCCGCGATGCTCCGGCTTCTCAGCGAGGCTCAGTCAAGATGGATCAACCAGGGTAACTCCCTTAGTCCGGCCTTCAACGTCCGTGATCTGGGACGCCGTCAGCGGATGCGAGTCCTGATTAACGAATGCTTCACTAGTATTGGTCACCCGGCAAAGCAAAGCCTAAATCTTCACGATCTCGGAATGGATATGCTTATCATCTCGAAACAGCGCGGGCTTAGTGATGCTGAGATTGTGGGCTGTCTTGATAAGGTTCATCAGATACAGACGATTGCCACGGCGAATCAGAGCGATTACCTCAGCGAGATTGGCATATCTTCGTAGAATTTGCGCGGTCATCAATCAGGACTCAGGAGAACAGTCCTGGATTAGACCGGTGACCGCGCGAACAGCTTCATTATCTGTTATTCCTTCGCTCGTTTCCGCCGCCGTTTCGCGGCCCGTTCAATCACTTCCGCATCCTCAGGCCGTTTCAGCGTTACCCACTTAACGAGAGTCCGCCTGGCGAGCATCCTGGCAGTTGCCTCACGGCATTGACGAGCGATTATTTCCAATCGGGCGCTGATGGAGTCAATTGTCATTGATGGCCTCCGTTATTCTATTCTGCGCGATTTGCAGTCCGATCAAGATACCTAACAGAATCTCATCTTTATGCCAGCCCTGACCTTTCCAATCATCCATAGTCTTAATATGACCCCACTCTTCCATTTCCGGGACTTGTTTGCGCGCGACGGTGATTTCATTCGCGGTCGGCGGCTTGGGCTTCGCGTCAACTGGCATTAGGTGGCCTCCATATCCAGATCGTCACAATTACCGCAATCCCAATTTCGAGTTCTGCGATAATGAGCCGTGCGGGTAGGCTGGCAGGCGAGAGCAAGATTGCGATATCCGGTATTATCGCCAGCAGCCAGACAAAGATTGTGCAGTAGGTCGCGAAGGATTTATGTGACATCTTTCAACTCCGATTGTATCGCGGCCCTGATTGCCTGACGCGCCGTTTTGTATTCGGCTGAATCGATATGGTTCGCCCTGAAAAACCATATAGGCCCTGAATAGCTTGTGACATGGGATAGATCGAACCTCTTTGATTCAAGCGCATCCATCAACTGCGTGTCATCCATGATCTCAGGATCGGGCGCGAGACCACCCGCCGCGTCATCACACTGATCAATCTTCGCCATTATGTCGCTCAACACCAATTGCGTCTCGGCGCTGACAGCCGGAGAATAGTTCTTGACGATCCACCAGCAACGCTCCATCTCGGTTCTGATAGCTTCACGAGTGGTGGCCATTGGGTGCTGATTTACAACCGTCGCATATGCGATGTCGGCGCAACGGTCGATTGCCTTATTTGTGAGCCCACAGCCGTCGCTTGGATAATCCGTCATGTTTGGATATTTATCAGGATCATCCTCGGCGATGGCCAATCGAATGGCGTCGCGCAATCCGTCCACAACTGGCGCGGCGTTGCGTATGTCGTCATATATCTCTGCTGCTTTATTCATCTGGCTTCTCGCTTTCTTTTATGCCCACCGTCTCTTGCAAAGCGCAATTTCTCAAGCTCATAGTCCATCTTGCTGAGCTTTTTCCCGCAATGGGTTCGTAATTCATCATTCGTTATTTTCAACTCTTGCCCTAGAAACTCTAGGCAGATGCAGAGGTCAGCTACTTCATCTAAGATAGCGGCCCGCGATCCCCTTCCGCGCCGATCTTTCATTAAAGCCTGTACCAACTCGGCGGATTCCTCGACCAGTTGATCGACATAGCGCTCCCTATGCTTTGAGCGATGATAGGTTTTGTGGGTAGATAGCGCTGCCAAGAATCCATTTGTTTCAATTATCATCTAAATTTCCTTTCCCGTCACCGCGTGATAGCGTACCGGCTGCTCCGCCGAACCCACAACATACGAATTGCTGATTAGATTCGCTAGTGCTGCATAAACCTCATCAGCCGTCCGTGAATGCCTGAACGCGAACCTCAGATCGTCCCTTGTCGGCGCTTTCACGCTCTCCTGGATACAGCGGAGCATAAGTTGTTCAAGCGGCGTCAACTTATGATTGGGCATAAAACCTCTTGCGGAACTCGGCTTGCGCGGCCTCCCATGTGTTCGCCTCGCTTATTGCGTCCAGCTTATTCGTGTTGAACTCCTCTGGATTGTTAATCGTTGCCTCACATTCCTGAATTTGCTCCGTCAGCCATTCATCGAAGCTGACAATCCTCGGATCGGCCGGTGGCTTGGCTTCGGCTGCCCCCGGCGTCTTCATTGCGGCGTTAACGATGTCGAGCGCCACAGAGATGTTCGGGTGAATCTGGCGCTCTCCATAGCTATCGTAGAATGCCAGCCCGGTACAGAGTGCATCCTTGATCGTTTGTAGGTCGGTAAATTCAATCAGTCGCATTGCTTGATTTGGCATCTATTCACCCTCCAGTAATTGAGCAAAACGACACCATTGCCCCCTCTCGTCGCTTTCAATGTTTCGCGAATGGCACCTATCGGTTGCAGCGCTTCTCAGTTTGTGTTGCAGCACGTATGCGGTATGAAATTGGGCAAGCGATTTCAGAACGGAATCGGTATCCCATTTGTCATCGTGACGCAGCAGAACGGTGAACGTGGACGCGCCCCACTGCTCACCTTCCGCGCGAACCACCGCAAATGAATGGTTTCCCTCAATCTGCCAGCCAAGCGCCGTGTGCTCGTTTAGCTGGGTGTTAAATTCATCGGCACTGTACGCCACCAAAAGTTTGTGCTGCATAACTCTACTCCATCCGCCGCGATGGCCGGCGGGGCTATTCTATCGTTGGCGCATCTGCTTATATTCGGCCTCGCAGTGACAGAACCGTTTCAAGTCCTTCACCGATTTAGTAAACGGATCAGCCCCTTGCCGTCTCAGCATCGCCCAGCCGTTCACCACAGCGATTACTCGCATCCAATTCGCGCCGTCGTGTCCTCCGGTTTCGGCTGAATGCCTGACTAAGATACCTGCTCAAAATCGAATCCAGTACCGGCGATTCCGGGATTGGCGTCAACGACATCGAATACCGCGCCGTCACCATCTGAATTCCAATTTACTATCGTGAGCCAATAATGTCCGTGTTCATAGAATATCTCTCGCTGTTTTCGCGGAAACCTCGACCTCGCGGCTTTCTCAATCTTTCGGATCGTCCGTTCGTTCTGAACCTGCGATGGTAATTCCGGCCCTTGATCCTCGTCCAGCATCGACGTACCGTACATTTCGTTTTCTAAACGCATATCTGCAAATTGTCCGATTATGATTGCTCCTTCGATTGATTGCTGACACGGGAGAATATATCAGCCTTAAATAGTGATGTCAATATAATTCCTTCGTTGACGTAATTATTTATTTGACAACCGCACCAGTGTTAGATTATAAGATAGCTATGACGACATTTACAGCGGCGCAACGATTGGGCGTGAGCGAGGCACAGATAAGAAACCTGATTCGGCAAGGTCGATTGCCAGCGACGAAAGAGCGGAGGGAGTACGGGATCAAGGCTAAAGATTTGATCTTGGTGAAACATCGTCCGATTACTGGAAGGCCAAAGAAAGCAGAGGTTGTATGATCTGGATTATTTTCGCAATAGCAATGCCATTTGTATTGATGGCCATCGTCGGGCTGGTGCTCGGAATCTGGTTTACCCAGTCATTGGCCAGGCTCGACCTAGAGCAGTGGAACGACCGCGATAGGCACTAAAGCTTTCAGGGATACGTATATTGATTAGGTGCTGATTCTGATACGACTGATTTGGAGGGGAACGTGGAAGATAAAGAGCAACTGAAAATCGAGACTGAGCTAATCGTTAAGCTGATGCGTGAAAAACAGGCTGACGGCTGGTTGTATACGACGAATATTAATGACGTGCCGGAAACAATCGGACATTACGGGCTAGATGATGGACTGTCCGGCTGCGGCGGCGGTGTTACGCATAACATGAGGCAGTCGATAAAATTCATGTCCCGATATGAGACCGCGAAACGCCCGATCTATTCTTATCTTCCCGATACAGATATTAATGGGGACGCCGGGCTATGGCTTGACGGCAAAGAAACCTGCTGGATATGCAAAGACAACGTAGTCAGGAAAATCAGCGAGAGAGATCGGCATCTTCGAGATGTTCACGGAATAGGGATGAGCGATTCCGACTAAGCTCCAGCCGATAATGACGAGGGGGAATAGATGAAACACTTAACGAATCTCTCAAAGAGCGGTGGCAGTGAAGAGTATGACGATTACCGAAAGCGCGTAATGGCTGACCCTGAGATTATCATCGGGAAACCACAGGCCACGCAATCATATACAGCGGAGCAATTAGAATCGTTCGGGATTATCGGCGTTTATAAGCGTGACGAGGATTGGATTCCTGGCGAGTTTGAATTAGATGTGGAATTTAAACGACTCCCCTAAAGCTTTCCGCGTCTCTGTCGATAGTCATGTCAGAGGCACAACAATGTCAAAATTATCCGCAAACAGAAACATCTTCAACGCAATGGAATTCGTGCACAACGCCCGTAAAACTTCGACGCATCCGAACGTAGTCAAGCTACTGAAGCGCGTATCGGCGCGGCTGCAAGGGCAATTGATACCGTGGGATGAATTGGGGGAACCACGTTTCGATCATTTGTGCAGATAAAAATAGGGCCGGATCGCCCGGCCCAGTGATGGAGTTTTCAAGCCAATCGAGAAAGTGTTAGGTGGCCGGTACTTTCGCCGCCGCTGCCAGCGCCGCAGTCTTTGCGTTAATCGCCTCGGTGATCTTGTCGATCTCCGGCTGATTGCTGGGCGGGGTCGCGCCGAGCTTCGCCACTAAATCATTAATCTCTGACACCGCATTGTCGATTGCGGTTGCATTATCCAATTGCGCCTGTTCAAGTTTTGAAAAATCGTCTGCCATGGTTTTCCTTATCTCCTTGGTAATTACCGCGATGTAAACGAGTAGCGTAAACACCGCAATTTTGAACAATTGTTCGAACACGGGATTTATATAGCACAAAACCTGCCAAAAACGCCATCAATATTTCCCGAACAGATCCAGAAACAACAGTAGGCACAGTAGAACGAGGAATACGTTGCTTGCGTACAACCACGGACCATTAGGAGCGCGAAACGTACCCCACCCACCACAAAGCAACGACAGGACTGCGAGAATGAAATAGATCACAAGATGACTTGGCATAGATTCCCCTATCAGAACAAATTGAGGGGAGTTTTTGAGCGACCAGCCAGCGAAGTTACGTTAGGTTGTCGATTACTGTCACTGTCAATGCCCGGCCGCTCTGGCGGGAGTATAACACCAAAAATAAGGAAAGGCCGCTTATGTTAAACAACGGCAAGGAAAGAATTGGGGCTAATATTTAAGTTATTTCCGGGCGTGTACCTGCAACATCAGCAAAGAACATCAGGTTATTGCGGTTAAGGAATATATCGGAGTTGACGCCGCCCTTTAATTGAGGTTTTAAACTACGCGCCATTTTATTTCCCCTTCTTTCTCGGACCTTTCGGCCCCTTGTCTAACTTCGCATATCCCAGGCGGATACGGACTTCGTTGCTGACACTATGCTCCTCGCGTTTGGCCGTGGCTTCTATGTCGGCAACTTCGGGGTCTAGCAGCGTGACCTTGACTTGCTTTAGGGTTGTGGGCATTCGTCTTCCTTTTGTTGAATCGTAATCAAAAGCTTATCGCCGCCTTTTAAACCGTGCATCAGGGCTTGCGGGATGGTCAAATCAATCGTATAGACCTGACCGAACGAATGCAGCGGGCGATAGATTTCACATTTGATACCTTCATCGGTTCGCTTTGTTCCGTAGACTTCGGCCTCAATTTGGAGTTTCATTAATAAGTAATCTCCGGGTCGCATCCGATTCGACCACGAACCGAACAATGAATACAGCGCAGTTCGGCGGTTTTGCCGTCATTCCAATCACGCTTGAAGGCATGAATGCTAAGAAGCGACCAGTAATTTTTGTGAAAGAGTTGACACCAAATACCCATTAGAATTCTCCATAAATGCCGTCATCATAATCAATGCAAGTAAGCCTGTTCGGGTCAAACACCCGCCTACGTTTCGGATTATCAACTTCGACACTGACGATATCCGCGTCGGTTATGTTTGGCGGATCCAAGTCTTCGTCGTGCTCAACAACCCGGAAAGCTTTACCGCTGTTCGTTGTAATCGTATCGCCTATTCGTGGTCTGCTCATAAATACCTCCGTTTCTATAATCCCTCAATATCTTCGATCATTCGTTTTAAAAGCCTTTGCATTGCCTCTAATTTGATCCGTCCGTGCGAGTTGCCGTAAGTTTTTTCCTGGCGTTCAAGTTCAGCCACGCGCAGAACGCACGCCGAATCAAAGGCATCAATTACAAATTCAGGTGATTCGTTTTGCAACCAATAGAGAATGGCTTCAGCGCAGCGAAGAGCATCCTCGCCCGTCAAGATTCCTTTTCTGAAATCCTTTAATCGATGCGCTGAAAGAATCTCGCAGTCCTTATTGTGGCCGGATAGGTCCTCTGTAGCCGTTAGTATTCCCTCGCAATGAAGGCACTGAATATGCTCAGGCGGATCCTCAAATGTACAAGGCGAGTCGGAGCGCACGATAGGATTGGAAATATCGCTCACCTGTTTTTCGGTAACCAGGATCATCATCGGCGCGACCCGCTCTTCAGGCTTGAATATTTCTTCTGCCTTCGCATCGAAGTTACCCGATGCGAATTGAGTCATCAATCGATCTAACGGTTTATTTTCCATTACCTTCTCCCTTGTCTTCATCGTCTTGAACCAAAGATGGGTTATCCCATTCGCCGGATGCGCCAAATCGCTGCTCTATATCGTTGCAGAATCTCTCAATATATATCTGATGATCCTCGACTCCTGCGTCCAACCCGCGATTGAACAGAAAATCAGTGATACGGTCCATTATATTGTCCGTGGTCGGACCCGCTTCCCATCCTTCCCGTTGTCGAGCCAGCTTCAATCTTACTAGCCAATATTTGGCAAGTTCTGCCTGTTTCAACCTTCCCCTCAGGCTATAGATATTCTCACGAAGCCTACTAATAAGTTCGGCGAAGTCGCCATGACGCGGTGCATCCAATGCCCTTGCGATTGCGGTCAACTTCTCCGTCATTTCCAGATTGTCCCTTTCGCGTAACGCCAGCCTTAGCCGTTCATCGTTGATCTTCTGAAATAGCTTGTCGTTATCACGCGATGCCATCCAGAGATCATAGGCGTACCGGGTGAGCGAGTCCGTATAAGGGTTGACCGTGCGACTATTGCCCTTTCCGGTCGGTCTATGCCGCAAGGAATCATCAGCGGCAAGATTAAACGGCTTATCCGATGCCCAGGATTCAAACTCTGATTGTGATGCGGTATTCCATTCGTGCAAATCGAATAAAATATAGGTCATTGCATCGCCATATTCGTTATCTTCGCCCGGCTCGCCCTGCACGACCAGAATTGTACCTTTGGCTACCCCGGTAACCTGTCCGTCCGCACCGACGAAGGCCATATCGTGCATGGTCTTCATTGTTTGTCCGGTTTCGACTGGCAGCAATGTGATGTCTTGTTGATCCTCTGCGTTCGCGCGTTTTAGATAAGTCATAAAGTCCATTATTGTTTTACCGTCCTTCTCTTGTTGTCGGTGGTTGCCTGCTGTTTGCTCCATCCTTGCCGATGACAATCATCGCGTGGGCATGATTTACATTCACCGCCACGCGAATAAATTGCCGCAGGGCACTCACGATCTTTTGTCGGCGGAGTTGCCGTTGAACAAACTAAAGCTTTCATTTATGCCTCCAATGGAATTTTCAGGCAATACGGCGATGACCTGATATTCGACAATGCCTCTCCCATGCTATACCGAGCCGTCCAATGCGAAATCTAAATGGATTCATTCTGATTCTCCCCGCAAAGAAACATCGCCTTGCGTTCGATCTTTTGACCACATTTACGACATTGATAAATAGCGATACCGGTCTGTTCGTCAAAAGCAACGAGTTTGAGACTGTGTTTACGCGCTTTCATTTCGGGTCCTCGTTCATCGGACTCAATCGCCATTGCCCAGCGGCGCGAGCCTCCGCAATTCTTGAGAAATTTGCCGCCAGTGATTCCTGAATAACGATATACCATTGACCATTGATTTCAGCTAAAAGCTCTACGCCGATATAGACGCCGGATTCACCACCGATGCGACGTAGCCATAAAGCGGATATCTCAACGACGGGATGCTTTACCGGATCCTGATTGGCATTATCGTCGGCGTCCGCTTCGGCCGAATATAGTGTTTCTCGCTCTTCATCATGCTCGATGCCACGGTTTCCCATTATTGTTTTGTCACTCCTGTTTCCAGCGCTTGAAGTCGCGCTAATTTTTCTTCGTATTCCTGTTTGGCCTTGTCGGCAGCGCCCTTGGCTATTCTCACGGTTTGGGCCTTCAAATGGCTGGATACCTCTTCCGGGACTTCAAGGCCAAGCTTTTCAGCGGCGTATGCAGCCGATTCAAGGTAGCCATCTTTTTTCTTGTCATCGTTCCATCGTGCAAAAACATCAGCAATGAGCGTGGCCGCCTTCTCGACAGCGGATTCACGCGTGATAAAAGGATATACCTCCGTCCAGCTACCCGACCCGTCCTTATAATCGTTAATTTTCCACAATAGATCACCATTGGCACCACCGAACAGGCTCAGCAACTTGCGCTCATTCGTGACCCGATAGGCATAGTCGCTTTTGACCTGCAATAGCTCATCCTTGGAATGAACGGCGATTCTGCCACATTGATTGGTGGTGAACCATTCGATTTTGCCTTCAATGAAAGCCTCAAGATCGTGCAGCGCCTCATTCTGACTGATCTTTGTGATTAGCGCTTTCCTGTCCGCTTCCCGCCATTGCTGTTCAGTCTGTAACGCAGTAATTCGTTCACGCAAGAGCTTTACCTCGGCATCAAGCTCAAGAATCCGCCCATCAAAGACTTCGACCGGTGCGGTGCGAAAGATTGCATCGACCGTGATGACGCCGGATATGAATGTGTCGTCCTCGTCATCGCATTCTTCATCCCAGCCTTGTCGATGATAGACTGGGTTGACCACAAAGAAACCCGCCGATTCTGCCACATAAACAACCTTTTGCCCGTTCGCCGTGAAAACTTCATCTCCTGGCGTGAATTGATTTATCTCCGTCATGATTGCTCCTTTGTAAAATCTTTCACGATTGGCCAGTCTGGCTCGTTATTCATCTCAAGGAATTGCCGAAGGTTCTCGTACTCAACTTCGTTTTGCGTCCCTATCTGAATCGGCCCGCCGCCTGAATCAAGAGGGCCGGGCCATTGAATGGATGTGACGATGTTCGCGTACTTTTTGTCGTGGTTGGAATAGACGACTCCGATTTGATCGATATTGATTGTCGCCTGCGATAACTTTATGAAAGTCGGAATACTCATTGTGCTCCTTTGTTTTGGCAATTTAATCACCGTATCTACCTTCCAAAATTTCCAACGTCCGGCTGATCGCTATCGCTAAATTGCTAATCATTTCCATTGCTGGACCAGATAAACCGGTCGGACTCGGTTCGCCGTTCTGCGTAATCTGCTCAAGTTCGATTGCATCCCAGACGCTTTTCATATTCTGCTCAGCCATATAGATTTGAAATTGACGCGGATTCATGGCACTCAGGGGCAGGGATTTATTCATGACTAACTCCCTTTCTCCGAATCACTTCCGCTGTTACTGTATTAATCACTTGAACGTGAGCAGCATCCGTGAACCTCATCACATAGGGTATGCCCAGAATCTTCGCAAACTTCCACAATTCAGGTAGCGCAAATGTCGAAATAAACGGACGCACCTTTGACGGTTCAAATGTCATCGCCTTATCAACCTGCGATTGCGCCATTGCATCAGTCAACAGCGTACCGCCCGGTCTGTGTTCTTGGAATCCGCTTTGCATATCGATCTCCCTACATTTCCCAAACTTTGACTTCCGCGTAACCCGCCCGACCTTTGACGCCGGTGATTTTGTAGATTGCCATTGAATCGAGATTGGCTTCTTTGTTCTGCCCACGGGCAACGGACTTGGCTTGGTCAGCCGTCTTTGCCGTTTCAATCCAGCTTGTCGTTTCGGTTGCGCATCTGATTTCGTAGGTTTCGTTTGCCATCTCGCTTTCTCCCTTGCTGAACTGTCTATATAGTAGCCTACTTCTAGGACAAGTCAAGCCTAAAATGCAATAAATCTCGCAACGTCCAATTATTTTCCCACAGCGGCTATCAGGCGTGATTCGCGAGAAAAGAGGGCGGGGAAGGGGTGGGGTATGATATAATTCATCTATCGCGCCTTCTGACTTCGCGAGAGTCGGTGGGAAAAATTGAGTTAGTCGGTGATCGCTTTCCTCCAATCGCGGTCACTGGCTGGCTCTAAACGATTGGAGGATTCTCGGTGATTTCTATCTTTAACGGCAAAACCCGCAATCTGGGCAAAGGCCCTAAACAAGACATATGCATTCAGGTATCGATTGACCTTCGCAAGCACCTACACCTGTTAAAAGGCGCAAGGTTAGGCGTTTTGATGTGCATCGCCTCGCATTCTGATAATGAGGGGTGGGCATTCCCAAGCGTTGACACTATCAAACGCGAAACGGGGTACAATGAACATACGATCTATAAAGCCCTTGACGAACTATGCAAATTAATCCTTGACGGTTCTCGAATTCTTTTGCGTCACCAGAAGGTAAATATTGAGCGCGGATATTTCGAATCGAATCGATATTTACTTTTCCCATCACCGGAAGAGGTCGCAAAATGGGAAAAGAAACGTGATGGTCCGACTGCGCAAAATGTGCATACGGGTGAACCGTCTGCTAGTTTTCCGCAGTCGGTAAAACCGCACGCGGCAAATGCGCAGTCTAACTATAACCAATCTCTTAACAAGAGCCATGTTAAACAAGAGACAGTTAAAGCAAGTGAGAGTGTGCTGCCCGACATCGCGCAAAAGCGCTTGTCGGCTACGCAATCCCGCTCTCAAAAGGTCGATTCCCGAATAAATGAGATCATCAAATATTGGCGACTCGTAATGAGAAAGCCTACCGCGAAAATCCCCGATGCCCATATCAGGGCCGTAGCGCTACGATTAAGCAGAGGCGCGACAACGCAGGAAATCAAACTGGCGATAGAGGGTTGTCGAGATTCTGAGTATCACCAAGGCGACAAAGACGCCGGAAGGCTACCGTTCAACGATTTGGTGATAATCTGTAACGATGAACTGAAATATGACCGATTTATTGAAGGCAGATGTGCAAGCGCTGGAAACTGGACAGTCAAATGCTGTAATGCCCCGCTTGATTTGCGAAAAGAGGCGTGCTCCAAATGCGGCGGCAAATGCGATTGCGACGACATAAGGCAACGTTGGCTTAAGGATCATAAATTAGAAGGTGCCGCATGAACATCCCAATCTTCACAGCCCTCTCGCTACTCCCGGATGGTGAGCAATTCACGATATACTTTAACCACCGCTCCGACCAGCCCGCACGAAAGCGCATGATTGGATTAGATGAACTGCACAATCTAACGAAGGACTTCGATACGCTGATATTCGGCAACAGCGTCAAGCATAATCTGGGAAAGGTGCCGATGCTCACCGGACGATCAGAACGGATATGGATTAAGCCTGACAAGAAGAAGATTGCGGCGTTTATGAAAAGGTATGGCTTGAAGTTTAAGAGGAGGGCAGCATGAGTAAGTTTATTGAAGATCACGAAATTAAAGAAGGGACGATGTGCTGGATTGGCGTTGATGATGGGTGGCTTGAAGTTATCGTCTTCCAGGCGGTTGGGTCGGAAATCAGAGCGTGGTTTCGGCAGCATAGGCAGACAAGTGCTGAGTTTCGAGCAAATGGATTTGCATTAAGCCCAATTGGATATCCCGTCCATTCACCCAGGGAAATATTATCGAAGGAAGCACAATGGGATCAGGAGGGGAGATAATGCCGAAGACAATAAAGACCGTAGTGATCGGTGAAGCAATCATTGACGAGGGTAGCTTTGTTTTTATTCGCTATAAAAATGGCTCGATCAATATGCCGTTAAATCTATTGCCAGAGATTACCCAGAAGCAGATTAAAAACGGTGAAGAGATTCGCGTCAAGGCTACGTTTGAAGGGACAGTTGATGCAATAACAGAGGTTAAGTAGCAATGACCAGATTCGACGCGGTAAAGCGCATTGGCGAGGACTATACGAGAGAACACGGAAGGATACGAATGAGAGAATATTTATTGAACTTATTGAAACAACTGGAGATTGCGATAGCGCCACCCGAAGGATGTCATCATGCGATTATGCATTCCCAATATGGGAACGACGAAAGCGGATGGGAAGACAGGCTCGCGTTACAGCTAAACTTAGACGGACAATTCGTCACGCTGTTCCTCGATGATGATGATTTTAATCTGACCTACACTGAGCTTGCGCGGAAGATCAAGGAATATCTTGAAGTTCAAACGGCTAAAGATCGTGACGGGCATCTGGTAATTGGCAATCCTGCATAATTCTGTGGTCAAAGTAACCCGAATGGGTTAGGATATAGTGTATGTATATGATATACACTCTTTGACGGTCTAAATGAATAGAAAACCCTATGACGCTTGTGGCGCAAAGAAAAAGCAAGGTGAAGGCACTTGTACCCAGCCTGCCGGATGGGGAACGGACCATTTTGGGCAGGGTAAGTGTAAGCTTCACGGAGGTGCAACCCCAATCAAGTCAACGGGTAGATACTCCAAAATCAAGCGTCCAGCTTTACGCGAACGCATTGAACGATTTGAAGCTGACCCTGACCCGACGAACCTGCTACCGGAAGTCTCTCTATTACGCGCTTTCACTGAAGACCTCATGGAGCGATGGGATGATATTTACGGGCCCGATGGTGCTTTGCTGGCTTGGCATAGCTCATTTGGCAATCCCGAAAACGCGAATCCTAAACCACGCCAGATGCCCGATTTTAGTGCAATCACAACGGTTGTCAAAGAGGTCGGGGCAATGGTTGACCGTATCCAGAAATGGAAGTCTGAAGGATCGATCACAATGGAAACGTTTAACCGCGTGGTTCAAAGTTTCGGCTCTGAACTTGTGCTTGCTGTCAACGAGGCCGGACTAGATGAGCCTACGAGTACCCGTCTTCTCAATTCCATCGAACAGCGGTGGGCCTCTATCCGGCTTGAACCTGTCAAGCCCGGCAATAAGAGGACTGAGGGAAACGAGGAGTAAGACAAAGAATCGGGACTCAACCCGCCTCGCCTTTCGCGGTGCAAACCTTGAAATCCAATCCTATCGCGGCCGTGAATTCCTTCTCTCGGGCCCTGCCGAAACTGGCAAAACTGTGGCAGCATTATGGTTACTAGATTCTCTATTGCGCGAAACACCGAAAGCGCATGGCGTCCTTGCTCGTAAATTACATGTCTCAATTGCCGGTACTGTTCTTGTCACTTATAAGCGAATACAAGAGATTCGTGAAAAGATGGGGGAAAAGCAATCCATTCCATACGGTGGTGAAAAGCCGGAATTCTATACCTATTCAAATGGGGCAAAGTTATGGATTGGCGGACTCGACAACCCGAATAAGATGCTTTCCGGTGAACGGGATTTTATCTACATCAACCAAGCGGAAGAGCTAAAGCTTGACGACTGGGAAATCCTTTTCACTCGCTGCACCGGCCGTGGCGCTGTCACGAAGACGCCAATGATTTTCGGTGATTGCAATCCCGGCGCGGAAGATCATTGGATATTGAAACGCCCCAGTCTAAAACTTTTCCACTCAAAGCATATCGATAATCCGTCGCTATATGATGAAAACGGAAACCTGACAGAGCAGGGCGTTCGCACGCTTGCCACGCTTCAAAGTCTGACAGGTATTCGCAAGTCGCGATTATGGGAAGGCAAATGGGTTGGCGCGGAAGGATTGTTTTTCGATGAATGGGACGATACTGTTCATACTTGCGAACCCTTTGCAATCCCCAAAGATTGGCCGGTTTGGGGCGCTCTGGATTATGGGCAGGTCCATAATACAGCGTTCGGGCTATTCACCGAGAACGAAGGAACGATTTATCTAATCGGTGAGCATATCCGGCATAGATGGCTTCCACCGATGCATTGCAAAGCAATAAGACGAATGATGGAGCGGAACGGTATCAATCCAGATAGCGTGAGACAGGTTGTCGCTGGGCATGATTGTTTTCAAGTGAAGGGCGATGCGAACGGCAGAACGATTGCGCAGCAATACCTTGACGCGCTAGACCCTGAAACACAATTACCGATTGGATTGAAGCTGGAAATGGCTAACGTAGCGCGAATTTCAGGCGCGGCTGAATTGCTCAATAGATTGGGTAATGCCGAAATGAAGATAGCGCCGAAATTCAAAATCTTCAGAACTTGCCCGCGTTCAATTGCGGCAATGCCAAGAATGGTGCATGATCCGCGAGAGCCAAACGATGTGTTAAAAGTTGACGCGGATCAAAACGGCGATGGTGGAGATGACGAATATGATATGATTCGCTACGGAACAATGACAAGAGCGACAAGAGCCGCCGCCGTTTCCCCTGGCGGTGCAAAGCGAACAAGCCGATGGATACACGAAGGAATGTAGCTAATAGATGGCACAAAACAAAGAATATGGCGTAACTGGACTTATCCGCTTTGCGGGCGTGGTCTTTGAAGAGCAGCTTATTGAACTTCAGGGCTACCGCTGGCCGAAGATCGTCAAGTCCATGTCGGAAAGCTCGTCAATCGTTGGCGGGTTTTTGTATGCCATTGAAATGTTGTGTCGTCAAACCGATTGGCCGATTGTGCCCACTGATGAAACTAACGCCGATGATAAAGAGGCCGCCGCGTTCATTCAGGAATGTATTGACGATCTTGAATTGTCCTGGCAGGACACGCTTGCTGAGATATTGACGTTCCTGCCGTGGGGCTGGGCCGTAATGGAAAAGGTGTTAAAGAAACGTCCCGATGGTCAAATAGGATGGTTACGATGGGGATCGCGCGCGCAAGAGACTTTATTTCGATGGGAGTTCGATGATATTGGTACAGCCACGGCGATGGTGCAATGGCCACCGCCTGATTACATACAGCGAACGATACCGCTAGATAAGTGTTTACATTTCCGCACAAAAAGCCACAAAGGAAACCCTGAAGGCAAATCAATACTCAGGACAAGTTACCTTGATTGGTACAATTCAACGAACATCAAACGAATTGAGGCAATAGGTATTGAACGAGACTTGGCAGGATTTCCCGTTGCAAAGATACCGTCGTCGGTGATTACGGCTGGTGGAGACGTGCTGAAGAATTGGGAAGACTCCATGGCCAATATACGCCGTGATGAACAGGAATTTCTAATCATCCCATCTGACACGGACGAGAAAGGTCATCCGCTATACGCCGTTGAACTGCTGGCATCCTCTGGTAAGCGTCAATTTGACACAGATAAGATTATCCGTCGCTATGAAACCCGAATGATGCAGGCTGTCCTTGCTGATTTTATGATGCTTGGACATGAGGGCGTCGGTAGCTATGCCCTATCGAGTGACAAGACGAAGCTATTCTCGGTATCTATTGGCGGATTCATGGACACGATCTGTCAGACGATTAATCGACACGGAATCGATGAGCTTTTGGCGATGAACGGCTACAAGGGCAAGTGCCAGATGACGCACGGCGATTTAGAGAAAGTACCGCTTGATTCGCTGGCCGCGATTTTCAACATGTACGATAAGCTCCAGATAGCGTTGACTGATGAGGAAAAAGCCTGGGTGAAGAAGCAATCGGGATTTCCAAAGTCGGATATAGCGCAGATTGATGATAATACGGATGGAACGGCGGGTCAGTTAGATAGAGATGGGAGCGATACCGACGTTGCACAACCCGCAC
>Ga0209803_1000461_pt1 | contig 26964 bp, 23 predicted proteins | sample GraSoiAngelo_138_FD_185895 | JGI IMG/M metagenome (GOLD analysis project Ga0209803, IMG submission 185895) | Grasslands soil microbial communities from the Angelo Coastal Reserve, California, USA - 14_0929_09_40cm (SPAdes) (version 2) | ecosystem: Environmental > Terrestrial > Soil > Grasslands ...
TCTTTTGGATTCTGCACATTGTGTGGTTGTCGCCGTGGAGCTTTTATTTTCCCGCCGCCGTACGGCTACGCTACACAGGTTTCGATAGAGCAGGCCGCACGCGGCTGTTGGCGCTCTGTTGGGCAGGTTTTGTGATGGCCTTCTTCAGCTTTTCAACGACCCAGGAATACTACTCGCTGCCGATCTATCCCGCTCTTGCTTTGCTGCTCGGGTCTGCGATGAGCGCTAAAGATGTTTGGATCACCCGTGGGACGAAAGCGTGGGGCACCGTGCTGTTACTCGCTACTGCCGTAATCGCAGTCATTCTTTGGGAAGTTCGGACTTTGCCGGCGCCGGGAGATATCTCCGCAGCTCTCACCCAGCACCCGGATCTATACACCTTGTCCTTGGGACACCTTGGTGATCTCACGCTTTCGTCGTTTGCCTACTTGCGGCTTCCGCTAGTGGTCGCAGGAGTGGCCGTGATGACGGGAGCCATCGCCATTGCGCGTTGTTGGCCCAGCCAGCGCCTTTGTTTTTTTGTGATGGCCGCAACGATGATTCTCTTCTTTCATGCCGCGCGCCTGGCCATGATCGTTTTTGATCCCTATCTCGGCTCGAAACCTCTCGCCGATGCTCTCGGCAACGCCCCTCCCGGTAAATTGATCGAGGCTGATGCGTATTACGCCTTCTCGTCCGTTTTCTTCTACACAAATCGGCAGGCACTGCTCTGGAACGGCAGAAAGGACAATCTGGAGTATGGATCCTACGCTCCCGGCGCTGCCCAGATGTTCATTGGTGATGCCGATTTCGAAGCACTATGGAGGAGCGCTGATCGCTATTATTTGCTCGCTAATCACGAGGATCTGCCGCGCATTGATGAACTGGCCGATCCCTCTGCCGTCCACGTGGTTGCGGAAAGCGGCGGAAAATATTTGCTTTCGAACCGGCGTCCATGACTCGCGTGCTTTTCGCCTGCTCGATTCTCGGACTCCTCTCCAGCACGACCTACTTGCTCCTGGCTATCGTCGCGGCACGGCGGTTTCGCAGAGAATCTCGAAATGAACGGAGAACCGTAGCGCAGCTACCGTTTGTCAGTGTCCTGAAGCCCCTCCATGGGATGGAACCGATGCTGGAACGTAATCTGGAAAGTTTTTTCCGTCAGGACTATCCGAAATTTGAAATCGTCTTTGGCGCTCGCCATAGAGAAGATCCCGCGCTTCAAATCGTCGAGGGACTTCGGCTCAAATATCCGCAAGTGAGAACGTCTGTGGTCTTGTCGGGTGAGCCGGAATACCCGAATGCGAAAGTCTTTGCTTTGGAAAAAATGATGTCTGCTGCCGACGGAAATTGCCTGGTGATCACCGACAGCGATGTTTACGTCAGGCTGGATTGTCTGAAGGACGTCGTGATGCCTCTGCTCGACCCGGCAGTCGGCGTCGTCACCTGTCTTTATCGCGGCGTCGCGGCCGGCGGCTTCTGGTCGATGTTAGAGGCCCAGGGCATGTCGGTGGAGATGACATCCGGAGTGCTTATCGCAAATATGCTAGAAGGCATGCGATTCGCCCTTGGGCCGACGATGGCGACGCGCAAGGACATCCTTGAATCGATCGGCGGCGTTCGGTTGCTGGGATGCTATTGCGCAGATGACTACGTTCTGGGAAACCTTGCATTTCAATCGGGAAAGCAGGTGGTGCTGTCGCATCACTTCATCGATCACGTGGCCATGAATACGTCGGCACGATCATCGCTTGCTCACCAGATCCGGTGGATGAGAAGCACCCGTTTCTCCCGGGGCGCCGCACATATCGGCACCGGTCTCACATACGCCATGCCCTTTGGTCTGCTCGGCTTGTTTGCAGGTGCCGCCCTTTACGGCTGGCAACTGGGAAGCGCTTTGCTCGCATGGGCATTCCTTAATCGGATGCTTCAATCAATTGCAATCGGTTGGGCTTTCATCGGCGATCCGCAAGCCCTGCGATTCTGCTGGCTGTATCCGGTCCGCGATCTCATCGGATTTTTTGTCTGGTGCGCCAGCTTTGCCGGCAACGAGATCACCTGGCGCAACGAGCGCTACCGTCTCGTTACGGATGGGAAGATGGTGAAGCTGTGAAGAAGAGAGCTAGCCACAAAAAGGCACAAAAGACACAAAAGATGTCTTTGTGAATTTTGTGCCTTTTTGTGGCTAATTTTTCCCGCCGCGCATGAACGTGATCCCGGCCAATTGTCCCAAAGCACCCAGAGTCGTCTTCGCGGCAGTAAAGCCGAAACGAAAGTCTTCTTCGGCGTAACTCTCGTACTTGTCGGTCGGCTCATGATGATTCGGGTTCGAGCCCATGACAATCCCGGTCACTCTTTCGTTTTCCCGCACGCTGACCGAGGCGACGACGTCTTCAAACCGTATCGAATCAGTCCCGGCCATATTCGTTCCGACGGTTGCAGGATAATCCTGCGCATACGACCGGTTCGCTGCCTGGAGCGCGGCGGCCAGTTTCGCGGAGTCGGCTGCCTTGGCCGAACTCCTCTGGTAATCAACATTAATGTCGGCCTTGGGACTCTGCTTCGGCGCCGGAGGCATACCGTGGTCGAACATCATCATGTCGTGCTGGATGATTCCGAGCCATTTCGGTTCAGCTGCCGTGCCTTGTAATGAAGCCCGCTCGCTCACATAGGTCCCGCTGCCGTCCATCCCGAATTCCTCGTTGTTCCAAAAGATGAACCTCACGGAGCGATTCGTCCGGAGGTCGGGCATTGCCAAAACCCGGGCCAGTTCGAGAACAACCGCGCAACCCGATGCGTCGTCGTCCGCGGCCTCGCCCCCGCCGCGCCCATCCATGTGTGCAGAGACGATATACATCTCCCCCGGCGTGGTTGCTCCGGTCTTGGTGGCGTAGATATTTTCAAGTGGTCCGCTGCTGGAAATGAATCGATGCCGCACGACATTCGTATACCCGAAGCTGCGCAATTGTTTCTCGAGCCAGTCGATCGCAGCGCGGTTGCGCTGGGTTCCCTGTAGGCGATCGCCGAACTGCGCGAGCCCCTTGATGTGCGCCTTGTACCGGTCGAGTTCGAGACGGTGGACCACCTCCTGCAACGGATCTGGAGGAATGTTGGTGGTCTGACTTGAGACAAGCACTGCCAAAAACAGCGATCCCAATAAGCGCATAATTGGTTCCAAGAAATTTGGCGGATTATAGCATGTCCTGAACGGCTTACAGGTCGTTTCCCGCGTAGGAGAGATTGAAGCTTTTGTTACAAAGCGGGAAATCAGGAACGATGTTCTTCAGAATGGCGTAATTCAGCGCAGGCCAGTTGGCAAATGAGGGATCCTTGACTTTCACGCGCCAAAGCGTCCCGTTTGGACCGACGACAACCCAGTGCCATATTGGGCCGCGCCATCCTTCAACCAAACCAAAAGCGCTTGCTCCTGGCTTTAACGTGGTGATGGGGTGAAGCCTCTCCCCGGATGGTAATGCTTCTAGAACTAGAGCAATCATGCTGAAACTTTCGCGTGCTTCCTCAACGCGCACCATCAAGCGCGCCAGCACGTCACCGTCTTGAAAGACCGGAACCTTAAATCTCAGTTTATTGTAGGCGGCATAAGGGTGGTCACGGCGTGTATCCGCATCGATGCCACTGGCTCTAGCGACGATGCCACTTACCTGCAAATCGCGAGCTGTTGGGTTGTTAAGGACACCAGTCCCATGCAAGCGGTTCATCACCAACCCATTGTCCAATGCCATCGCGACGACTTCGTCGAAATCGTGTTGAACCCGTCGAATAGTGTTCAGCACGTCCGCAATCTGCTTATTCGATAAAGGATTCATCGATACGCCGCCCGGCACTATAGCCCCCCGAAGAAGGCGATGACCGGTCAGCCGTTCGTTCAGTCTCAGTATGTCTTCCCGAAGGCGCATGGCGTGCGCGTTGGCTAGGGCAAATCCTGTATCTGTGCAGATGGCGCCGATATCCGCAATGTGGTTATAAAGGCGCTCCAGCTCCTGAAGAAGGACACGCAGCCATGCTGCTTGCTCCGGCACCTCAACCCCGGCGCATCGCTCAATCGCCATCGAAAACGCAAGCGCGTGCGCCACACTGGAGTCGCCGGAGATGCGTTCCGCCAATTCGACGCCTCGCGAGGGAATCATCGACTCGAATAATTTTTCAATACCTTTATGCAAGAAGAAAAGACGCGATTCGAGATTGACAATCGTCTCGCCATCCACACTGAATCGGAAATGACCCGGCTCAATGATCCCTGCATGAACGGGGCCGACAGTTATCTGGTAGATCCCTTCACCCTGCACTTGCTGGAATGGGAACGGCCGGCCATCGTCTTCGAAGACCGCCGGAGGTTCGGCGTCTCTCAGCAGTGGATGATAGTCTGCCGGCCAAAACTGGTGCAGCGGCAGACGCCGAAGATCCGGATGATGTAAAGGTATTAGACCGAAAAGGTCGTGAATTTCACGCTCGAAAAGGCTCGCCAAATGCCAACGCGTGGCAAGGGAAGGAAACCAACGCTGCTCCTTATCCACCAGCGTCGAAACCAGTACAAATACATCGCAACCCGGCAACTCAAATATGTAACGTAGGGTGAACCCGCCGCACTCTGCACGACTATCTTCAGCGACGATCAATTCGGGCCTGGCATCAAAGCAATTTCGGAGATAATCGCTAAAGCCGAGGAATTCGGCGGGCGAAATAGCGACACGCACGTCGTTGTGGCCGGAATCGGAATCGAAGCGCACCCCCACCCAACTGAATTCTCTCATCGCCGAAACGACGCGTTCACGATCTTGAGCACTCACAGGGAGACTCCGACAGTTTTCAATACCTGACCAAGAAACGCCCGGACCCCGGCCGGCAAGGTCAGTCCAAATCCAAGCAGCAAGATCGCATTCAGCGCCAATGGCACCATCGACCAGCGCAACGGATCTCGCGCTTCCATTGGTCCGGATGGCTGACCATAGAGCATGTGATTCAAGCTCGCGAGCATTCCTGCGAAGACAACAACCAACAACGCGATACCTGTGACGGCATAAGGCGTAGAATGGGCTGCGAAACCGGAACGAAAGATAATGAACTCGCTAATGAATGGCCCAAATGGCGGCAAGCCTATCAAAGCGAGAGTCCCCCATAAGAAAGCAAATCCTGTCCACGGTGCGGTCTTCAGCAGGCCACGCACTCCGTAAATCTCCGTTGTGTGATACCTCAGCGATATGTTGCCTGAAACCAGGAAGAGCATCGATTTCGTCAGCGCATGATTGATCATGTGCAGCAAGGCGCCCAATAGGCCCCAGTACCCGCCGAAGCCCAATCCAAGGGCCACGATGCCCGTGTGTTCGACGCTCGAATATGCCAGCATCCTTTTGTAATTACGCTGAGACAGAAGGAATGCGGCGGCGAGTCCAAGCGAAAGTAGTCCAAAGCGCATTAACCAGACCGAGGAAAATTCCGGACCTGCGGCAATGTCGGTCACTGTCTTGAACCGGATCAACGCATATATACCAACGTTCAAAAGAACGCCCGACATGAGCGCGCTGATCGGGGCGGGCGCTTCGCTGTGCGCGTCCGGCAGCCACGTGTGCATCGGCGCCAAACCCGCCTTGGTGCCATATCCGATCAAGATGAATATGAACGCGAGCTTGACGATGTTCGGATTCAACCGGGCGGCGATGCTGATCAGCATTGTCCAGCTCAGGCCAATCTCGCCCACTTCGATCGATGCAGCGTAAAACACCAGGACGGTACCCATGAACGCCAGCGCAATTCCGACGGAGGAAATAATCAGGTACTTATATGCCGCTTCCAGCCCCGTATGGTTGTCGTGAAGATTCACCAGGAAAACGGTCGCAAGCGTTGTGCCCTCAATGGCGACCCACATGAGTCCAAGATTGTCAGTTGCCACCGCAAGCAGCATCGTAAAGATAAACAACTGAAACAGGGCGTAAAACAATCGCACCTGAGACAGGTGATTGTCATCGAATTCCAACCGCATGTAGGCCACTGCGTATAGCCCGGCTACGGCGCCCACGAACGTTACGATCCCAATCATGAAGGCCGACAGCGCATCCGCACGCAACAAACTCCACGAGACCACTGGTTCGCCCGCCCATATTCGGGTGCCAATACTTGCGCCGACAATCAAAGCGACAACGGTTGCCGACGCATGAATCCATTCCATCGTTCGACGTCGCCGCGTGCCCATGATGGCGGCGGAGGCTACTGAAGGAATCGAAAGAAGCAAGAGAAGGATCATTCAATCAACCTCGAAGCGAACCCAAATGTTGGACATCGATAGATTCGAAGTTCTCCCGGATTCGGTAAACAAATACTTCCAGGATCAAGACCGCTACAAGGACATCGAGAAATACACCCATCTCAACAATGAGCGGAACGCCGTAAGTCGCAAGTAATGCGACCATAAAGACACTGTTCTCCAACATAAGGAAGCCCAAAATCTGAGTCAGCGCGCGCCGGCGATTGACTGTAGTGAAGAGCCCGATCAGAACTCCCGCAAAAGCGAGCGGGATGCCATCCACGGTTGGAAGCGGTTTCAATGCGGTCACGGGCGCCATGGCGTAAAATGCGACCACGACCAGCCCTGCGCAAATACCCAGCGTCGCAGAAGTACCAAGATACGGCGCGACCGCCCGTTGGATACCGATCTTGGTGACCGCTCGATTCAGCACGTTCGGAATCACAATGACTTTGATAAGAGCAAATACGACGGCCACACTGAACAGTTCCTTGCTTCCGCCAAAAAAGGCAACGGCAGCTGCGAGTGCGGACAGAACGCCCGACTGCACGGCAAACATCCGGACCTGAGCAGCCAAGCTGTTCTGCATGAGAAGGAGAAATGACATTAACAAGAAAATAAATGACAGCAGGTTGGTGATTCTGGCAAAAGGCACCTGGATTCATCTCCTTTAGCGTCGGGCCCACCGGCCAGATCGCTTCGGTACACCGCCTTCATTGAGGCTGCGCGCTATCGCGCTTGCGCTGCGCGCGGCGGCCTTTTTACTACTGGCCGGTCCCCCCACGCCCCTCACCTCAGAAAGAAGAATGAAATCACGGCTAAGAGTGCGAGCAGGAATGACCCACTCAAAAGCTCCGGAACCAGAAAAAGGCGCAGCTTCGCCACGGAAGTCTCAAGAATGGCGAGACCCAAGGCAAGGACGCCAAGTTTAATCGCGAGCGCAACGACTCCGATAACCAACGCTACCGGCTCCGGCGTCACCGCTACACCCCAGGGAAAGAAAATGTTTCCGAGCAAGGTCAGAAACAGGAAAAGTTTTATGGACGAGGCCCACTCGATAAGTGCCAGGTATCGTCCCGAATACTCCAGGATCATGGCCTCATGGATCATGGTCAGCTCCAAATGTGTCGAAGGATTGTCCACCGGCAGCCGGCCGGTCTCCGCGAGCGCGACGATCACGAAGGAAAGGAACGCAAGAAGGTGTCCGGGATTCAGCAGCAACAATGGATCGGAAACCGAACGGCGCACCATTTCGTTCAGGTCCGTGCTTCCGGCGCGAAGAGCAATCGCGAATATCGCGATCATCACGGTGGGTTCGGCCAGTGCCGCAATGGCCATTTCCCGGCTCGATCCCATTCCGCCGAATGAACTGCCCGCATCAAGGGCGGCAAGCGCCAGGAAAAACGTCCCGAGCAGAAATACGGACATGAGCATGATGATGTTTCCGAGAAACGGCAATGCACCCGACGTGGTCAGCACCGGCACCATGAGTGCCGACAGCAGCATCGTTGAAATCACAACGTAAGGTGTTAGCCGGAAGACCCAGGACGTAGTGCCGGAGATCACCACTTCTTTGACGAGAAGCTTGCGAAGGTTCCGATACGGCTGCCATACCCCTGCCCCGCGCCGCCCTTGTAAACGCGCTTTGGTCTTACGTACGATTCCAACCAAAAGCGGCGCGCCCAGCACCGCGACGAGCCATTGAAGAACCGTAATTGCAACTTCCAGGGTCATCGTGATTCCTCACTTGGCAAACAACACCAATGCCAACAGTGCCACGAGAATGTAAAAGAGATAGCTATGGACATTTCCCGATTGAAGCTTGCGCGCCTTCGCCGCCAGTCGTCGTACCGTTGCGGCAATTGGAGCGTAAACAGAATCCTCGATAATGGAGCGGGTTTCGTGCCGATACGTAATCGTCTTCACGAAGAAACGGGATTCGGGATGCGCTTCGATTTCCGTTTCCTCGATGGAACGATAGAGAAGCGCAAAAACGCGCTTGAACGGATAAGCGAATGCCGCCGCCGTGTATTCGAATGCTGCCGTTTGCAGAGCACGTCCACAACCCCACGTCTCGTAATAACGGCGATGAAAGTTGGTTCCGAAGGCATGCAGTCCGACCCATACAGTCAAGATCAACACGACAAGAATCATTGCCATCCAGAATGGCGCAATCACGGCAAAGACGTCAGCTGCCGAGATGTTGTTCCAATTGAATGAAAGTTCCGGCCGGTCTCCAATGAATTCAGCAATCGTATTGCTTAGGGGACGTAACACCAACGCAGGCAGGACACCGAGCGCCAGACACGCAACGGACAGCAATCCCATCGATGCCCGCATTGTCCTGCTGGCTTCATGCGCTTGATCAACAGTCTCACCGCGCGGAAGAGCCAGGAATGTAATCCCAAAAGCCTTAACAAAGCAGGCCGCGGCCAGCCCAGCGGTCATTGCCAGGGCAGCAATCGATAGGGCAAACAGCAAATTGAGGAATTGTACGGGTATGTTGAAGCTGAGCATCAAAGCCTGAAACGTCAACCATTCGCTGATGAATCCGTTGAAGGGCGGCAAACCGGCGATCGCCAGCGAGCCGATAAGGAAATAGCCTCCGGTATGCGGCATCCGCTTCAACAAGCCGCCCATTTCTTCCATGTTTCGAGTATGGGTCTCTTCCACGACTGCACCCGCGCCTAGAAAGAGCAGCGTTTTGAAGATGGCATGATTTAAGCAATGGTAGAGTCCCGCCACAAGCGCCAGCGAGGCAAGGGATCCCAAGTTATAAGCTCGAAACAGCAGCCCAGCGCCGACACCAAGAAGGATAATCCCGATGTTCTCGACACTGGAGAAGGCCAGTAGAGACTTGAGGTCATGTTGCACCAGCGCGTAAAGAACTCCAAGAAGCGCAGAGACTGCTCCAACCATTAAAATGACCGCGCCCCACCATGCAGGTCCCTGACCGAGCCATTCAAACGCAATGCGGATGAGACCGTAGACACCGAGTTTAATCATCACACCCGACATCACCGCCGAAACATGACTCGGCGCGGCCGGATGGGCGCGCGGCAGCCAAACGTGGAACGGAATAGCACCGGCCTTGGAGAGAAAACCGGCAGCCATCACGAGAAAAACAAGGTTTCGCATTCCCATGTCGATCCCGCTTGCCGATCGTGCCCATTCCGACATGTCGAAGGTTCCCGATGCCTGCGACATGGCAAGGAAACCAATCAGTAAACAAGCCAGTCCTGCATGCATCATGACCAGATACAGCCAACCCGCTTTGCATGTCTCCTCATGCTCGCTTTCGGTCATAACGAGAAAATACGAGGCCAATGACATCGCTTCCCAGAAGAGAAGAAACGTGAGGACATTGCGCGCGAGAACGACCAACATCATCGCCGGGACGAAGATATTTAACATGAATCCCATTGATGACTGCTTTTGGGGGTAGTGACGTGTGTAACTGATGGCATATAGCGCCGAAGGCGCCACCCCGGTGGCAATAATCAGCAAAAAGAAAGCAGACAGACGGTCCAACCCGAGCGCCAGTCCTCCAGCGAAAGGCAGAATCCCAGGCAGAACTAGCTCAAATGTCCCCCCAAGAAGTCCCAGGATACTAAGACCAAAAATCAGGACACTGCCGCCGAATACGAAGCCGTGGGTCACGCGCCGGCACAGATCGTGATGACGGGCGCACACGAGCGCGCCTATCGCGCCGCTGGCGAAAAACAGCAATGTTGAAGAAAACAGAATTGTGGCCGACTCGAGCATCTATCGCACCGATCTTATCTTCCGCGACTCGAGAGCCTGCAAGATGCCGGCTAGAATCGCTCGGGGCGTTGGAGGGCAGCCCGGCACAACAACATCGACCGGAATGACGGCCGATACAGGCCCGACGACACCGTAAGCACCAGCAAAAATGCCGCAGTCCCTTGAACAGTCCCCGACGGCGACAACAAGCTTCGGATCCGGTGTGGCATCATAGGTTCGTCTCAACGGATCCGCCATATTCCGAGTCACCGGACCGGTAACAAGGAGGCAATCGGCGTGACGTGGAGAGGCCACGAATTGCAATCCAAACCGCTCCAAGTCGTAATACGGGCTGTTGAGCCCGGTGATTTCCAGCTCGCATCCATTGCACGAACCGGGGTCGACTTCGCGGATATGTAGCGACCGGCCGAACTGCTTCCGCACTTGCTCGTGAATCCTCCCGCCGATCATCTCGATATGTTCGTCTACACTTGGACGGCCCGATTCCGTCACGACATGGGTTTTGAAGATATTTCGCAACAACAACTTCATTGCTTCCTGCGCCGGCCTTCCGCTCTAATTTCTTCGAGCATGATCCGAACGCCGATCAGATGATTATTGAAGATCTCTCTGGCGGCATCCAGAAGCTTGTAGACGGTGGCATCGCTAACGGAGTAGTACACATTGGTGCCGGCCTTGCGGGCAGCGATGATGTTTTTGTTGCGAAGCACTGCGAGTTGTTGAGACGCGTTGGTCTGCTCAATGCCGAATTTTTGACTGATTTCGGCAACTGTCCGCTCGCCGTCACGAAGACTGTCAAGAATCGCAATTCGAAGAGGATGAGCAAGAGCCTTGAAAAATTCCGCCTTGAATTGAGTCAATTGCGACGGCATGGGCTACGATATTCGCATCCTGTTATCTGCACATCTGCGCATACTATGGACAATAGGACATCGGAAAAGCAATTCGAATTGACTGTCCGGACGAATCCTGCATCTCAAAGCCGAAATCCGACATCTTAAATTGGATGATCAGATGCAAGGTCCAATTCGAAATTTCGAAATTTCGGATTTGAGATGCAGGATTCGTCCAATTTCAAATCTGCCCGCTTACCAGCGCGTGATTCTAAGCCTTCTCAAGTGTGTGACCGCTTCACTTCGCGCACCGAGTAGATGGGTTTGCGCTGGCTTTCGTAGTACGTGCGTGCGAGCACTTCGCCCACAAGACCCAGGGATATAAGCTGAATCCCGCAGACGATCAGAAGCACGGAGGCAAACAACAAAGGGCCGTGCTCCGTCATGACGTCGACGTCGGAGACGAATTTTCGTAACAGCAGAAATCCAGCCGCGAGGCCACCCGCCGCCGTGCTCAGCAATCCCCAACTGCCGAAAAGCTGCAACGGTTTCGTCGAATAATCCAGCAGGAATTTGATACAGATCAGATCCAGCACAACCGTGATAGTTCGCGAGAGACCGTAATTCGATTTGCCGCTCTGCCGCGCCAGGTTCTTGATCGGAATCTCTGCAATGCTTGCACCGGACCAGCTTGCCAATGCAGGAATAAAGCGATGCAGTTCGCCGTAGAGATGGAGATCCTTGATGGTTTCGCGCCGGTAAGCTTTGAACGTCGTCCCGAAATCATGCAGGTCGAGGCGGCAAAGGCGCGCCATGAGCCAGTTCGCGGCGCGGCTCGGAAGCTGCCGAGTCAACCAGGCATCGTGCCGTTGAAGCCGCCAGCCGCTGACAATGTCGTATCCCTCGCTCATCTTGGCAATGAACGCCGGGATTTCGATGGGATCGTGTTGAAGATCTCCATCCATCGAAATAATGACGTCGCCTCGCGCAAAATCGAAGCCGGCTTTCAGGCCCGCAGTCTGTCCGAAATTCTTTCGTAGCCGTACAACGGTTATGCGGGAATCGATGGCCGATATTTCCGAAAGAACTTTGAACGTGTTATCACGGCTGCCATCATCGACGAAGACGATTTCATAAGTCCCGCTTACCATGGTCATGGCTTCCAGAATGCGCGAGTACAAAGGCAGCACGTTATCTTGTTCGTTGTACAGTGGCACCACGATAGAGTAGTTCGTCGTTTCCATTATCCCTTTCTAAGTTCCCAGCTCTCTGTAGCTAATCAGTTCCACGCCCGCCTGTTTTAGCAGATCGCGGGCTTCACTCCCTGTCAACAATTCCAACTCGCGCTCACGCTGAAGGTGAAGACGGGTCGGCGCGCGCATCAGTTCTTCGTCAACATAGCCCGGATGGCACATGAGCTCGCTGACGCCGTTTGGGAGACTGCTAATCATGTCGGCAAATGTCGGCATGTCCAGAAAGCCGGTCTGAGTAATGCCGTAGAACCGGTCGGGCGTATTCAGCGTCCGGTGCCCATTTCTCGACCGGGCCATAACAAATGTCGCTGATAACGTCTTGCCAAAAACGTATTGCTTCAAAACTTGCCCGGCGGCTCCGCGGTTCCTCACGATCAGCGAACACAGCTTCGGCGCTCGTTCAACCGTCGAGCGTACTGCCAGGATTCCATAAACCGGTGCGATGCGGCAGACGAGATCAAAGACTTGCGGTACCACATGCACGTGCTTATGCCCGTCGAGGTGCGTCACCCGGACACCAGACGCCGATACCTTCTGAAGCTGTCCGCCAATTTCGGTTTCCAGATCGATCAGCCGAACTCGCCGCCGAATCAGCGCTTTCAACAATTCGAATGGATGATGGTACAAAAAGCCGCTCGAGTTGGCGAGGCTTGGAATTCGATCGAGCGGAGTCACAGGGCATCCCTCTGTCAAATTCAGGTGAAGGCCGGCATCGAGCCGCGGATTCCGCTTCAGGAGATCGACGGCCGATTCAAAGGCGCCGCCGTTGACGATCAGGCTTGCTGACGTCACAACTCCGTCTCGATGCGCCTTCTCGACGGCCTCATTGATCCCCCGGGCAAGCCCTAAATCGTCCGCCGTAATGATCAGTTGCCTTTTTTTAAGCGTCAATGGCCGGTCCCCCCACGCCCTAGGCCGGGCGGAGTTTCCCATTTGCAAGCTCAAATTTATTTCCCCGCCAAACAATGTGGCTTCCCGCGTATGACAAGATCCAGATCGCGAGTGATACGAAGTCTCGAACCGGGATGAGCCATAGATTCGCGAATACCCGGAGATCACGCAAGACCAAATATCCTGAAGCGACGGCCATCATCGATCGCAAGACGACAGAAATGACCACAACGCTCAACCCCAGAATCGAAGGCGCTGTCGCGAATGACAAAACGCTCCACGGGAAAGCGAAGGTCAGAATCAATCCCGCATATCCTTCGGGACGGCAACTTCTTACGGTGCGCGCCCATCGGAGTTGGTGTTGAAAAAAATCTGCCCACGAATATCGAGGAAGGTAATGGTCGACAATGCAGTCTGCAAGTACGATTTCCAGGCCTGCGTCCGAAACCCGGTGTCCGAGCTCATAATCGTCGGCGAGATAATCGGCCACGCTCGCCAGGCCGCCAATACGTTCCAAGACATCTCGGTGAAGCGCCATGGTGGAACCCATCGCGAAATGGATTCCCTTTTCTATCTCTCTGGCAAATAAAACACCCGGGATGAAGTCGCCTTCGATCGCCATCAACTCCAACCGCGATCCAATATTCTGGCTCGCAACGCCTCGATAAAGGCATGTAACAGTGCCGACCCCTCGGTTATGGAGAGGTCCAACCACTTTTCGCAAGTAATCGCGCGGCACGCCGATATCGCTGTCGTTGATGACGAGATACGGGTGCCGGGCCTCCGGCAGCATTTGCAAGAGATTGCTGATCTTGAAATTCATTCCGAAGACATTGCTGCAGACAACCAGCCGCATCGAAAGCTCGGGAAATTCCGTGATCAACCGTTCAACTGCCGCCACTGCGGGATCGTCCGGCGCAGCTACTCCAAAGATGATTTCGTAGTCCGGGTAATCCTGAATACAATGACTCCGCAGACTCTCATAACCATGAGGATCCAAGCCGCACAGCGGCTTCAGAATGGAAACCGGCGGCGTGAAATCGCCAGCCGGGGTTTTGCGGTTGTGAAAGTGAAATTTAACGGTCGTCCAAAACGCCAGGAAGCAATACGCGATTCCAAGCCACGCGGCAATCAAGAGAAGCGCGTGCAAGAAAATCCACATCGGATCAGCTCATCGAAATTAGAGCTACACCGAGGCAAACCAGCAACACACCCGCCCAGCGCGCGGGCGTCACGTGTTCCTTCAGGAGAAACTTCGCCCCCAACGCGCCGGCGACGTAGCTCAGAGCCGTCGCCGGAACGACGAGACTGACGTCGGCCCACGAAAGCAAAGCCAGCAATGAGAAAAAACCTGTGGCCATCAAAGCGATGCCAATCCATAGCCAAACCATTTGGAACGCCAGGGCCAGGAATCTGAAAATCGCTGAAGGTGTGATCGGAGAAACGTGCCCAATTTGCTTCATCGCGTGACTGACCGCGAGGTCACCCGCAGTGCCGGTCAGTATGACGATCGCGATGAACAGAATGAGCCGCATATCACCCTCTCCCTTTGGGACGCGGAGCGCAAGCCCGGTAGGGCGCAGCCTCTGGTGATGCCGGGGTGAGGGTTTCAAGTTCGGCACCCCTGGGACCCTCGCCATTCCTTGAGGCTTCGCCCTGACGGGCTTGCGCTTCGCGCGCGCCAGCCCGCTGGCTGTCGCGCCGCACTCTCCCAGAGGGAGAAGGATCGGTCCTGCCGACCAGTGCCACGCCGGCACAGATGAGCACTACACCGGTCCATCGCGTCAGAGGTATGAATTCACCGAGCATGAAATAGCCGAGCAGGGCGACGAGCGCATATCCAACAGCGGAAGCGGGCTGTACGTAGCTGAAATCCGCCCACGAAAGCAACAGCAAATACGAAACAAAGAAAATCAGCAGGCTCGATATTCCGAACCAAATCGAACCATTCGTGAAAACTTTCCCAAATACAGCGGCCAATGCAAGCGGAGAAAAGTCCAGGATCTCTCCGGTCTCTTTCATACCCCGGCTGAGCAGGACATTTCCCAAGGAACCGAAGAGCACCATCAATGCCAACAGCAGGTAAGTTTTCGTCCGAAGCCGTTTGGCACTCATGCGCTCGGCAGGCGTTTGCGCGCATACTTCCAGCGCTCCGAGCGAACGCGAAGATATTCGACGGCCTCGGTATATAAGCGCCGCCGCTCGCGCGAGTCCCACAAGGCGTCACGGACGATCCGCCACACGACGCGCGGCCGGAAATAATAGGCATCATAAAACCGGTTCACAGCCGCCATCATCTCTTCGCGCGGCAGGCCCGGATACTCGATATGCGGCAGTTGATGGCCGCCGCTGTCGGCCAAAGCTTCGGTAGCCATCGAGTTTGCAGTCGCGAGTTGTTGATAAAGTTCGGTTCCCGGATAGGCGTGCGCGATAGAAACCTGGATGGTCTCCACATCCAGTTCCTTGGCAAAGTCCAGCGTCCGCTGAATTGTTTCTTTTGTTTCTCCAGGCAGGCCGATGATGAAATCTCCGTGGATCTTGATCCCGACCTTCTTGCAATTCTTCGTGAACTGGCGGGCGTGTTCGACAGTCGCTCCCTTCTTGATGTTCTTCAAAATCTGAGGATCGCCCGACTCATATCCGACAATGAAGAGCCGGGCGCCCGCATCGGCCATTGCCTTCAAAGTTTCGTAGTCGCTGGTCACGCGCGCCGTAGACGACCAACGAAATCCGAGAGGCTTGAACTTTGAGCAAACCTCCAGGACCCGGTCTTTGCGGTAATTGAACGTATCGTCGTCAAAGAAAAATTCTTTCGCTTGAGGAAATAACTGCAGGGCTTGCTTCACCTCGCGAGCGACGTTCTCGCTGGAGCGGACACGCCAGGGGTGGCCCGACAGAGTTTGAGGCCATAGACAAAACGTGCAGAGCGCCGGGCACCCGCGTGATGTGTAGAACGCCACGTAAGGATGCAGCAAGAACGGAACGTTGTAGTTCTCGATTACGAGATCGCGCTTAAAGACTTCCGTCGCGAACGGCAGGCGGTCGAGATCCTCCGTCTGCATGCTGGGCCGAGGAGAATTCAAATGAATACCGCCATTGTGGCGATAGCCTGCACCTGCAATCTGATCGAGAGGTTTGCCTTCCGCAAATTCAACAATGGCATGATCGAATTCGCCGGTAACAATAAAGTCGATCTCCGGATTGTTCACGAGACAATCCGGTTTGATCTGAACATGCGGACCGACGAATGCGATTTTCAGATCGGCTCGGGCTTGCTTCATCATTCGAGCCAGCGCGACGTCATTTGAGAAACCCACGGTCGAAGTGAACAGCACAACAAAATCGTAGCCGCGGGCAATTTCGACCGTTTGCTCGGGAGTGATCCCGTGCGGAGGCGCGTCCAGCAGCCGGCTTCCCGGCAGCATCCCGGCGGGATAGCTCAGCCAGACGGGATACCAGTAGGAAGCAATCTCTCTGGTAGCGGGCCATCGAGAACTGGCGCCGCCATCGAAGTTCTTGAAGCTGGGCGGATTCAACAGGAGCGTTTTCATCACAGAAGCCACAGAAACATCCTCCACCTGGAATTGGTACCGCAAGAAACGTTTTATTGTACTGGAATTGGCTTTAGAGCACACCCTCTCCCAGAGGAATAGGGAAACGGCTACCGGAATAACCGGCCAAGATCGCCGGTGGTATTCAACAAATCGAGCTGAGCCTTCTGATGCTCGTAGTCGCTGTCGAGAAACGCCAGCCACTTGTCATTTTCTTCGAGCCGCGCTTTTTCCACATCGCGAAGATTGGAACGGCCTTCACCAAAATTGGCTTGAACGATCTGAAGGTTCTCCTGAGCCAGCTTCAATTCGAGCCGCGCGACCTCGCGCGCTGCATCGAGCTCGCGAAGACGCTGGTATTGGCGTTCGACGTCGAGCTCGACATTTTGGCGCTTCGCTTTCAGATCCATTTCGGCCGTCGTCAGCTCACTCCTGGCCAGTGCGACGTTGGCCGAACGCTGCGAGGTCACCAGAGGGATTCGAACCTGGAGACCTATATTGAAATTGTTTCTTTGAAATCGCTGAAAGAAATCCTGAAAGTTGTTGAACCGGGCAAATAGGCCATACTCGGCGAAAAGGTCGACGGTCGGCCATTTCGTTGCGATTTCGCCTTCCAGGCGATGCGCGCGCGCCCTCCTCTCGAACTCCGCCTGCTGCAAATCGAGACTGCTCGATAACGCGCGATCGACCAATTCCTGTTCCCGCGGCTGCTCGTTGAGAGGAACGATTTCCGATTCGATCTCGATGCGCCGCTCTGCGGGAATGCCGATCAAGGCCCCGAGCTGGCGCTCGAGCACCCGCTGGCGGCTTTCAAGCTGGACAATGCGTTGCTCCGAGCGTGCCTCGTTGAGCTCGGCGCGAGTCACTTCAATGGGCAATTCCAGACCTTCGCTCGATCGTTGACGGGTAAATTCCAGAATCCTGGCATTGCTTTGCCGATGGGCCCGCATCAGGTCCAGTGAGTGCCGGACCTTTGCCAGCTCTAGATATGAGGAGCTCGTCTGAAGCATGACCGAGTTCCGTGTCTTCTCCAGTTCGAGCCGCTGCGCCTCCCGGCGTTCATCGGCTGAGCGCACCTGCGACGCCAACAGGGGATTGAAAACCGTTTGAAGATACGACGCGTTGACGATCGAAGGAGCTGCTCCACTGGGCGTTTGCGGAAATCCGTGCGTGTAGGCCGCTCCCGAGCCCGTGAAAAGATTCGGACGAAACGCGGAGCGGTTCACGTCTACGGTGTTCTGCGCAACGTTGTATCGAGCCTGCGCCAGGCCGACCTCACGGCTATTTCGCAATGCCATCTCCACGGCCTGCTTGAGGTTGATCGAAACGGCGTCCTGCGCCGGAACCTCCGGCACGCCCAACAACGCCGCGCATAATAACGCGCACCAAATATTTCTAGTTTTATTCATATCGTAGTGCTTCGGTTGGTTGCAGTTTGGCCGCCCGGCTCGCCGGAAGATATCCAAAAATCATCCCGGTGGAACACGAAACGAGAAAGGCGACAACGATGGAGAGTCCTGAAATGGGAATGGTCACGCCCTCGGGCAGGAAAGGCCGCGCCAGTGTCGGAATTGCGAGGGCGATGGCGATGCCTGCCGTTGCCCCAAGGCTGCTGATGATTAGCGCTTCAATCAAGAACTGATACAAGATCTCCCGGTTCGGCGCGCCGATCGCTTTGCGCATGCCGATTTCGCGAGTGCGTTCGGTTACCGTCACAAGCATGATATTCATGATTCCGACGCCGCTGATGATTAGAGTGACGGATCCCACGGCGAGCAGAACCGCACTGACTGCCAGTGAAATGTTGCGGGCCGCGTCGAGGATAGCGGTGAGATTTTGAATGTTGTATAGGGCGCCCGTCCTGTGTCGAGATCGAAGGAGTCCCTCCACGTCTTTTGTCACCGAAGGGACTGCCTCCGGCGTCGCCGCCTGCGCGTAGAGCACTTTGACGGAATCCGTTCCAGCGTAGCTCTTCAGCAATCCGAACGGAACAATGACCGACTCACGCGCGATTTCCGATTGCCCAAAAGTCGCTATGCGTTCCTTAAAGACGCCGATTATCGTAAATCGAAGCTCTCCCACTCGAATCTCCATCCCAACGGGATTGACTGCGGGAAAAACCACACGCGCCAGATCCTCTGTCAGGAGACACACTTTTCGCGACTTCATGTCGTCGTCATCGAAATAGCGCCCTTGAGTGACGAGGAGATTCCGGATCGCCTGGAAATCTTGTGTGACCGCGACCAGCGTTACGGGCCGTTCCACACCTCCGGCTACAACGCTCATTTGCACGTCGTGTGTACCCGCGACGCGCACCACGGCAGGAACGGTGTCATGTACGGCCTCAAGGTCCGACAACTTGATTTCATCGCTGAACGTCGTGTTCTGAAGACCAGCGCGCCGGAGTTCGCCATAAACGATATTGGCACCGACGCCTTCAATCTGCGAAATAATGTAGCTCTTTCCGATGAGCGAAATCGTGACGACGAGCACGATGCAGGCGCTACCGATCACAACGCCCAGCATCGTGAGGAGGGCTTTCACTTTGTTGGCTCGCAACGCGTCGATTGCGATTTTCCAGACCTCACCTTGAATCATGGCTTTTTTAGCCTGGGAAATTCGGGGACAGACGCCTAAATCACCTAGGAATTCGAGGGACGCACCCCGAATTCTGAACTTCAAGAATTCGGGGTGCGTCCCTCGAATTCCTGTCTGTCCCCCTGTCTGACCCGACCCCGACTTCCCCCTACCGGCCGATACGGCTCAACCACTGCTCGGCGGCTCTGTGAGAGGGATAGTTGCTCCTCTGCGGGACAGTGGCGACATAGGATCGCAGAAGTTTTTCTGCTGTTGGGAGTTCGTTGCGCCGCAAAATCAAACCGACGGCGGTGTAATAATCCAGCCGAGGGTCTTTGGGATCAATGTGCTTGGCGGCATCGACGGCTCGTTGGATCTCGTGCGCATTTTTGCGATCCTCAAAAAATCCAGCCACTTCCATGTAGCTTTCGATTTGGTTTGGACGCGCATCCAGAGCCGCACTGTATTCCTGCTCCGCTTCCTGCCATTTCTTGTCTGCCGCAAGGTAAGCGCCTCGCGCCAGATGGCCTTCGGCCGCATCGATTTTTGAGATCGCTTCGATTTGCTCTCTGGCCCCGGTCTTGTCTCCGCCGACAATCCAGGGAGCTTCCGCCAGGTATTGCATCAAGTCGCGGCGTGCAGCGATGCTCATCGGCGCCAGATGAACGGCGGCCTCAAATGCCTGCTTCACTTTCCTGGCGATAAAGAAACTACGGCTCTCTTCGGCTCTAGCGCCATATGCGCGGCCAAGCCACCGATTGTACTCGGCATTGTGCGGTTCGAGTTTGACTGCCCTTTCGCCGTGTGTAACGGCACTGCCGTAGTCCCGGAGCTCGTAATAGGAACGCAGACCCCAAAAATGCAGAGAAGCGTCCTCGGGCGTCTGGGAAAGAGCGGCTGTGACGGTTTTGACGGCGGCGGAATAATTTCCTGTTTCAAACTCCGCGCGGGCGGTATCCGCCGCTCCCGTCGCGGCTAGACCAGACGAGGTTTTCAGCAAAACTAAGACGAATAAAAGCCGAAAAGTCATTTTTCTTGAGCAACCGTGACGGCCATACCCTCCTGAAATTCAGAGGCGCCGGGCAAAACGACGACATCGTTTTCTGTAATTCCACTCAAGATTTCGTAATCCGTGGCATTGGAGATCCCCACTTTCACATCCCGCTTTCGAAGCCGGTCCTGCTCGACGACGAACACATAGCGCGCGTTGCCGTCTCCCCGGACGGCGGCCCGCGATATGGTAAGCGTATTTTCACGCTGGGCCGTCCGGATTCGCACATTCACGTTTGTATTCGGCAGCAACTCTTCGGTTTCATTGTTCACAGAACAGAGCACCTCGCCGACGTTTCGTGTGCCGCGAGCCACAATCGTCTTTGGAAGCTGGTCGAGCAGACCGTTCCAGGTCCGGTCCGGCAAAGCCTCCCACGTGATTTCGACGGCTTGACCCTCTTTCAGTGAGCCAAGTTCCGGTTCATCGACAAAAACGCGGATCCGGATGCGCGTCAAGTCCGCCAATTCCGCCAGCAGGTCTCCCGTATGCACGTAGGTGCCGGCGCGGGCGGGCAGCGAGTACACGGTTCCCCCGGCAGGAGCCGTCACCCTGGCGGACTTCAATTTATCTTCAAGCGATTGGATGGAATTCCGCGCTTCCTCAATCCGGAGCGTGGCACGTTCTGCCTCCGGTTTCGATCGCTCGAGTATGGCCCTTCTCTTCTCCTCGATCAGCCGCTTGTCCGCCTCTGCCTTCGCCAGCGCTGTTTTCGTCTGTTCGATTTCCTGGCGCGTGGCGGCCTGCTTCGCGTAGAGCCGCTCCAGGGAATCGCGCTCGCTCCGTAGACGATCGATTTCAGCATTCGTTTTAACCAGGTCGCTATAGAGCTGCGCAATTTCTTCCGGAGAACCGCCGGTTACCGCAATTTTCCGTTCGTTCTCGGCAGCCACAAGCTGCTCTCGCATGTGCGCCAATTCCGTTTTCAGATCTTTGGCATCCAAGGTCATCAACAGCTGGCCGCGGTCCACTCGTTGACCTTCCTTCACGGCAACGGCTTCAATAAAGGTCGTGAGTTGAGCCTGGATGATACGCGGTTCAACCGGTTCGACCTTCCCGTTGGTCGTAATCCAGGAGATCAGATTCTGGCCCACCGCGTGCGTTGTAGCGATCGATATGGGTCTATCCCGTCCTTCGCGCGCCGCGAGCAGCAAGACCAGCACGCCAAGACCCAGCAGAATCAGGATTAAAGTGGTGGATTTGCCCGAATTTCCGCTCATGAAGATCATGTTATCTTAGCACGCTAGTTCGGTGCTCTCGTCAAAGGCGAGTCGTGACATGGCCCTAAAAGACACAAGGGATCGGAATGACACGAAAGATTCTTGTGATTTTTGTGCCTTTTTGTGGCTATTCCCTCTTCTCCCGTCCACCTTGCTGTCCGAAGGTCAGATGCTTGCCTCAATTGCGATCTTTTTAGGCAGCTATCTGGTTTTTGCGATCGGCAACTTTCCCGGCATGAAGATCGACCGGCCGGGCGCAGCCATTATCGGCGCGGTCTTAATGTTTGCGTTCCGGGTGGTGAATCCAGCGGATGCGTTCCTCTTTATCGATTTCAGTACGATTGTCCTGCTTTTCTCGATGATGTTGATTGTCGGCAATCTCCACCTGGTTGGTTTCTTCGAATGGATTGCCGAAGTTGCAATCCGGCGGCTTCATCCGCGCCACCTGCTGCCAACCGTGATCATCGCCAGCGGAGTGCTGTCGGCGTTTTTTGTGAACGACATCATTTGTCTGGTGATGGTGCCGTTGGTGCTTAGCATTACGCGCCGTATGCGCGTTCTCCCGCTGCCGTTCCTGCTGGCAACGGCCACGGCATCGAATATCGGGAGCGTGGCGACGATCACTGGGAATCCGCAGAACATGCTCATCGGATCCTTTTCCGGCATCGGTTACCGAGATTTTCTATTTCATTTGGGACCGGTCGCCGCTGTTGGTCTGGTCCTGGACTGGGCGGTACTTCACTGGCTATACCTGCGCGAACCCTCAGCGGACACTCTCGTCGATGAAGCTATTCCCGCGCCTGTGGAGAGGCCACAAATGCGGAAGACCGCATTCGTTATGGCGCTGGTAGTCGCCGCATTTTTCGCCGGCGTACCGCCGGCGTTGAGTTCCGCAGTTGGCGCGGCTGTGTTGTTGATCGGGCGCACGCTGGAACCGCGGGAGCTTTACGACGAGGTGGACTGGGGCCTGCTGGTCTTTTTCATCGGCCTGTTTCTCATTGTCGGGGGAGCGGAAAAAGCCGGTATCACGGATCGTCTGATCGAATTCGCACGCCACTGGAACCTTCAACACACAACAAGCTTCACCCTCATCACAGCCGCCTTGTCCAACGTTCTAAGCAACGTTCCTGCCGTCATGCTTTTGAAATCTCTCATTCCCGGATTTGCTGACCCGCATACCGCATGGTTGATATTGGCGATGGCGAGTACGTTGTCCGGCAATCTCACAATTACCGGCTCTGTTGCCAATATCATCGTGGTCGAACGCGCACGGCCCGATGTGACGATCGGTTTCCGCGAATACTTCCGCACCGGCTTTCCAGTCACTCTGGCAACTTTGCTCTTCGGTTGGGCGTGGCTGACATTGGTACGCTGAGTTGGGGATCACTCCCCTCCTAACTTAGGGGTTATCAAACGTCCTTTTCGAAGGTGAAGATCTTCGGCGCTTCGCCGGCAAATCCCAGCTCTCTCCAGCGGCGGAGAACGCGGTCGTAGGTTTCCTTGCGTAATCTTGCGCGTTTCGAAAAGGCCTTCAGATGCCGGTGCTCCATGCAGGCATTGATGAGCGCCTTCGAGCTATAGGGTCTCTTCTCAGGGGGATTTTGAGCGGGATCCAGGCCGGTCGACCAGGTGTTCTTCAATATTTCAATGCTGTCAACTGGATTCGAGCGCGTGGCCATGGCCCAAAGGACTTCGTTAATGTCGGTCGGGTCGATGTCATCATCAACGGCGATAATCCATTTTGTAAAGTACGCGCCGCCCGGGCATTGCGCGGCGATCGCGAGAACCTGCTGTGCGTGGCCCGGATAACGTTGCTCGAGTGAGACGATCATCATCCCGAATCCTCCGGCGGCTGCAGGATGCGCATAGACTCCTTTGATACCGGGAATCCCAAGCCGGTCCAGATCGTTCCATACTCTCGCCGCACGAATCACCGCAAACTGCAGAGCGCTGTCGTTCGATGGCCAGTAATCGGACATCAGCGCAGCCGTAAGAATGGGATTATTTCTATGGTGAATAGCCTTGATCTCGATTTGCGGCGACGGATCGGTCGGTCTCGCGTAATATCCGGTGAATTCTCCGAACGGTCCCTCTTTTCGAACGTCGTTCGGATAGGCAATACCTTCCATCACAATTTCGGAGCCCGCAGGAAACTGCAGGCTCGTGAATTTCCCGTTCAGTAATTCGACAGCCTTGCCTTTGATGCCGCCGATGTAATCCAGTTCGGATTCCGTTTTCGGGAGCGCGATTCCGGAAAGAAGGAACGTCGCCGGGTCGACGCCCCATATCGCAATCACCTCACATGGTTTTCCTTGAGCCCACCAGCGCTCCATATGAAGCCGCGCATCTTTTCCCGGAGACATGTAGAGAGCGACATGATTGCGATCGTGAATCATCATGCGATAGGTCCCGACGTTCAGGTGCCCGCGCTCGGGATCACGCGTGATGACGGCATCGCACGTTCCGATGTATCGGCCCCCGTCGAGAGGCCAATGTTTCGGCGCCGGAAAGCGGAACACATCAATATCATCGCCGGTGAGAGTGTTGGCGACTACCGGCGGGTTCTTTGAATCCGATATTACCGGTGCGATTTTTCTTCCAAGCCGGTTTCGAACCGCAAGAACCATTTCCCTGTGAGTCAACCCCATCGGGACGCCCATCGCGGCGGCAAGCCGGTTGACGCTCGAGCCCCACATGTTCCACAGCACCGGAATGTCGTATCCCTTCACTCGTTCGAAGAGAAATGCGGGCGCGCCATTTTCACGAGCCGCGAGGTAAACGATGGCTGACATCTCTTCGATGGGATCGACCTCTGCAGTAATTCTCTTGAGTTCCCCGGCGCGTTCGATGCGATCAAGGAATTCGCGCAGGTCCGAGGGACCGATTCCCTGGAATTGTTGTGTGTCGATACTGGTTACGACGGTTTCCGCGCCCATAGCCGGGACCGACATCTCCCCTTCGTTCATAAGGCTCCAGAGACTAGTGCACGTGGAAAGTCCCAGCAACAGGAAAGTGTAGCCTTTGCGCTTTTTGTAGCTTAAACTGCCGCCCAATCAGGTTTGGCCAAGGTAAGGAACGTGAGACAGACCGCTGTCCTTGATGTCCGGCAGTTTCTGGATGAACACACTCTCAGTAGATTTCAGGTCCTCGTCGCCGTCGTCTGCGGCGCCATCGCCTTCATGGATGGATACGATGTTCAGTCGATGGGCTTCGTCGCACCCGCCGTCTCTGCAAGTCTGCACATCGCACGTGCGGCGATGGGTCCGCTTTTCTCGAGCGGCCTGGTCGGGATGATGTTCGGTGCTCTACTATTCGGTACTCTCGCCGATCGCTTCGGCCGCAAACCCATCCTGCTGGCATGTACTCTGATTTTCGGCGTCATGTCGCTGATGACCGCAACTGCCGATTCGCTCCGGACTTTCGCGATCTATCGTCTGATGACCGGTTTCGGGTTGGGTGGCGCCATGCCCAATGCCATTGCTCTCACCGCGGAATTTACGCCGAAGAAATATCGGTCGATCGCCGTCACCTTGATGTTTTGTGGGTTCTCGATTGGCGCTGCTGTTGGCGGATTCGTTGCGGCCGGCCTGATCGCCCGCTATGGTTGGCAGTCCGTGTTTTTTGTGGGTGGAGCTGTACCCATCGCGATCGCCCTGTCGGCAGCGGCATTGCTGCCGGAGTCCATTCGGTTCCTGCTCTTGAAAGGCGGTCAGGAAAACCGGGTTGCCGCTTATCTGGCGAGAATTTCACGCGATAGCGCGCGCTATGCCGAACTCGTCGCTGGTGCCGATGAGCATGCGTCGCACGGCTTCACGGTAAAGCAACTCTTTAAAGAAGGCCGGGCCTTAGTGACGCCGCTATTATGGATTTGCTTTTTCATGAACCTGCTCGTTCTTTTCTTCCTCACGAACTGGCTGCCCACAACAATGAACGACGCCGGCATCAAAGTTGAGACAGCAATCATGATCACCACGCTATTCCAGATCGCAGGCACAATCGGAGCGGTGTTTCTGGGTTGGATCTTTGACCGCGGATTTTCATTCGGAACGCTTGCGCTCGCTTATTTCGGAGCGGCGATCAGCGTGATCCTGATCGGCCAATCCGGAGCGTCCATTGCATTATTGACCGTCACTGTCACGGCCGCCGGATTTTGTGTCGTCGGAGGACAGACCAGTTCCCATGCACTTGTCGCGGGATTCTATCCCACAGCCATCAGGAGCACTGGTCTGGGTTGGTGCCTTGGACTCGGCAGGATCGGCTCGATTGTCGGGCCTGTCCTCGGAGGCGCTCTCTTAACGCAGGGCTACCAAACCGGCCGCGTTTTCTGGGTCATTGCGATACCTGCGCTCATTGCGACAACTTCGGCTTACCTTGTGTCCGTCATTCACAAGAATCGTTAACCGAGCGGCTAAAATGCGTTGAAGAAGGAAAGAGGGAATCGGGAGGGATTTCCACGCGTACATTTTGTTTTTCTTCATCAGGAAACGCCATTTCCTGGGCGCGCCTGGTGCTCTATCTTCTGGCCAGCGCCACCGGCGTCACCTGCTCTTTCCCTTGCGCTTCGCTCGCGCCTTGACCCAAGCCACATAGTCCTTGGGGACGTCGAGATCCTTGAGCTCTGTCCACGCGGCGACTGCCTCTGCACGCGTCGCCCTCTTATCGGCTTCGAGGAAGTCAGCTACGAAGTTGATGTAGCGACCGTGAGGGACCCTCTCGAATCGCTCCATCTTGTTCAGGACAATGTACTGCCGGACGAGATCGCCGTATGTGGGGTGCTCGCCGCTCGTGATCTGTTCTTCTCGCCAGCGGTTCAGGCGATACCAGACCCCGGACTTCTCACGAACATCCGGCGCCATCATACGGGCCTGTTCGACGATGAAGTTCTTCGTTTCACGGTTGCTCGTGTAGTTCTCAATCCGGAGCTTCAGGTTGCGGCCACGTTCAACGTCCTTTACGCCCGTCTTGCGAAGTGAACGCTTCGTAGGCAACGCAGCATTGCCTGTGCGTAGGAACGCCACGATGGCCTTTTCGAGTTCGTCTTTTCGCAGCTTCTTCGCAGCTGGGATACCGATGCGCTCAGCGAAGTTCTTCAATTGGTCGAGATACCAGTAGCCGTTCTCGAAGTCGCGCAGCGTCATCATCGGAGACAGGGCCTTGGCCATGCTGCGACAGCTTACCATGTGATTCCCGCACAGCATTCGAAACAGGAACACCCAGGGGCACTCGCGTCAGGGCCGAATTCTTCTGGACGACTGGGCAGGTACTGCGGTGGAACACCGGCGCGTGCCCAGAGCATGTCAATTTTTATTTGCGTCATGCCGATGCTGTGGCATCAACAAATCGACACGTATCCTCAATTGAGGACGCAAAAAGGGTGTACGCTCTTTTGGCGCAACGAATGCGCCTGAACTGGAAAGGACTCCATTCAAATTTAAACCACCAAACGAATGGAGTGAGAAATGACAGAAGCTGTTGCAATTCGGAAAATCTCCTCGCTTCTTGATGAGATGAACCAGATGCAGGAGCGCATCATGCGGCGTGCTTACACCATTTTTGAACGGAATGGGCGTTTGCTCGGCCGCGATCTG
>Ga0209803_1000465_pt1 | contig 26819 bp, 28 predicted proteins | sample GraSoiAngelo_138_FD_185895 | JGI IMG/M metagenome (GOLD analysis project Ga0209803, IMG submission 185895) | Grasslands soil microbial communities from the Angelo Coastal Reserve, California, USA - 14_0929_09_40cm (SPAdes) (version 2) | ecosystem: Environmental > Terrestrial > Soil > Grasslands ...
GCGCCGACGACGAAATCGTACTGGTCGAGGACGGGGGCTTTTGCACCGCGGGGCTTGTGCATCCGCCGTTTGAGGAACGCCCCGGTTAGGTCCCCCAGGAGCGCGCCGATGGCGAGGACCGCGGAGGCCGCGAGTGCCACCCCGTACGATCCGAACGACCACGTGGAATTCGGTGCGAAGAGGTTGATTGGCACGGTCAGGAGCAAACCCAGGAACGCCCCGGACACGGTGCCACCCGCGAGGCCGCGCCAAGTCTTCCCATCGCCGAAGAGCCGCTCGCCGTCCCGGAGGGTTCGGCCGAAGTCCATCGGCGTCCCGCCTCCGAACACGACGGCCATCGGGTTCGCGACGAACGCGGGGAGGAAGAACCACAAGGCCTGCGGGATCGCCTCGAGGGCCATCGCGACCGGCGTAGGTTCGTGCCGAGCATATAGGTAACCCCGCTCCGAACGATGCGGAACATCCGCTCTCTGATTTACCTGGCTTCAGAGATCGAAAGCCGCGAGAAGGCGGACCTTCAACGGAGAAGGGCGCGTCCCATCGGGCAGGCTGCTTCCATCTCTGATAATCTCCCCACCACCCCTTTATAGCGCCATCCGGCTCGTTCGACGTCCTCCCATGGACCGCATGAAGACCTACGTCGAGGGCTTCGACGAAGCGCTCGGCGGCGGCATCCCCCGCGGTTCCCTCGTCCTCGTCGCCGGGACGCCGGGCACGATGAAGACCGCGCTGACATTCTCGATCCTGTACGAGAACGTGAAGGCCGGATCCAAGGCCCTCTACATCACGCTGGAGGAGAGCCAGGAGGACCTGCGGGCCGCGATGACGGACCTCGGGATGACCGGCCTAGACGACATGGAGCTGTACATCCTCGACATCGGCCGGATCCGGTTGGAGCACAAGGACGAAGAGATCACGAAGAACTGGCTCGACGTCCTCCAGAAGTACATCGACCAGCGGGTACGCGTGAACGCGTTCGACCTCGTCGCGATCGACAGCCTCGCAGCCCTGTACAGCCTGAGCCGCCTGAACAACCCGCGCCGCGAGCTCTTCCACTTCTTCGGGTTCCTGAAGTCCCTCCACGCGACGTGCTTCCTGATCTCCGAGGTCCCGTCCGGGGACCATGGCAAGCTCTCGTCGTTCGAGGAGGAGTTCCTCGCGGACGGAATCCTGTACCTCGGCCACTTCGCGAAAGGCGCGACGGACATGCAGTTGCGCCTGCGGTGCGTGAAGATGCGCCGCGCACGGCATGCCCTCGGATCGTTCGCGCTGAGCCGGGACGACGGCCGCTTTCAGATCGCCAGGCCGACGTCAGAGTGAGGTCTTCTGGAGCAGTTTGAGGAGCGCCTCGGCATACTTCGCCGCGAGCTTGTCGTTCCCGAAGGTCTTTGTCGCGGCGGCCTTGTTCTCTTCGATCGCCTCGACGGTCTTCACGAGGACCTGCACGACGTCCTTCCCGGGCGCCCGCCGGAACAGCGCCGCGATCGATGCGCCCTCGCCCGTCATCACGACGAGCCGGCCGACCGGCAGATGCAGCACGTATGTGCCTTTCGCCCGCCGCTCGGATTCCCGACGGATCATCTCGGCGACCTCGGGCTGGTCGAGGTACGCCGTCTCGCCGGCCTTCGCGAGGACCTCGCGACCTTTCCGCAGGATGACGAGGGCGATCGCGTTCGACTCCTTGTGGCCGGCGGCGAGCTCGGACCAGAACGCGGCCTGGAGGGAGAGCGCCCGCAGCCGCCGTCGGAGGGCGGTCATCGCCTCTCGGTCCTGGCTTCGCACCAGCTCCTTCAGGGTCGCCTCGACCTCTTTCGCCTCTTTCGGATGCAGGAGATGCCGGAACGTCTGGAACTCCTGGCTCAACGCGTCCAGCTCCGGCGGGGAGCGGCCACGCGACGGGGCCACGGGCGAGGGCATCTCGGTGGACGGTTCGTTGGCGGACGGGTCGCTCGCGGACAAGGATGGAACCTCTTGCTCGATCAGGTCGACGGCTTCGGCCAAGCTCTTGTCGGGGTGGCGCAGCATCGCTTCCATGACGACCTTGCCATGGCCCTCGAGCTCCCAGCGGAGCAGCTTCAGGGCTGCCTCATCCCGCTTGGCCATCCCTTCTCGCCGGGCGCAACGGACCGCGGCTACAAAAGCATTCCTTCCGAAATCGGGATTCGGCGAATAAGTGTCACCGATGAATATCTCCCTCGATAACGGCGACGCCATCGCTTTATAACGAAGACCTCGTCGTGCGGCCTACGATGGACATCGAAGTCCCCCTTCTCCAGACGTATGTCGACGGACTCGACCGCGCCCTCGGCGGCGGGATCCCGCGGGGCAGCACGGTCCTCGTCGCCGGCACGCCGGGCACGATGAAGACCTCCCTCATCCTCTGGATGATGCACGAGAACGCGCGCCTGAACGGCGTCAAGTCGCTGTACGTGAGCCTGGAACAGGACATGGACAGCCTCAAGGCCGGGGCCGCGCGGATGGGGATGAAGAACCTCCACGAGTCCAGCGTCTACATCCTCGACATGGGCCAGCTCCGCCGCGGGCTCCAGCGGTCGGAATCGTCGAAAGACTGGTTCACGATCCTCTTCGAGATCATCAAGGAAGCCGTGAGCTCGAGCGGGTACGGCGTGCTCGGGCTGGACAGCCTCGAGGCGCTGTACGCCCTCTCCGAGATCAAAACGCCGCGGCGGGAGATGTTCCACTTCCTCTCCTCGATCAAGGAGCTCGGCCTCACGACGTTCCTGATCGCCGAGCAACCGTTCGGCTCGACGCGCCTCGCGCAATGGGGGGAAGACTTCCTCGCGGACGGGATCCTGAATCTGCGGCAGGTCGAGGTCGGGGAGACGGACGTGCAGCTGCGGCTTCGCTGCATCAAGATGCGCTGGATGAACCACGACCACAACGCGCTCGCGTTGAACCACGACGGCCAGAAGTTTTTCGTGACCCACGTCATCTCGAAGAAGAAGTGAGCCAGCGCCCCCTACATCGGATTGATCGGCGGAGCCGGCGGACTTGGGGCGTCAATCCCGGACAGGATGCCTGGCGGCGTCAACGGAGGAGGGATTTCCCCTTTGTTGATGCGCGACCAAGCGAGGTAGTTGGCCCCGGCGAACAACAGCGCTGGCACGACGCCAAGCAGCGACACAGGCGAGGTCGGCACATCGAGCGCGCGGCCGATTTTCGTCGGATCGTATTGACCACCCGAAAACACTACGCTCGCTGCATGGTCTGCGATGCTCGGAATCGACGGTAAAATCACGAGCAAGGTCGCGAGCTGGACACCGAGCGCCGCGGCGTATCCAATCCACAGAACAATCCGGCCGGGCTTCTTTTGCAGCGCGAACGTGAACAGGACCGCAGACACAATGTATACCATCGTTCCGATCGAAGCGACGATCAGCCCGTTCATGAGGCCATCGCGCACCGCGGCGGCGAATTGCGCCTGCGTGGGGGAGGGGCCCATCGAAAAGACGGCAGTGAATCCAGCGACAAAAGCTCCGCCAACTGCGATCACGACCCCCACAACGAAGACGACGACAGACAGGATCACGTTTCGGCTATGAGTCGAGCCGAAGGCTTTGCGTCCCAAAATGGCCAGGATGGCTGCTACGATGAAAAGGACAAACCCGACTATATTCAAGAAGAACGGAATCCAGTAGATGAGCGAACCAATCAGTGCCAGAAGGAGCGCCCACTTCATCCGCTCGACTTGCCGACGGCGATCCGTTTCCAGCGGGGAGGGGCCGAACGCGTAAGGGGCGTAGCCCGGGTATGCCGGATACGGGCCGGCCGGAGGTGTCCCAGCCGAGGGCGCAGCCCGCGTGGCCGGCCCCGCGGCCGCCATCGAACTCCCGCAATTAACGCAAAACGCAACGCCGGGCTGATTCGTGAACCCGCACTTCGGACAGACAGCAGAGGCTGCCAAAACGTCCTCCCTCCGTGCAAGGAACACCTGATTTCCGCAAAAGACTTTCGCCCCACGGAAAGGTTTTCAGGTTCGGCGAGCCTAGAACCCGCCGTGGTCGCGCCCGGTTCGATCGATCGCTGGATCTCATTCGAACTCGGCCGGCTGAACGCCGGGCTGGTCGTCGAGAAGAAGACCTTGACTCGACTCCTCGCGGAGCCTGAGCCGGAGTGCCGCACGCGGGAGGGGGACCCGCATCCGTTCGACCGGACGGCCCTCGACCGTTATGCGGCGGTCCTCACGCGGGAAGAAGCGGACGACCTTCGACTGCCCCTCACCTTGGTCGCCTCCGCGGACTCGGACAGCGCCTATCTCACGGACGAACTAGGGGCCAAGGCCGTGCGGGCCGTCGAGAAGTTCGGCCGGGCGTTCCCGTTCCGAGACGGACGGATGGCCTTACCCCATTCGCTCGCGATGGATCTCGTCCGGCGCCACGGCGGCGCGGTGCAGCTCGCCTTCGGCTGAGGCCTATTTCGGCGCCTCGGGCCTCTCCTTGCGGGAGGCCCAGAAGTCTTCGGGGACGTCGTCGTAGACGGACCCCATCTTTTCGGCCTCTTCCTTGGCCTTTTGCGCCTCGACGAGTTCCGCGATCCGTTCCTTGCGGAACATCCAGTAGTGGATCCGCCATTCCCGGCCGTCGTAGAGGGTCGTCTCCTCCCTCTCCGTCGTCAGGATGCCGGAGTCCTCGAGCATGTAGAACGCGTCCCGGTCTTCCGGTTCGAGGACGTTGTCGATGATCCGTTCCGAGTAGCCGAAGAAGTTGAGGACGTGCTGGGCCATCGCCCGGGCCTCTTCCTCCTTCATCCCGGTCCGGTCGATCGAGTTCTTGATTGCCCGCGTGAGGTCGTCGACGGTCAGCGTCCCGGCCGGTCCCCGCTCTGACTTCGTCTTCACGGCCATGGGTCGCCTCGGGCGGCTCCTATGGGGGGTCTATGCTATTTAAGAGTTCTGCGCCGCCGTCCCTCCGTTGATTCTCACCATCCCGGGCGATGGCGGTCCCCCTCTCAGACCTGATAGTCGAATCGATGTGCGATGGACCTCGGCAAAAGGTTAACGCGCGCGGTTCGCATTATGCTACGGGATGGCGCACGGTGTGGACGTGGAGTGGGTGCGGGCCCCGAAGCCCGGAGAGCCGGCGAAGCCGCCGGAGGACCTGGACGCCGAGTTGCGGGAACTGCGCGACGAAGTCCGGAGGCTGAGGGAGCAGGTGGCCGCGTTGGCCGTCGAGTCTGCGCGACCGGCGCCCGGAGACGAACGCCTCCCGACCTACGTCGGCCGCCTCGATACCTCTCTCGAGGGCGGGGTGCCGAAGGGCAGCGTCATCGCAATCACCGGACCGGGCGGCTCGATGAAGACGTCGCTCGCGCTGTACATCCTGATCAAGAATCGCGCCGCGGGTCGCCGCGGCGTCTACGTGACCGTCGAGGAGAGCCGCGAGTCGATCCTTCGGACGATGCGCCACCACGGCCTCGGGAACGAGGAAGACTTCCTCGTCGACATCGCGCGCCTCCGCGTCGAGCACGAAGGCGCCGAGGAGATCCGGGACTGGCTGCGGGTGCTGAAAGACTTTCTCGTCCGACGGAATCAGCGCGAGAAGATCGATCTCGTCGTCATCGACACGATGGACGTGCTCGTCTCGATGGCTCACCTGCAGGACGTCCGGAATGAACTGTTCCATTTCTTCCACTTCCTGCGGTCGATGGGCGTGACGACGTACGTCATTGCGAACGTCGATCCGGCGCGGGGCGGCGTCGCGAACGACGTCTCGTTCCTCGCGGACGGCGTCTTCGAACTGCGGTTCAGCGGCGCGGGGGAAGGACGGGTCCAATTGCTGTTCCGGTGCGCGAAGATGCGCCACACGAACCATTCGCGCGACTACTTCGTCCTGACGTATGACAAGGGGTTCGCCGCGAAGCCGTACGAGGCGCCCAAGCCGTCCCGGTGGAGTCGCCGGACGTAGTCAGAAGGCGCCCTTGATCTTCGCCCGGTCGATCTTGATCCCAGCCGGAGTCGCCATGAGGACGTTCTTGCCCACGACGGCGACGTCCCCGCCGCAATCCCGGACCGCGCTCTTCAGTTCCGCCGTGATGCGCTTGAGCGCGAGGTCGTCGCTCGCGAGGCTCGTGTAGTCGATCAACAGGATGTTCCCGTTGTACACGTGGGTCGTGAGGTCGGCGATGTCCTCGTAGCGGTACACCTCCGCGACCTTGACCAGGTGCTCGACAGGTTCACCCAGGGCCCCGCCTTCGCCCTCGAAGTTCAGCTCTCCTAAGTCGATGTACGTATCCGCCTCGGCGCCCTCGGACAACCGACGGAATGGCTTTTTGATGAAGGCCATGCCACATCCCTTCTGCGCCGCCCCATAGCCGACACCACGAATTTAAAGGTATCGCGGACGTTGCGAACGGGTTCCCGAAACCTGCAATAATTATTCATTCCATCATAAGATAGCCGTGACCTTTCGTGCCACGGTCACCCTTGCGGGGACAACGTTTAAGAAGGAAGCGCCTTTGTCGCTGGCGCTCATGGTCTACGACGTCATCGTCGTCGGGGGTGGCCCCGCCGGTTTGACGGCCGGCGTGTACGCCCGCACCCGGAAGCTGTCGACCCTGATCCTCGAGGCGCAGGCGACCGGCGGCCAGCTCGAGTGGCTGTACCCGACGAAGTCCGTGTACGACTATCCGAGCTACATCGCGATCGAGGGCGGCGAACTCGCGCAGTTGTTCGTCCTCCATTCACGGGAGAGCGGTGCCGAGATCCGGGCCGAGGAAGTCGTGGATGTCCAGCGACAGGCATCCGGCTTCAAGCTCGCGACCCGTCAAGGCAACGTCTACGAAGGCCGATCGATCATCCTCGCGATGGGGATGGGGCTGTTCGAGCCGAAACGCCTGGACGTGCCGGGCGAGGCGGAATTCGAGACGAAAGGCGTCGAGTACCGCGTGCGGGACCGCCGCGAGTTCAAGGGGAAACGGGTGGTCGTCGTCGGCGGCGGAGACAGCGCCCTCGAGATCGCGCTCGAGATCGTCGCGGCCGCGAAGAAAGTGATCCTCGTCCACCGCCGCGAAGAGTTCCGGGCGATGGAGAAGAACGTCGAAGCCGTGATGGAAAGCCCGATCGAGGTGCTCTTCAACGCCGAGGTCACGAGCCTCGAAGGGGACGGGAAGGTCGAGCGCGCCGTCGTATACGACAACCGGACGCTGAAGAAGACGGTCCTCGACGTCGACTCGGTGATCGTCAACATCGGCTTCGAACCGAAGATCACGCCCCTGCCCCGCTGGGGGGTCGAGCTTGAAGGCGATCGCCTGATCCGCGTGAAGGCGGACATGTCGACGTCCGTCCGCGGGATCTACGCGTGCGGCGACATGGTCTCGTATCCCGGAAAGGATAAGCGAATCGTGACGGGGTGCGGCGAGGCCGTGACCGCGGTCATGTCCGTGTACAAGTACCTCAGGCAGCCGTACTGGGCGTGAGCGCCCGGAGGAGTGGCGCCAACGCATCGGGCGTCTCGATCAGGTAGTCCACGCCCGCGGCCTCGAGACGCGCCCGGGTGCCGTAGCCCCAGGTCACACCAATCGTCCGAGCGCCCGCCGCCTTCCCCGCGACGACATCGTTCTCCGTGTCTCCGACGACGGCGCACTCCGCCGGCCGCACCCGGAGCGCCGACGCCGCCCCGAAGATTGGGTCCGGCGCGGGCTTCTTGTGTGGCACCGAATCCCCTCCGAGGACGAGGGCGAAGAATGGGAGGAGCCCGGAGACGCGGAGGGCCTCGATCGAGGTGTCCCGGCGCTTGTTCGTCACGGCCGCGAGCTTCCATGCGACCAGGGAGGCAATCGCCTCGCGAACGCCCGGGTAGGCCCGCATGCCGTCGCGCACGGACTCGGCCTCGATTCGCTGAAACTCACGGACCGCCTTCGTGAGTTCGTCGCCCACAACAGCGCACCGCTCGGCGTAGATCACCTCGATCGGCGTGCCGATCCATTGCGCCGCCTCGGCCCCCGAGATCGACGTCTTGCGAATCGCCGCGAGACCCGCATCAAATGCCGCGACCCACGCGTCGCGCGTGTCGAGGAGCGTCCCGTCGATGTCGAACAGGACGGCGCGCAGCCGCGGCACGTCAGGGCTCCTCTTCGCCGAGGCGCCAGATCTCGTCGCCGACGTGGTGGATCGTCTGGATCGCCTTGCCCTTTTCCTCCCGGGCCATCGAGGGTCCGTCCATGATTGCGCGGCCGATCGCGAGCGGCCGGCCGTTCTTCTGGTCCCGGACCCAAACGATATCGCCTGCGCGAATCCCGGGGTCCGCGTCGACAATCCCCGGGGCCATCACGTCCGCGCCGTTGTAGATGAAACGTACCGCGCCCATGTCGACCGTGACGGCCCGTTTCTTCGCGGGGAAGGCGAGGAGCCCGCGGATCGTCGGAGCGATTCCGCCTTCGAGGAAGATCGCGATCGCGTCGTTGTTCCGCAGCAACAGGCGATGGGGGCCGGCCTCCGCCTCGTCGAGCGGCACATCGTCCAACGGCACGTCCATACCAAATTCGTCGGCGAGTCGGCCGAGGAAGTCCGTCGCCTCCTTGCGGCGAAGTCGCGCACGCCGACGAATCTTCACGGCCATTCGATTCCAGCACGCGGACGGGGAAGATAATTCCTCGTTCGCGCGTCGCGATATTTATCGATGCGAGACGATGAAATCAGCCCGACGCCGGGCTCGCGGACCGCAGATCGAGAGCCCGCGAGAAGGTCGGATCGAGCCGCAACGCCTGATCGACCATCTTTCGTGCGCGGTCTTCTTGGCCCAGGGTCCGCCACGCGCGTGCGGCATCGCACCAGATGTCCGGATCCGTCGGATTCAGCCCGAGCGCGGCGTCGAACGCCGCCATGGCCTCCTTCGATCGATGCGAGCGCAAGAGCAGTTCGCCCTTCCGCCGGTACACGAGGTCGCGGCCATCCGCGTTCGCACGAATCGCGGCATCACAATCCGCGAGCGCCTCATCCATCCGGCCGAGGCTTGCGTGAAGGTCCGCTTGCAGGAGAAGCGTCTCGTTACTCGGTGCCACGATTCCGGCGAGGACGGCAAGGGCATCGTCGGCTCTGCCGAGAATCTGCAGGGTGCGCGCAAGTTCGGCGTGTGCCTCGGGGGCGCCGAGTTCCGCGGCCTTTCGGAATGAGACCTCCGCTTCCGTCGCTCGGCCGAGTGCGAGCAATGCGCGGCCGGCCGCCAGCCAACCACGAGGATCCGATGGGTCTCGCGCGCGCAGGTCATCGGCGGGGACGATCGCGTCCGCCGCCCGCCCGACTCGAAGCAAGAGCGCGGACAACCGGAGCAGGCTATCGGCCCCGTGCGCCTTCGACGCCGCGGCCGCATATCCGTCGATCGCCTCGTCCACGCGCTCCAGGTCCTCCAGTAGGACCGCTTGATGGTACCGCAGCTCCGCATTGTCCGGCTCGATCTCCAAGGAGGCCCGGAAGCACTCGAGCGCCTCGTCGTAGCAACGCTCCGCCTCGAGCGCGTTCCCCATCTCTTCGAGGATCTTGCCGCGGAACACCCAGGCTTCGTCGAACGAGCCGTTCAGGATGAGCGTGTTGTTCAGCGCGTCGCGGGCTTCCTCGAGCCGGCCGAGATGGTGGAGCGCCTGCGCCTTCGCCATCCATGCGTGGTCGTAGTTCGGGTTGAGCTCGAGGCTCTGGCTGATCAGCTCGAGGCCTTCCTCGTGACGGCCGAGCGAGTCGAGCGCGTGGCCTTTCGCGTACAGCGCGTAGTCGAAATCGGGCTTGATCTCGAGGCTCTTGTCGTGGTACTTCAGGGAGAGTTCGTGGCGGCCCATCTTGTTCAGCGCGTTCCCGATGTTGTTCCACGCGATCTCGTATCGAGGATTCACCTCGAGGGCCCGCTCGAAGTACGGGATCGACTTCTCGTATCGACCGAGGTTGTACAGGGCGTTCCCAAGGTTGTTCCAGAGGACCTCGTCGCCGCGGTCCATCTCGATCGCCTTCTCGTACGCCGTGACGGCTTCCTCGAGGCGGTTGATCCCATGAAAGGTGTAGCCTTTGTTGTACCAGGCCTGCTTGTACCGCGGGTTGATCGCGAGGGCCTTCTCGTAGCAGGCCAAGGCCTCTTCGTGAATCCCGAGCATGAAGAACGTGAAGCCTTTGTTGTTCCACGCCTCCTCGTTGTTCGGGTCCGCCGCAATCGCACGGTCGTACGCTTCCACCGCCTCCTCGTACCGCTCGAGCGCATACAGCGCGTCGCCGAGTCCCGTCCAGGCGTCTCCGTCGTGCGCATCCTGGGCGGTCGCGGCGTTGTACGCGTCGACGGCTTCGTCGAACTTGTTCAGCTCCTCGAGGAGCTGTCCTTTGCGGGTCCACGAGACCGCGTTGGCGGAGTCCGTTCGGACGAGCGCTTCGTACGCTTGCAGCGAAGGCTTGGCCCGGCCCAGCCTCGCGAGGACGAGCGCCTTGTCGTACAGCGCGTCCGCGTACGCCGGCTTGATGGCGAGCGCCCGGTCGTAGGCGACGAGCGCCTCCTCGAACTGACCGAGTTGCGCGAACGCGTTCCCGAGGTTGTACGCGGCGATCTCGTACGTCGGGTTGCGCTGCAACGCCCGGGTGTAGGCCTGAATCGCGTCCTCGTGGCGGCCGAGCCCGTCGAGCGCCACGCCGCGGTTGTTCCACATCACCGGGTCCGCGTAGCCGAAGGCCGCCGCACGGTCGTACGAGACAAGGGCGTCCGAGAACTCGCGGGCGTCGCAATGCGCATTCCCGCGGAGGAACTCCGCCTCGCCCCGGGCCAGATCCGCCATCGGCGGGACCGTCGCGAGCGCGAGGGCTAGGGGAACGACCATCCAGCACTGCTCAGGGCCGGTGCGGTTTTAAAGGTTCTGAGGTGGCCCTCACGGATGAGAGCAAACGCGAACGAGGTCGTCGCTTTTAAGTAGAGAATGCCCCTTGGACGGGGTTTAGGGGAGACGCATTGTCGACGATGGACACGGAGTCCTTCTCGAAGACGAAGGCGATGGAGCTCCCCCGAAATGTCGTCGTCGGCCATGATGCCCTGCATACGGTCGGCGAGGTGTGCCAATCGCTGAAGCTCGGGAAACGCGCCTTGATCGTCGCGGACGAGACGACGATGAAGATCGCCGGCCTGATCGTCGAGAAGGACCTCGCGGCGCGCAAGATCCGTTCCTCGGAGTTCTTGATCCCGGACGCGACGATGGAAGAAGTCCGCGAGGGAGAAGAGAAGATCCGCAAGGGGAACATCGATTTCGCGCTCGGCGTCGGCGGCGGGCGTTCGATCGACGTCGCGAAATGCGCGTCCTTCAACGCGGGGGTTCCATTCGTGAGCGTGCCGACCGCCGCAAGTCACGACGGAGTCGTCTCGTCGCGCGCCTCGATCCAGAAGGACGGGGAGAAGGTGAGCCTCGCGGCCCAGACCCCGATCGCGGTTATCATGGACACCGGCGTCATCGCGGAGTCACCGTTCCGGCTCCTCGCGTCGGGGTGCGGGGACATCATCTCGAACCTCGCGGCCGTGAAAGACTGGGCCCTCGCGCGGAACCTCCGGAACGAGTACTATTCGTCGTACGCCGCCGCGCTGAGCGAACTCGCCGCGCATCTCGTGATCGAGAACGCGTCCACGATCAAGCCTCGCCTCGAGGAAAGCGCGTGGTTCGTGTGCAAGGCGCTCGTGTCGAGCGGGGTCGCGATGTCGATCGCCGGCTCCTCGCGGCCGGCGTCGGGGAGCGAGCACAAGTTCTCGCACGCCCTCGACCGGATCGCGAAGAAGCCCGGCTTGCACGGGGAGCAGTGCGGCGTCGGGACGATCATGATGATGTACCTCCACGCCGGGAATTGGCAGGAGGTGCGGGACGCGCTCCTGACCATCGGCGCACCGACAACGGCGCGGGCGCTCGGCGTCACGGACGACGAGGTCGTCCAGGCCCTCGTCCACGCGCACGAGGTCAACAAGGAACGGTACACAATCCTCGGAGACGAGGGGTTGACGCTCGAAGCGGCCGAGCGCCTCGCGAAGATCACGAAGGTCGTCTGAGGTCCCTGGCCGAGCGCTAGCGCAGCACGCCGAATCGATCGACCGACTCGACGAGTTCGTTCGCATAGGCCGCGACGTCGATCCGGAGATCGTATTTGCGGAAGTACACTTGAAGGGCCGCGAGTCCGCTCTCCAGGGCCGCTCGCGCTTCGGTCAGCCGGACCCACGGCGACGAGCCTGCGCGGTCCACCCGGATGGCTTCCGAGAAATCGATTACCCATGGCTCGCCTTCGTGGACGAGGATGTTGAAGGCGCTCAGGTCGCCGTGGACGACGCCGGCGCCGATCAGCCGTCGGACGGTATCGAGAGCCCGGTCAAGGAATTCGCTCGGCTCATCGAGCACGACGTCCTTGAGGCGCGGAGCCGGCCCGTTCTCCGTGCCGAGGTACCGCATCGAGAAACGGTTCTCGACACGACGCGCGGGCGTCGGCACCCGGACCCCGCCTTTCCAGGCCTGACGCATCATCTCGTATTCGTGCGCGGCCCGCCAGCCCATCGAGTCCTGCTTCACGGGCCCTCCGCCGCGATGGGACGTCCGATACAGTCGGTACGATTTGACCGCGAGCGGCGCGCCATTGTACCGAGCGAGGTACACGTTCGCTTCCTTGCCTGCGCTGATCAGGCCCAGGACTTCCGTCGCGAGCCCCGCGGACAGGATCGCGTCCACGACGGAGCGGTAGTCCGGTTCCTCAAGGGACAGCTGCCCGGAATTGATTCGCCACTGGACGCTGGCGTCCAGGTAGGGGCGGTTCGGCATCGGTTTGCGTTGGTGGGTTCATGGAGGCGTTCACAAGGCGAGCGCACGAACGCCGGGACGCCGAACGGTCTCAGGCGGCTCCCGGCGCAGTTCCGAAAACGATGCAGGACATCATGCCGGGAACCTCCTGGTCGACTCGACCGTCCTGCGCCATGGTCGCGTCCGCCTTCAATGTATCGGCGTCGGAATCCCTCGGTCGGCGGCAGCCACGCGGAACGGAGACCCTTAAGCTGCGCCGCGCCTTAGTCCGACCGAGGCCCTCGTCGTGGTCCAGATCACGCTCGTCGGCGAGAGGCAAGCCCACGTGGGCCACGAATTCGTCTACCGCGGGCCGCAACCCGAATGCAAGCCGTGCAAGGTCCGCACCGCGTGCCTCAACCAGGATCTCGGCCGTCGGTATCGGATCACGCGGGTCCGAGATGTCTCGCATCTATGCCTCCTCAACGAAGAACGCGCACGGGTCGTCGAGGTCGAGCCGATCGCGCCGGACTGCAGCGTCTCGGCTCGGGCCGGAGTCGAGGGAGCCGTCCTGGCGTACGAGAAGATCGTGTGTTCGAACGGCGCGTGTCCGAACTTCCGCCTCTGCCATCCCGTCGGCGTCGAGCCGGGGACGCGGATCCGGGTCCTCGAGGTCGGCCGGGAGCTCGAATGCCCCCTCGGCTACTCCCTCGTGTCCGCGAAGGTCTCCTACGCAAACTGAAGGGAACTCCGATGAAGGCGTCTCTCCCGAGGCGGATGACCCTCCACGCCATCGAGGCCGCCGCCTTGACTCTCGGCTATCGCGTGAAGCGCGAGCCGTTCGACGTCGTCGCGTTTCGCGGCTTGTACGATGGCAAGCGATTCCACATGCGCCTGGAGACCCACGGGCTCGAGCGCGTCCCGAAGGGATCGGAGATCGACCTGCACGTCGACTTCATGCGGGACGTGACCGCGTTCCACGGATCCAAGGCAGAGTCGGAGGAGATCGCGTTTGAGATGACCCAGCTCCTCGGCGCCCTGAACGCCCAGGATCCCGAGCGCAGCCGCCCGCGGGTGCGCTGCCCCGAATGCGGGAAAGAGTTCGGACAGGAGGCGTTCCGTGCGCACCGGAAGGTCGTCCACGGACGTTAGACGATGTCCCGGCCGTACACGGTTCGACCGCCCGTCCGGAAGCCCATCGACTTCCAGAACGCGGCCGCGGTCGTGTTCGTGGGCGTCACCTCGAGGTCGATCCGCTCGACGCGCATCGCCTTCGCCTCTTCGAGGAGGCGCGTCGCGAGCGCGCGCCCGACTCCCTTCCGACGCATTGCGGGATCGACGAAGAAGTCATTGAGGACGAGGAGCCGGCCTTCCTCCGCGGACGGGGAATAGACCGCGAGGGCCACGCCGACGACCGCGCGCTTCTCCCGCGCGACGAGGACGACGCCGCCGACGCGGTTGCGCATGACCTGTTCGACGGCCCACGTAATCCGTTCGGTCCGCGGCTTCACGCCTTCGGAGGTGAGGTAGGCGGCGATGAGACGTTCCACGTCGAGGCGGTCCGTCGGATTCGCGCGCTCGATGAGGACCATCGGCCGCGGGCGACATCCCGCGGGCCTATAAGGATTACTCCGCCGCGGCGAGCCGGTGCGACGGATGCGATTGCCGGGAACCGCGAACCCGTGCGTCGGTCAGAAGAGCGTCACGCGAACGGGCTCCCCCTTCTCCAACAAATCGACGTTCGCGGGAATCTCGATGTAGCCGTCCGCATGAGCCATTGACGTGATCGCGCCGCTCTCCTTGTACGCGGGAACCGCCTGCCCATCGACGATGCGGACCGTGTGAAACTCGACGCGACCGATCGTCGAGACGACACGTTTCGCGAGCGGCACCTCGACGATTCGTTCGTACGCCGGCGGCAGGCGCGCCATCCGGCGGAGCATCGGCGCGAGGATCATGTAGCAGTTGCTCAGGCAGGACGTCGGATAGCCGGGCATTCCGAGGACCGCTTTGCCGTCGACGCGCCCGAGGACCGTGGGCTTGCCGGGCTTCACCGCGATCCCGTGGAATAGGAGCTGGCCCATCGACCGCAGGACGTCGACGATGATGTCCTTCTCGCCGACGGAGGATCCGCCCGAGAAGACGACGAGATCGTTCGCGAGCGCTTTCCTCAGCGCGGCGCGGAGGGACTCGAGGCGGTCCGACACGCGACCCAGGGACACGGGCTCGCCGCCGTTCTCCCGGACGACGCTCGCCATCGTGTGCGAGTTGATGTCGTACACCTGGCCCACGCGAATCGGTTTGCCGGGCGGCACCACCTCGTCGCCGGTCGTGAGAATCGAGACGCGAGGTTTCGCGTACACACGGGCGCGGGACATGCCGATCGCCGCGAGCGCGCCGACTTTCGCGGGGCTGAGGACTTCTCCCTCGGGGACGACGAGCGACTTGCGGGCGATGTCTTCCCCGCGGCCGGAGACGTTCTCCCCCGGATGCACGGGCGAGTAGACCTTGACGAGGTCCCGCTCGCGTTCGGTGTCCTCGACCATGACGACCGCGTCGGCGCCCTTGGGAAGTGTCGAGCCGGTCGCCACCTCCGTGCAGCCGCCGGAGGCCACCCGCTTTCGCGGGAGGCCGTCCGCGTAGAGCGTCTCGATTCGACGGAGCGTCACGGGCTTGAATCTCCCCGCGCGAAACGTGTCGCGCGCGAGGACCGCGTAGCCATCCATCGCGGCCCGGTCGGCGAGCGGCACGTCGATTGGCGAGCGCACATCCTCCGCGGAGACGCGTCGGAGGGCGTCGAGGATCGGGACCGTTTCCTTCCGCTCGATTGGGCGGACGAGATCCATCGCGATGCGCATCGCCTCCTCGAGGGGGATGAGCGCCTTCAGCGGCCGCATCCCATGTCCGACGTGGGGCCGGTCCTCGTGATCATGGAGGCGGGCGGTCAATGGCCAATCACTCCGACCGCATGTCCCAGCTCCGGGACGATGAGTTTCTCCAAGGCGAGGCGGCACGCGTCCGGCGATCCGGGCAAGCAGAACACGAGTCGACCGTGGTATACGCCTGCGATCGCGCCGGACATCATCGCGGAGCTGCCGATCTCCGGGTACGACAGGGAACGGAACAGCTCTCCGAACCCCGGGAGCGTCTTCTGGAAGAGAGGTACGAGAGCCGCAATGGTGACGTCACGGGGGGCAAGCCCTGTGCCGCCATTCGTGATGATCGCGTCGCAGGTCCAAGAGGCCTGCTCGACGGCATCGACAATCTGCTTCGCTTCGTCCTTCACAATCGCGTGGAAGAGGACCGTGTGACCGGACCGGAGAAGGAGATCCCGGACGAGCTTCCCCGACTCATCCGTCTCCGGGGTGCGGCTGTCCGAAACCGTGATGACTCCGCATTTCACGGACGCGGGAGCATGTTCCTTGTGTTTCTGCGGGACTGACATCAGATAGACGCGGAAGGAAGACCGGCGTGGGTCTAAAGTTTCGCGGTCTTCTGTTAACCTTAAACAAGGTTGCCTTGGCCGATGAGCGAAAGTTCGTCCGATGGCCTCCGACCGCTCAGGCAGCCAAGCCGAGGAATGGCGCGATCCGTTGGGCCACCGCGGGATCGTCCAGGGAGGCGGCGAACGCGGGCCACGAATCGAAGGGTCTCGCGCGGACGATGCGGGCGGCGCGCTTCTCCCCGATCCCCGGGAGGGCGCAGATCGCAGCCAACGGGGCGCGGTTCACATCGAGCGGGTACTCGATCGCGGTCAGCGACCGCTGGCCGTGACTGGTCACGCGCACATCGACGAAACGATTCAACGCCATGTCGTACGGGAGGCCGACGAGGATCGGATACGTGCCGATCTGTCGGCCATACGTCACGTGGCCGTCCTGGATTTCCAGGAACACGCTCCGGAGGACCGTGCCTTCCGGGATCACCCGCTGCAGCATCTCGTGGTCAATCAAGGTCCGCACGGCTTCCTTGAATCTCCGGAACTCGCGATAGAGGCCGGTCGGCTCGAACTCGCGGCGCACCGGGCGGACCTGGCGGATGTTGATCCGGCGGACCCATAGGTCGTCCGCGAGGAGCCGCTTGAGGAACGCGAGATTCAGGTCGAACGTCTTCTTCGTCTCCCCGTCGAGGCCAGCGACGAAGTTGAGCCCGGGGAGAAGCCGCGGCATTCCGTTCTCGCCCCGATCGCGACCGACGGCGTTCACCATCCGGATCGCTTCGAGGCATCCGTCCGCATCGATGTTGAGGTTGTTCGCCTCGGTGACGCGTGGATCCGCGGACTCGAGGCCGAACGAAAGGCTGGTGCCCGGAGTCGCGTGGGCCACCAGGTCCCGCATCGCCGCCATCGCCTCGTCCGGGTGTGCGATCATCATTGCAGGATCGCCGTTATCCGTGTGCAAGACCTTCAGGCTCGGCGCGGCGGTTCGAATCCCCTCGAGCAGCTCGTGAATCGCCGATACGTTGATCTCCGGGGTCGCGGAGGACCCCAAGCCGATCGCTTGGTAACTGAAGAAGTCCGCTTGTCCTCCCAGACGGAAATTCACCGCGCCGAGCTCGGCGAGCCGGCGGACCTCTCGCAGGACGCCGGCTACCGGCCGGAACTTCGGCTTGCCGTACATCGGCTCGATACAGAACGAGCAGCCTTTGTTGAGATACCGCACGCAGCCTTTCGAAGTGTCGAGTTCGACGGTCAGCGGATCGGGGAAGTCGGGATGGGACCGGACCACGTCCGCACCGAGCAGCGCCCAGCGGTCCCACTCCTCCATCGTGCGATCGCGGTTGGTCCATTCTCCGGTCGTCAGGTAGTCGTAGACCGCCGTGTCGATGTCCCGCAGCGCGACCCAGTCGAACGGATCGACGAGCGCTTCGTCGTAGTAGCGGAACCGGGCCAACGGGCCTCCGAACACCCGCGGACCTTCGAAGGCGCTCGCGTAACGAACGATTTCTCGGTCGCTGATCGGCAAGCTTCTGAGGTACTTGCCCGGAACGATCGGGCCCGAGATCATGACGAGCAGGTCGCCGCTCAGCCCATGGCCTGCGCGGACTTGGTCGATGGTCACGTACTCCGACGTGTGGCCGGCGTCGTGGACCGCCCCCGAGACGTAGCGTGGATACGGCGAGATGTACGGCGGCACGCCGAAGTTCGACGGCTCGTCGACGTAGCCATCGAGGATTACGACCTTCATGGGCCGGAATCCATGCCACGGCGGCGATAAAAGGGCTTCGCCGTCCAGTCGAATGGCTCGCGGACGAGGAGAGGATTACTTGCTGCCCCAGCGCCCGAACAGGATGATGAGCACGACCATGAACACCGTGATCACGACAGCGGTCCCGATGAACACGCTGTAAGCGACCGGATCCGCAGGCGCCGTCGTGCTCACGTGCGCCAGCGCGAGACCGCCTTGGACCACCTGATTCCACAAGAGCGCGATCACGAACCCGAACGCCGCGGTCAAGGACCCCGCAATCGTCTTCCGCACTTCCGACATTGAAACCTTTCGTTCCTCCGCCATATCCAACCCTAGCACGAGATGGCTTTGGGATTTCTAAGCCCTTTCGCAAGCGATTGGAACACGTCAGAGGCGGCCCGCGTTCTTCTCCTTTGATACGACTCTGACACCCTCAATCCGCGCACTCGGATACTGTCCCTGTGCGTTCTTCTCGTGGGCCTTCACCATGTCCCAAATCGTAAGGAGAGCCACGGTGGCCCCATAGAGGGCTTCCATCTCTACACCCGTTTTGTACGTCGCTTCGACGGCCGTCGTCACGGCGATTCGGTCGGATCGAACATTGAACGTGACGCTCGCCGAGGTAATCGGAATCGGATGGGTGTGCGGGAGGACTTGCCAGACCGCCTTCATCGCCTGGAGTGCGGCGACCTCGGCGGTGGGAAGCGGGTCGCCTTTCTCGATGTGCCGCGCACGGATGGCGCGGATCGTCGATGGCTGGAGACGGATAAGCCCGGTCGCCACCGCGCGGCGGCGCACGTCCGGCTTCCTCCCGATGTCGACCATCTTCGCCATCGCGAGTGGGAACGCCTCCCACGCTATTTCATCGTGCGGTCTTTGTCAATGCAACTCCGCCTTTCCGAAGGCAAATGAACGATTGCCACGCGCGCGCACGAGGCCTTTGTCAAGTCTCGATGTCGGACGCGAAAAGGATTATCTACGATGCGAGGGCGTCCTGCGACCAGCGTGCGGAAAGGGATGCGCGCACGAAGGGATGGGAAGGGAGACCGCTCCGCGGGCTCCTGGTGAACGATCCTCTCGCCGCGACATCGCGACCTGCGCGACACGACACGCGAAGGAGAAAAGGAGAGGCGAAACATGATACGCCGAAAGACAGCGGTGGCCGTGCTCATCGCCGTGATCGTGGGGGCGGCGTTCGCCGCCTACACGTTCCGGCCGCGGGCGACAAACTCGAGCGTCGCCGTGAACGAGCCGAACACGGACACCGGAAACCCAGGCACGGGGACCGGCACCACGCCGAGCACCCCGCCAACGCCTCCCGCGAAAGCGAGCCAGGGACCGAAGCATGACATGTGCGTCCACGAGAACGACCACATCCCCGATCAGGCTCGGGTCCACGGGGCGAACTGGTACCGGTTCTACGACCGGGCCGCGTGCACCGCCCTGCAATCGCTCCAAGACTTTGTGTCGATTTTCTAGACACGTCGCGGGATTGAAACCCCTTACCCCCTCGCGGGGGATCGTGGCGCGGGGTCGGAGCGGCCCCGGCCGTATTTCTCAGGGAACCTTCCGACCGTCATCGGCGACCCGCTGAGCGCATTCATGGCCGACGGGCGCGCCGCTTTGCCGGACCGGCCTCGGTCTTCCAGATCGGGACGATCTGCTTGACTTCGTCCATGACCCAGGAACATGCGGCGAACGCCTCGGACCGATGCGCCGCCGCACACGCGATGACGACGGAGTCCTCTCCGACCGGGACCCGGCCCGCGCGGTGCACGATCGACAGCTCGAGGATTCCGAACTTCTCTCTCGCGCGTGTGGCGAGCTCCGTCAGGGTGCGCACGGCCATCGACTGGTAGACCTCGTAGTCGAGGGCCCGCACATCCGGATCGGCGCGGACCGTGCCGAGGAAGACGACGATGGCCCCTGCGTCATTCCGGCGCACGCTGTCGACGACCGCCTCGACGTCGATCCGGGTCCGTTGGATCTCTATCATCGACGGCCTCCACTCACGGGAGGCAAGAGGGCGACCTCGTCCCCTTCTCGTAACACGACATCGGGTCGCACGACCTCGTGGTTCACCGCGAGGAGCATGCCCTTCTCGTGGCCGAGGAGCCGCGGGTACTCCGCGAGGACGGCCTCGAGGAGCTGCCTGACGGTCGTGCCGTCCCGCAACGTCCAGGCGAGTTGCCCCTCGCCCACGATCTCGCGGTACGTCGCGAAGAGCCGCACCTGAATCTGCATTGCCGGGATTCCGATGGCCTCGGCCGGCGATAAGGGCTTCGCGTCACTCCGGCAAGGCGCGGGCCAGGACTTCCGCCCGCTTCCGACGGATCTCTGCGGTGACGCGTTCGAGATATGCGTCCAGGGCTTCCGTCAGCTTCGCCCGGGCCGCCTCGGACCGCGCGGCCCCGAGGTATCGGAAGGCCTGGACCCGACGACCGCCCCGTTCCTCGTAATGCCAGAAATACAGGTACGGCCGCCCGCGGATCGCCTTCGTGGTCACGCCACAACCGATCTGCACGGCTCCCGCATCGCGTTAACCTTACTTAAGGTTAACTCGTCTGTTGCCCGCAATGGAATTCGGATGGCCCCACCCCTTGGTTTCCACTGGAAACGTTCATGGCGGTCATGGCCCTTCGGATGCCTGTTGGACGTCCTCCTGGTTTCCCTCACAGCCGACGTGGGCGAGATCTCGGCGCTCCTCGCGTCCGCGGGCCATCGGATCCTCGAGACGATCGTCCAGCGTCGCGACCATCCGGACAGCCGCACGTTCGTCGGTCGGGGGAAGCTCGAGGAGATCCAGGCCCGGGTCGACGCCGGCGGGATCGCCGCGGTCGTCTTCAACGGCGAGCTCCGGCCCACGATGCATTACCAGCTCGAGCGAGACCTCGGGGTCGAATGCTACGACCGCTTGCGGGTCCTGCTGGAGCTCTTCGCGCAACGCGCGTCGAGTCGGGAAGGGAAACTCCAGGTCGAACTCGCCCTCCTTCAATACGAGGTCCCCCTGCTCCGCGAGTGGATCCACGAGGGCGACGTCGGAGAGCGTCCCGGGTTCATGGCGGGCGGCGAGCTGCGCGTCGAGGCGTACTACGAGACGGTGAAACGACGGATCAAGAAGATCCGGGACGAACTCGAGGCGATCCGCCGGGAGCGGGCCGTGCGGCGATCCGTTCGGAAGGAACGAGGCTATCATCTCGTCGCCCTCGCCGGATACGCCAACGCGGGCAAGTCGTCCCTCCTGAACGTCCTCGCCAACGAACGCGTGCTCGTGGATGACCGGATGTTCTCGACCTTGGCGACGACGACGCGGAGCCTCACGGGGACGCGCAAGCGAATCCTGCTCACGGACACAATCGGTTTCGTCGACGGCGTGCCGTTCTGGATGGTCGAGGCGTTCAACGCGACACTCGAGGAAATCCTCCAAGCGGACCTCGTGCTCCTCCTCGTGGACGTCTCCGATTCGGAGACGGAGATCCAACGGAAGGTGCGTTTGGCGGCGCGCACGCTCTTCCCGAAAGTCTCCTCCGATTCGGTTCGCCCGGTTCTCACGAAAGCCGACCTCCTCAATGACGACGAGATCGAAACGAAGGTCCAGGTCCTCGCCGAGTCGGAATTCCATCGGACGCCGATCGTCATCTCGATGCGGACCGGACGGGGACTCGACGCGCTGAGGGATACCATCGCGCGCGCGTTCGCGTACCCGATCGAAGTCCATTTCGTCCTGCCGCAGGATGCCGATGCCGGGGGCAAGCTCCACTGGTTGTACGAGCGCACGGAGGTCGTGTCCGCGGTCCATCGGCCCGACCGCATCGAGGTCGTCGTGCGCTGTCGGCCGCGCGATCGTGATTCCGTCGAGCGCCTCGGACGCGTCCTCCTCGCCCGGACGATCGAGTGATCAGCCTTTGATCCGGAACTCTCGTTTCTTGTCGAGGAACCGCCGCTCGTAGGCGGATGGCAAGTGGTCGTACGTCAGCTCCTCGATCCGACCCATGTTCTTCACGAAGACCTCTTTCGACGGCGTCGAGATGAGGCGATCGAACTCGCGCTCCTTCCGGATCGTGTCGACGAAGTAGAAGCCGCCGCCGAGGACCGCGAGGAAGCCGAAGAACGCCTCCCAGACCACGTAGTCGCCGACCGCCCGATGGATCGACTGGAGCCAGTCCGGGCTCTGGGTCGGGATCAGGTACTGCGTCAACGAAAAGAACATCCCGAGGATCCCCAGGCCGAAGATGAGGGAGCTCAGCTCGTAGCGGAGTTCCCGGAACAGGCCCATGGTGGCCGCGGGCAATGAGGGGGGCGGCCATAAGCTTTGCTCGCAGCGAAGGCTTTCATCGGCGCGCGTGATGCCGACCACGTGGCGTTGCGCACTGCGCTGTTCGAATGGCATCGCGCGGCGGGGGCGCGCATGATCGAGTTCGGCGGATGGGAGATGCCCCTCCAATATTCTGGAATCGTCGACGAGCATCTCGCGGTGCGCCGCGCCGTCGGCTTGTTCGACGTGAGTCACATGGGCAAGATTTTCGTGGAGGGGCCGACGGCCCATACGTTCCTCGATCGCCTCAGTGCGAACGACGTGCCGACGTTGGCAGGCAAAGCGCGGTACACGCATCTCCTGCGCGAAGACGGCACGATCCTCGACGACGTCATCGTGACGTGCCTCGCGGCCGACCGGTTCCTGCTCGTGTGCAACGCAGGGCCCCGCGCGGCGGTCTGGTCATGGCTCATGGCTCACGCGAGTGCGGAGGTCGCTCTCGCGGATCGCACGCGGGAACGGCTCTGCCTAGCCCTGCAGGGTCCGCGCGCCCCGGATCTCCTTCAACGTTTCACGTCCGTGGACCTGAGCCGCGTCAGGCCCTTTGCCGGCGTGACGATCGATTTCGTTCCGCCGGCCCCGTGGGGCGCCCGTCCGCGCGCGGTTCCACCGGAAATCGAGGGGTGGGGGAAATCGGATGCGGCAGGACCCGCCATCCCGCCGGTGCGGGACCCCTCCGTTGCCGGTGGACGGGCGTCGTTCCTTGTCACCCGAACCGGCTACACGGGCGAGGCGGGGTTCGAGCTCTTTCCTACCGCGGCGGAGGGATTGTGGGTCTGGGAATCGCTCCTGAAGTCCGGGGCGGACCTCGGGATCCAGCCGATCGGCCTCGGCGCGCGGGACACGCTTCGCCTCGAGAAAGGCTTCCTCTTGTCCGGCCAAGACTTCGACGGACACCAGACGCCGCTCGAGGTGAACTGCGCCTGGGTCGTGAAATGGGGCCGGCCGTTCATTGGTCGCGAGGCGCTTGAGACGCAGCGGGCGCGCGACGATTATCCACGCCTCGTTGGAGTGCGGATGGACGATCGGGGAATCCCGCGGCCTGGTCACCGCGTCCTTTCTCGTGGAGTCGACATCGGCCACGTGACGAGCGGCACGATGTCACCGAGCCTGCGGGTGGGGATCGCGCTCGCTTCGGTGGACCGCGGCTGCGCGTCGCCCGAGACACGCCTCCAGATCGACGTTCGCGGGACGCCGCACGCGGCCCAAGTGGTACCTCTTCCCTTCCTGTGATACCTCCATCAAGAAGGGTACTTTCGGGGTACTCTCCGAGAGTTCATACGGTGCCGACCCGTAGGGTCCGTACGGTCCGTATGGTAACAAAGGTGGTAACAGCCGCTCGTGCTGCTGGTAACATACGTGGTTCAAAAAGGACTATGACAGGTGACCTCTTTCGCCGCGCCCACCCCCAGGGATGGTCTCCCCGCTTAGCTTACGTCGCATTCCGTCCCTCCTAGAGAAGGTCTCCCCATGGAAGAAATCAAGATTACTGATTCAAAGGCCATCGAAGTCGTGGCCCGTGAGCCGGATCCGAAGCTGTCCGAGAACGCGTTGCGGGTGCTGCAGAAGCGGTACCTGAGAAAGGACGACAAGGGGAAGGTCGTTGAGACTCCGCGGGAGCTGTTTGCTCGTGTCGCTTGGAATCTCGCGCAGGCGGAACGCAACTACGGCGCGAGCGAGATCCGAGTCGAGGAAACGGCGAGGAGTTTCTTTCGTATCATGTCAAGTCTCGAATTCCTGCCGAACAGTCCGACTCTGATGAACGCGGGACTCGAATTGCAGTTGCTTTCAGCTTGTTTCGTCCTGCCTGTGGACGATAGCCTCGTCGGCATCTTCGACGCTCTGAAGCAGCAGGCACTGATCCACCAAGGCGGAGGCGGAACTGGCTTTGCCTTTTCGCGTTTGCGCCCCAAGGGCGACTTCGTGAAATCGACGATGGGAGTCGCGTCCGGACCTGTATCGTTCATGAAGATCTTCGATGCGTCCACTCAAACGGTCAAGCAGGGCGGGTGCATCTCCGTCGACAGCCTTCTGCGGACCTCCGATGGACTCAAACCGCTCGGGCGCCTCCTCAACGGTCCACCCTTAGGAGAAAACTTCACCCGCGATCGGGTGTTCGACGGAACGGGATACTCGCACGCCCTCGTCGCCCAGGATAATGGGCTCGCGGAGATTTACTCGATTGAAACGGAGCTCGGATTCCGGATAGGCGCAACACACAACCACGCCTTGGCCGTCGTGGACGACGCTGGAGAGATTGTCTGGCGAGAGGCACAAGACCTAAGGAATGGCGATTGGCTCGTCATCGTGAAGGGAGGGCATCTCGGTCTCGACCGGTCTCTCCCACCTCTAGGGCCGCAACATCCGAACGCGACGCGAATCCGCGTCCCTTCAGAGATGAACGCGGAGCTCTCCGAGCTCCTGGGGTTGTACATGGCAGATGGTTGCACCAGCTCCGGGGGACGTTTCATCATCACGGTCGGAACCGTGGACATCGAAGTCATGGAGCGGATTCGGATTCTCATGCACAGCATCTTTGGGCTCGCACCGAATCAAATCACGGAGGGGGAGGGGGGCGGGTATGTCGACATCCAATTCCAGTCACGCGACCTTGTGCGGTGGATGGAGCGCCTGGGATGGGTCAAGGGATCTTCGCCGAACGCGTTCATTCCGACCGAAGTCTTGACCGGATCGGCGGACACCGCGCGCGCGTTCCTCCGGGGATTGTTCGAGGGGGATGGCCATCTCCATTCCACCAGCGGATATCCGAGCTTCTCAACAACGTCCGAACGCCTCGCGATCGAAGCCCAGCAACTTCTCCTCTCCCTGGGCGTTGTCGCTCGACGTGGGATCATCAGAAGTCGCCAGAATGCTCTCGGTCACCTCACCGTTCACACGCTTTCCATTGTAGACGAGCACAGCGTGCGCACCTTCTCTGAGGAAATCGGGTTTGTCTCAGATCGAAAGCAGGAGCGGTTAGAACTGGCTCCGAGACCGAAAGTCAACACTTCCGACATTATTCCGAACCAGGCTAGGGTCTTGCGGGCGACTTACTCTTTTGTTGGTCGCGGTAGCGGACCGGGACGTTCACGTCGAGGGGCCAACCGGCGACTATACCGTGCGCTGATGCACTACATCAGCGAGGAGCATCCCCGCGCCCTGCCGCGAAAGCGTCTGGTCGCTCTTATGGAACGTTTCCCAGAGATTGGTACGAATGAGCATCTTCGACAGATGTCGGACGTATCGAGGGTCTACACTCGCGTGACGGCGATTCGATTAGATCGTGCACCGACCGCGGACATCGAGGTCCCGGGACCTGCGAGTTTCGTCGCGAACGGGATCTTGGTTCACAACAAGAGACGTGGCGCGAACATGGGGATCCTGCGCGTGGACCATCCTGATATCTTGGAATTCATCACGTGCAAAGACCGAACCACCGAGATCACGAACTTCAACATCTCTGTCGCAATCACCGACAAATTCATGGAGGCCGTCCGGGCTGGGACATCGTACGACCTCGTCAATCCGAGGGATCAACGTGCGGTCAGACAGCTCGATGCCCGTGAGGTCCTCGACAAGATTGCGTTTCAGGCTTGGAAGAATGGAGAGCCCGGTCTCTTCTTTATCGACGAGAACAACCGACGGCAACCTACGCCGAACGTCGCGGATATGGAGGCAACGAACCCGTGCGGCGAACAACCGCTTTTGCCGTACGAGTCCTGCAACCTCGGATCGATCGACCTCGGACGCCACATGAAACGAAGCCCCGCAGGCCGCTGGGAAGTCGATTGGAAGAAACTCGAGGGCACGATCCGGACGACGGTCCGCATGCTCGATGACGTCATCGACATGAACGCGTACCCCGTCAAGCAGATTGAAGAGATGACCCATGCCACTCGAAAGATTGGCCTCGGCGTCATGGGCTTCGCGCGGATGCTGTTCATGCTCGAGGTCCCGTACGACTCCAAGGAAGGAGTCGAATGGGGCGGCAAGATCATGAAATTTATTCAGGAAACGGGATATAACGAGAGCGCGAAGCTCGCCGGGGAGCGCGGCGTCTACCCCGCGTGGGAGGGTAGCCGCCACCAGGAAAAGGGCCTGCGACTCCGCAACTCCTACGTCACCACGGTCGCGCCCACGGGCACGCTCTCGATGATTGCGGATACTTCCGGCGGCTGCGAGCCGGAATTCAGCCTCATCTGGTACAAGCGGGTGATGGAGGGCGAGGAGCTCCCCTATTTCCTCGACTATTTCGAAGAGGTCGCGAAGCGCGAAGGTTTCTGGCGAGAGGACCTCGTAAAGAAAATCCTCGTCAACCACGGCTCCCCGCGCGGACTGAACGAGATCCCCGAGAAGTGGCAGCGGGTCTTCGCCACCGCCCACGACGTCGCGCCGGAATGGCACGTTCGCATGCAGGCTGCGTTCCAGGATTGGTGCGACGCCGCGGTCTCGAAGACGGTCAACCTTCCGCGCGAGGCCACCGTCGAGGACGTGAAGAAGGCCTATCTCCTCGCGTTCGACCTCCACTGCAAAGGCATCACGGTCTACCGCGACGGCTCGCGCGAGGACCAGGTCCTCAACATCGGCGTCGC
>Ga0209803_1000469_pt1 | contig 26627 bp, 27 predicted proteins | sample GraSoiAngelo_138_FD_185895 | JGI IMG/M metagenome (GOLD analysis project Ga0209803, IMG submission 185895) | Grasslands soil microbial communities from the Angelo Coastal Reserve, California, USA - 14_0929_09_40cm (SPAdes) (version 2) | ecosystem: Environmental > Terrestrial > Soil > Grasslands ...
GTGCTCAGCTCCTTCGTGTGAGGACGCCGGAGGTCTCTCATGATCGACGTGGCGCTCGCCTCCCTGATCGAGGACATGATCGAGAAGGCCGGGGCGGACGGCGTCGTCGAGTTCTGGCAGCGGGTCGGGGACAACCTCGCGAGCCGCATGGGGAAAGAGGCCTACCTCGGATGGACCTCGTTCAACGTCGCCGTCCGGGAGGCCCGGACCGCCTTCAGCATCGAGGGCGAGGTGACGCCGCTCACGGACATGGCGATCACGGACGTCGACGGCGACGTCGTCGGGTATCTGTACGCGATGCGCCAGTGCTGCTACGTCCCGACGATCTTCCGGACGCGGTTCGCGGTCGGGCGAATGAGTCCGGCGGACAAGGCCGTGACGGACGAGTACAACGAGAACGTCCACAACATCGCGGTCTGCAATTTCTGCGTCTTCCACGAACGGTTCCGGGAGGAGATCGCAAAGAACATCTCCGTGTCAGGGAACTCGCTCGCCTGCTTCCTCCTCGCCACACGGGGCTGGAGCGGGGAGACGAAGATCTCCTCGAAGAACGTGGCCCAGGTGAACATCAACGAGGACCACATGCGCGCTCTCCTGCGGAACTACGAGTGCGTCTACGCGCTCGTCATGCGCGGAGCGCGGATCAAGGGAGAACGCTGAAATGGCGTCCGAATCCCGGATGCCGGAGAGCAACCCGTTCGTCGAGATCGCGACCCACCTGTTCCTGGAGGACATCGCCGCGAAGGTCGGGATCGCCGGCTTGAACAACTACCTCCTGTCGCTCGCGAAGAACCTCGCAGGATCCATGCCGAAGGAGGAGTACACCACCTGGGCGGAGTTCCTCTCCGCGCTGTCGACGGGCCAGTCGATCCTCTCGACCTTCGAGGAGGTCCGTCCGATCACCGAGCACTGCATGTCCACGTTTCATTCTCCGTTCGAACGCGGTTGGCGGGAGTACGCGAAGCGCGTCGGCGCCTTCGCACCGGTCCACCGAGAGGTCGCGCAATACTACAATCACAAGGTCCGACCGACCGCCGTCACTTCGGTCCACATCGTGCTCCACACGTTTCGCGAGGCGGCCGCGGCCCGCGTCCACGTGGGTCGGGACGGCGTCCGGTACGAGCCCGTGGCCGCCGCGTGGGTCGACGGAGCCGTCCAGCTCCCGGAAGGCCCGAGCCTCGAGGCCCTCCTGAAGCGCGCGGGGATTAGCCGCACGAAACTCGGCATGTTGATGCGGAACCACTCCGACGTCTGGCTTCTTGAGCCGGCGTGATTAGGCGCGCTGTCGTCGCCGGAGGGCGACCGTGAGGAGGAGGACGGGCAAGAACACCGCGATCCCGATCACAACCGTCCAGGCGGTGCTCAGGGGCGTCGTGCCGCGATAGAAGAGGCTCGAGACGACCGCCTCGCCTTTCGCCGGGTCGATCACGCCGTTCCCGTCCAGATCTGCTTCGACGCGGACCTGGTGCGTCCCCGGCTGAAGTCCGGAGGGCAAGTAGTTGAGCGTCTCGGTGACCTGGGCTCCTGGGTTGAGCCGGGCAATCTTCTCTGTCCCGGCGAGGACGCCGTCGACGTAGAACCGGACCGTGACGTTGACCGCGGCCGTGGTGCCCGCGTTCTGGAACGTGGCGCTCAAGACGATCGGCGTGATGATCGTGATCGACTTCTCGACGGTCGTGTTCTCGTAGGTCGAGCCGACTGCGGCCGAGATCCGGACCACGAGCGACATCGTCTGCTCGGCCGGCGGCGCGGTGACGTTCAAGCTGAAGGTGGTCCGATTGCCGGTGGCGGTCATCGGTTGACTGGCGCTCGGCTTACCGCCTGCGACGTTCGGGCCGCTGAGGTACCACGAGACTGTGTACGTGACCGCGCCGGTCGGCCCGCCGCCGATCGTCAGGTTGTACGCGCTCACCTGACCCGGAGCCAACGCGTTCGGTCCGGTGATCGTCCCGAAGATGGGCCCTTGGGCGGCGGCGGGTGCGGCGAGGAGTGCCACGATCGCGGCGAGGATGCCCAGCACGATTGTCCCGGATGGCCGCATCACTTATCGCCTCCGCCGCGTGAGGAACAGTCCGGCCCCAACGGCCGCGATCGCTCCGACGACGACCGCGAGGAGTTGGAGGTTCAGCGGCGCTGCCGGGGTGATGTCCGGTCCGGACACCGTCGGGCCGGGGGACGCGAGGAGCGGGAGCTGCAGGAGGAACGTCGTCGACGCGGAGACGGCCATCGAGTCTTGCGCCGTCACGGTCAGGGCGACGGACGCCCCGCTCGGGCCGCCGGTCGACTGGGCGCGCAACGCCACGTTGACGGTGGTCTCCGCGGCGACCGTGAGGTTCGTGAGGGTCGCGCCGACCGGGGAACCGCCGCTGGGGACTAGGGTGACGGACCATCCGAAGGCCGTGAGATCATCCGGATTTGTGATCGCCAGGTTGACCGTCTCCAGCGCATTCCCGGAGTTCGTCACGAGGAGCGTGTAGTTCAGGAGCCGTCCGTCGAACACCGGCGCGGTCGTGTCGAGGCCGACGGTCAGCCCGCGCACGCGCGCGATGTCCACCTGGACGTCGACGCTCCCGAGGTTCGTGCCGTCCGTCTCTGAGGCGGCGACGACCTTGATCGTGCCGTGCTCCACGAGGGCGTTCGTCGGGCTCTGGATTGTCACCTGGATCGACGCGCTGCTCGCGGCGTTGCCGAAGCTCAACGGGAGCGAGCCGGGCGCGAACGTGAACTGCCAATCCCCCGGCTGGCCCGCGAAGTCCACGGTCTCCGCGACGTTCCCGGTGTTCCGGACGACGATCGTGTACGAGACGGAACCGCCGGCGGCGATCGTCCGCCGCTGCGACGCGTCCCACGTCAGGCTCGCGGACCGACTGACGACCTTCGTGAGCGCGAGGTTCGAGATCGTGTCGGCGTTGACCGCGACCGACAACGTCGCCTGGTAGACGACGGGGAGGCCGTTCTCCGTGGACGTCGTCGAGGCCGAGATCGTGTACACCCCCGACGGGAGGAAGACCTGGTATCCTCCGCTCGAGTCCGCAGTCATGTCCACCTCCGCCCCGGAGAGGATCGTGACCGGGACGGATACCGGTGCTCCGAAAGGATCGCGGAGCGTCCCGGACAAGCGGAATCCTTGGCTCAGGGTGAGGTCGCGGCCATACGCGGCGGCATGAGGGACGTTGATCCGGGCGAGGAACACGGCGCTTCCGAACAGCCGCGAGGCGTACACGTCGTACGTGCCCGGTGCCAGGGAGACGGAATACGAACCGCTCGAGTCCGCGGAGGCTTGCGCCGAGATCGCGCCGCCGCCCCTCCCGGTGAAGGCCATGCTCGCGTCGACGCCGACGCCGGAGAGGCTCACGGTGCCGGAGACGGTCGTGTTGTCGAGCGTCCGCGTGACGGCCAGGTCCAGTCGAACGGAGGCCTGACCCGGGGCGACGGTCGCGGCCCCTGCGAAGGTGTAGCGATAGAACCGGGACACGCCGGCATCCGTCGCACCGTTCGACCCGGTCAACGTGATCGTGTAGTTCCCCGGGACAAGGAAGGCGACGTATGCGCCCGAGAGATCCGTGGACACGGTCAGCGCGCCGCCCTCGTTGCGGACGAACGAGACGGGCATCGGTCCGGGGACCGCGACGCCATTGACGAGGGCCTGCCCGGAGACGGTCGTCGCCTTCGTGAGCGGAAAGCTCAACGTCGTCGGCGCGGAGATCGCCGCGGTCGACAGGAGGGCGTATTCGTCCGGCCCAATCGTCGAATTCCCGGTGACAGCGTACGTGCCGGGGCTCAGGTAGACCTCGAATCCGGCCGTTGTCGCGTTCACCGCGCGGCGGTCGGGGCCGTCGAATTCGAGCGAGGCCGCCCGGGCCGTGCCGGCCAGCGTGACGTTTCCAAGTACGAGGCTGCGCGCGACGATGTTGATGTCGTACGGCAGGATGCCCGTTCCCACCGAGACGACGATCCGGTCCGTCCCCTCGTTCTGGTACCGCATCGCCCGCGTGGACGACACGTTCTCGTCGACGACCAAGGCGTACGATCCGGGGACGAGGCCGAAGCCAAAGCCGCCGTTCGAGTCCGTCACGGTCGAGCTCCCGACCGCGCCATTCCCCAGGGCGACGGCGACGATGGTGACCGGATGGCTGAGGAACACCGAGCCGTTCAGAAGGACGCTCCCTTGCACCGGGACCGGGAGCGGGGTGAGGGCGATGGGCATCAACGTGCGCAGTTGGATCGGTGACGACGACGGAATCGGATGGTCGCCGTACCCGGTCGCGGTCACGACGCCTCCGTACGTGCGGTTCGCGAACAACGGAATGCGGAACTCGCCGGTCGCATTCGTCGTGAAGACGAGCTTCGCGCCGTGGTCGTCCGTCAAGGTGATGCGGGCGCCGGCGATCGCCTCGCCCGAGTCCACCGCGCCGTTGTTGTTCAGGTCCCGGTAGACCGCCCAACCGACCGTCTCCGACGTCGCTACGAGCGCGATGTTGAGCTGGGTCGTCGCGGGCAACGGGACCTGCGCGAAGTACGCCCCCGCCTGGTTGAACGCCTGGATGTCGTACGTCCCGGCGGGAAGGAACGCGAAGTAGCCGCCGACGGAACCGGTCTGGAGCCACACCTGGCCGGCCGCGTTCGTGAAAGCGACGGTCGCGCCCGGATTCCGGACCGCGGGGTTTGCGTCGCTCACCGTACCGCTGACCCGGATGCCCTGGACGAACATCGGGTCGAACGGGGTGGTGCTGCCGGTGGCGACGACGACCCGGCCGAGCGTCGCGTACAAGGCCGTCGAGGCGTAGAATCGTCCGCTGACGAGCCATTCGCCTGCCGGGAGGCGGATCGAGTACTGCGCGTTCCCGTCCGACGTCGCCTGGCGGATCGTCCGCGGATCCGACGCGGACTGGAAGCTCACGGTCGCGAACGGCTGGGCCGTGCCGAACAGCGTGGTCGTCCCGGTCACCGTCCCCGTGGGCAGGAGCGTCACGTTCAGCGAGACGTCCGTGTTTGCGGCGCGGATCCGCGCGGGGATTGACGCGAGGTCTCCGTCGGTGGCCGTGAGCGTGTAATTGCCTGCGAGCAGCGGGCGCAGGACGAACGAGCCGTCCACCCCGGACATGACGGGGATGGTCGTCGAGTTCGTCTCGTCGACGAATTGGAGCTGAGCCGACGGTACGGCTGCGCCGCTGTCCGAGACCGTGAATCCGGATACGCCGGCATGTGGTACGGCGATGCCTTGCGTCGCGTCGGCCTGCGCCACCGTCACGGTCGAAGCGGAGAGCGTGCGTCCGTTCAACCCGATTGTCGTCCGGTAGGAACCATCCGGCAGGCCCGAGATCGTGTACGTCCCGTCGCTCGCCGCCGTCGCGGCGCGGCTGTACGCGAACAGCGTGTGCCGGAGGGTCACCGTCGCCCCCGGCGCGGACACATCCGCGGCCCCGAATGAACCGTCCCGGTTCAGGTCGAAGAAGACCGTCCCCTGGGCCGTGTGCGATGCGACCTGGAAGTCATGGGTGATGATCCAGTCCGGCACCCCATCGCCGTTCGCGTCGGCGGGGGTCCGCATCGCCTGGTCGATCGTCACCGGGAGGGTGAAGGACGCGAGGGACCGCTCGCCGACGAGCGTCGCGCGGGTGAGGTTGCCGATCGACGCCGTGATCGTGACGTTCCCGAACGGGACGATCGCGCTGTAGTGGCCCTGCGCGTCGGTTTGCGTGACGCCGTGGGGGGTGCCCAGCTCGTCCGTCACGGTGACCCAGACGTGCGGGAGCGGCGTCGAACCGGCATACACGGTCCCGTTGACCACCGCGCCGTCGTAGTACCGCAGGAAGACGACGCCATTGGCAACGGCCGCCTGGGTGCTCAGGTCCACGGCGCCTTTGATCGTCCCCGCCCGGATCGCGGCCTGCATCCGCTGCGCCTGGTCGTAGTTCATCGCCTGGAAGGCGCTCGTGTGGTTCCCGGCATCCGGGAACGGGTTGTAGTACGCGGTGCGATAGACGACCCGCCAATGCGTGAGGTTCCACGCGGGGACCGGCGGATCGCTCTGCAGCGCCCCGCTGATTCCGGGGATGCCGGTGTCCGTCGAGTTGAGATCCTTCGGTGAATAGCCGATGTAGGCCCGGTAGAACATCGAATTGTAGAACGCCGGTTGGTACTGGATCACCTGGCTCGTGACCTGGTCGCCCGGGGCGACGAGCTGGATCGGGATGTTCGCACCGCTCCTCGTGGTCGCGAGGACCTGGAAGAATTCGAACGGCAAGACCCGGCCATCCGGGAGGTTCAGGACGCGGTGGTCCGAGAGCTTCACCGGGGCATAGAAGATCCCCGTGTTCGAGGCTTGGATCGGGAACAGCCGCGCGTCGACCGCGAAGTAGCCGATGTCCCATCCCGTTGCATCCCGAACGTCGTGGTACAACGAGACGACCTGGTCCTCGTTCAACTGGCGCGTGAGCAGGTGCGTGAGGAAGATGTACTGGGCGTTGAGGGATTGGAGATCGGCCGCCCACAGTCCGTACGTGACCGGGTCCGCGAGGACGATTGAAATGTAATCTTGCGGCCGTGCGAAGACGCTCTTGATCGTCTCGATGGGGAGGCCGGCGCCCAGGAGGGCCGTCTTCACCCCGGGTCGGAAGTCCCGGTGATGCGTGAGGAAGTCTCCTTCTAACAGCCGGATCGTGAGGAGGGCGATCCCCGCCGTCTCGTTCTGAGCGGTGATGAACTGCCCCGCGATCGCAACGCCGTCCTGGAAGTTGTCCGCGACCGTCGGATGGGCCCCGCGGTCGACCGCCTCGAAGCCGTAGTCCCACCACGACAGGTAGGCGGGTCGGAGTTCCGGCGGCGTGTTCGGATCCTGCGTCGCGAACCATTGCCACGCAGCCGGATAGTAGTCCGTCGCCTTCGGGACGCTGTAGCCGAACGCTCCGAAGTAGAACGGCGCGCCGCTGCTCGGATTGTAGCCGGGCCGCAAGAAGGACGGCAGGAGATTCGCGACCTGCGCATCGTACTGGGACTTGAGGTCGAACGGGATCGACGCGTCGACCGCCCACCATACGTTCGGGAGGAGCACGAGGAACACGATCCCGACGACCGCGAGGATGTGACGCGGCTTCACGGATTTCCGCACTGCGTTCCGCCAGCTCCCGGGCGCCAGCGACCGGTACGTGCGGCGCATCGTCGCGAAGTCCGCTCGGACGAGGACCTGGTCGATCGCGTACGCGGCGCTGATCGCGAACGCAGGCGATGCGTTGAAGATGAACCGTGCGGCCGTGATGGCCATGAAGATCGCGGCGAAGGCCCAGATCACGACGAGGCTGTATGCGGGTTCCCGGCGGCGCGGGATCTGCCACAGCATGTACGCGACCGCGAGGAGGCTCATGCCGAACGTGAACAACCCGAAGGAGAGGATCATCTGCGACATGCCGGGCGACTGGTCCTCTGCGATCGTCGTGACGACCTTCGTCTGGACGAAGTACCCGGCGCCCGTGAAGAACGCGCTCGCCAAGGTCGGGTTCACCAGGACGCCCACGCCGAGGCCGACGGCCCCGGCAATCAGCGTGCTCGGGATCACGAGCGTCCATGGGTAGTCCCGGGTGACCGTGAAGGCGAGGCCGAGGACGAACGCCGCGAAGAACAGGTATGCGGGGACGTCGAACCACACGCGGATCTGCGCGCGGACGATGTACCACTGGAATGCGAGGGCGAGCGGGGTCGCGAGGGTGATCGTGAAGAGGATCCACGTTCCCATTGTGTCGTCGTTGCGGAAGCGGGCGAGGAACAACTCGGCCGCGAACCAGACGATCAGGATCACGCTGACGTAGGCCCAGCCTTGCCAGGCGAGGGCGATGACGCTGACACACAATCCGGCGAGGAGCGCGTACAAGACGCTCTGGCGGTTTTCCCGGAAGAACGTTCGCAGGCCGGAGGTGATCGCGGCGCGGTGGAACCAGCCCTCGACCCAGCGCTTGCGGTTCATCGTCTTCAGAGCCCGGAGGAAGAAGTAGAACGTCGAGACGACGAAGAACAGCGTGAACGCGTCGTGGTCTGCGTCCGTCGAGGCGCTCCGCTGGAGATGACCGACGCTGATCGCGAGCAGCAGGGCGCCGACGAGCCCGGCCCTCCGACCGAACGCCTCTTTCCCCACGGCGTACGTCGGGAAGACGGTCAGCGCCCCGAAGAAGCCCGTGCTCAGGAGGAACGTCAGCATGACCGCGTTCCACCCGTCGTGGAAGAACGGCGCGAAGAGCCGCCCGACGAGGAGCGAGAACCACGGGAACAGGGGCGGCCGCGGATTCGGCAGGCTGAACGGATAACTCAGCATCGGATCGGTGCCGAGGTCCTTGCCGGTCTGGAAGGAATAGCATAACGCGCGATCCCAATAGTACGAGTCGGATCCGCCGGAATACGCCGGCGAGTAGATCGTGTCGCAGTTGACGTTCGGTTGGCTGAAGACGGTGCCGGCGACGAAGTAGACCCGCAGGAAGAGCGCGACGCCGAAGATCAACACGAGGACCGCGGCGGTCCGCCAGTGGGTGCGGAGCCAGCCTTTCCCATCGTCCAAGACTCGACAAACCTCCGGGAGATTGCGCCCATGATGGACCGCCTATATAGGGATTGTCGGGAATCCACGGGAGGGCGCGGGCCTCCCGATGCAGGTCCCCGCCAAGAGTCTTTTGGAACGGAGCCCGAAGGCTCGCGCGCGATGGGCTTAAGTCGGACGCCGACCTTCCGGCGGTCGATGAAGCGAGACCTCATGGAGATCCTGTGCTGTCCCGTGTGCAAAGGGGACCTGGAGCTCCGCGTGGACGTCGAGAAGGACGAAATCCTGGAAGGCTCGCTCTTCTGCAAGCACTGCAACCACCGCTACGAGATCAAGGACGGGATTCCCGACCTGTTGCCGCCGGATTTCAAATGACCCCGAGGAGCCCCGATTCGCCTTGGGGCGCCGCAAGACCGGTGGGCCGTTTTCGGCGAGAGCGTCTGTCGGTGCCTCGCGCAATGGCCCGTGCCCATTTGTAACCCTAACAGACTTATACGCGAGGTCCTCGTGGAGCCTGACGGTCATCGCACGACCGAACCGCAGATGCGAAAAAGGGATATCGAAGGCAGGTTGGGGGACAACGCGTGAACGGGTCGAGACTGCTCCTACGGGCCACCGTGATCACGGCCGTTTTCGTCGCAGCGGACAGTGTGATCCTCTACTTCGGCACAGAGCCGTCTTGGACCTTCGTGCATCGATGGGTCCTGATGGCTGCGGGCGTCGGATCCGGGATTGGCTGGGCGGCCCTGATGATGCGGCAGCGCACGTCCCGACACCGGATGTCCAAATCGCTTCAGATGAAGTCGTCCTGAGCGCGGACCACGGAGACGCTATCCTTCGCGTTCGCATACGCGTCGAGGGGTTCCCGATTCAGCGCGAGGAACTGTCCGCCCCATGTGAACTTCGCGAGGATCGTCCGGGCCTCCTCGGCGCGGCCGAAGATGACGAGGGCCGCGGCCAGCGCTTCAACGGAGGACAGGACGAACGGCTTTCCATAGTTCACGGGATTCGCCGCCAGGAGATACGGCAACGCGCGGGCCGTCGCCTGGGGAACCGGAGGGAACTTTCCGCGTTTCCAAGAGATGTCGACAATTGCGAGGCCGCGGCGTTCCGCGCGGACTTCGTCCGCAGGCGACAGCGCTCGTTCCGCCTCGGGCGTCAGGAGGACGGCGCCCCGAGGCAAGGCCGACGGACGGGGGACGAAGGTCATGAGGCCCAATCGTTCGAGCCGACGGGACGTGCACTTCTTCGGGTCGCACTGTCCGGCGTGATAGGCGACGAGGCGAATGGTTCCCAACCGGGCCCTCCTAGCTTTTCGCGAACTCAGCGTAGAGCTGGAGTCCGAGCGGAAGTGGACGGGTCCCGAGGGTTGCAACGGAGCGCGACAAGGCCTGCGGGGTGACTTGCATCACGCGATCGGGAATCGGGATTCGGTAGGTGTAGGCCACGGACATCCGCAGGCCGGCCTGCAAACCGAGGCGCCCCAGTTCTCGCAACGTGAAGCCCTCGCGGCGGTGCCGATCGGGATGGCCGGAAGTCCCGGCGGCCGCCGGGTGGTCGTGGAGGAGTTCCGGGTGCAACGTCTCTTGAGTCAACGACGCCGCGAGGCGCGACACCGTGGAGTCGGGGAGAAACCGCAAGATCCGATAGGGCAGAGCATCGGAGTTTGGCGTCGTCATGAAGAATCGTCCTGCGGGTCGCAGGACGCGATGGGCCTCGGCCAACATCCGCCCGGGCTCGTCCAGATGCTCGAGCACCTCGGTCGCCACGACCGCATCGAACGACTCGCTCCGAAACGGCAAGGATTCGGCGTCGGCACGGATAATCCGGACCCGGGCCACGGCCTCCGGAGCCCGCGTCGCTTTCCTCGCCGCCACCGACCGGACGCGCGACTCGAGGACATCCATCGCCACGACGTCCAGGCCGGCGCTCTCGGCCAACGTGAGGGATAGCGCCCCGTGGCCGCAACCGATGTCGAGGACGCGCGTCCGCTGCGCCTGACGGGAGCCCACGATGCCCCTCGCCAGGAGGCGCTGCCGCGAGAAGTATTCCCATTTGACGTAGTCCGTTGGCTGGACGAGATCGCGGAGGACGCGGTCGATTCGCTCCTGCGCCGGGGTCCCAGACTCCACGGATGGCGCGGAAGCGGCGCGTGCACCATATAGGTGTCGAAGGAGGCGGTCGCGCGACCCTTCGGCACAAAGCCTATTTCGTACGCCGGCCTTGCTTGCCTGCCACCGTGATGATCGAACCTACGCTGATCCGTGATGAATGATGGGCGAGCTGAGTGGCCTCGATTTGTCAACCCGGCAACGGTGCGCGCCGATGTTTTAATTAGCGAGACGCCCAATCGGATTCCGGGATGCGCTCATGGTGAGCGGTTTCGACCTGCTCGGGCATAACCGCACGTTCCAGGTCCATTGGCTCAAGCGAGTCGTCGCGTTCTTCCTCGACCTCATCACCGTCTTCGCGCCGCTCTGGTCGTTCCTCTACCTCGAGAACGTCCGGGCCGCCTGGGTGTACGGGGTCGCAGGAGGCATGGTGCTGTTTGCGTACTCGACGTTCTCCGAAGCGGTCACCCGCACGACGGTCGGCAAGTTCATCGTCGGCCTCGAGGTCCGATCGTTGGGCGGCCCGATGAGCTTGTCCAAGGCCGCGGTGCGGAACTTCCCGAAGCTCTTCTGGTTCGCATTCCCGCTCCTCGATACATTGGCGGGCCTTGTCGTCGATGGGGATCCGCGGCAGCGGTGGTCCGACAAGATCCTCGGGACCACGGTGGCCCAGTCCCATCTGATCCATGTCCGCACCCATCCGATCGAGGCGAGCGACGCCGGTGGTCGGTAACCGGCACCGCACCGTTATATACCGTCGGCCCCTGATGCGGCTTCTGTGACGCCATGCTCTTCGTGACGCAGCTCAGGGTCCTCCCCGGGCAATGGGAGGATGCCACCCGCCTGTTCAAGCACCCGAAGATCCCGAATAACGTCATGGTCCACGAGTTCCTCGGACTGCTCGGCAAGCCCGACGCCATTGTGATCTTCGAAGCGGTCGACGCCGCGACGGCCGCGGACTTCATGGTCCAGTTCAGCCGCGTGACGGACGCGACGACCTCACTCGCGCTGCCGATTGAAGAGTTCAAGTGGACGTGGTGACCGCCCCGACCGGACGATATGGTCGGAGGCAAACAGGAAAAGCGCCAGTGTCGCCTTGGAGGGAGAGGGTTGGCGGCACCAGCGCAACATCGTAACCGGCAAAGGTGCCGGGTCCGACGTGCCTTCCAAGGAGCGGGGATATTAACGGGTTATTGTACGCTGGTGAAATGCCGTCCCGGCGGCTTCGGCGGACGAGCCCTGAGAAGATGAAAGGAAGGATGAAAGGAAAAGGGAAGAAGGTTGGACGGCCCTAGTGGAACTTTCCGGTTGCCAGAAGGGTCGTTCCGTCGGAGATTTGGTACTGCGAGCCGTTCACGTACCAGGTCGTCTTACACAGCACGCGGTCTCCGACTTGGATGGCGGTTGCGGTCGTCGAGACTTTCGACAGGCTGCATCCGTTGGCCGTGCCAAGCGATGCGAACGCGGTGGCCGTCATGTTCGAGGTGCCGTCTCCGTGGAAAATCGCGAGCGTCGTCGACGTGTATAGCTTACCCGTCGGCGTGCTCAAGACGAGCACAATCCAGTTCGACCCGTCGGACGATGGCTGTACGCTCACACCCATCGCCTGCGGGGTGCCACCGGGTCCCGTGATCAGGCCGGATACCATCACGTATAGCACCGCGGCCAGCACGACCGTAATGGCGACCATCAGGATGGTCGCAATCACGGGCGACACGGCTGCCTCATCCTTGCGGATGATGCTCTTCATGGTTCTGTCCTCCTGCGGCTTGCGCCGCCGTTCTGGCAGGGGGGGACCGACGCTCTTAAACGTGTCGTGGTTAATGTTCGAACCTGAGAACGACTTGATAAATGCCGTTAGATAAAAAGGAAACCAGCCCTGACCGGCGCCCGCCGCAGGGTGGTGACGATGGCCCTTCAGCAACTCAATCCCCGAGTTCGACCGCTTCATCGGATACGAGGACAAGCATGTTCCGGATCTCCTCCGTCTCGTACTCCTGCATCGAGATGATGACCGTGTAGGCGCCACGAGCGCGCAGGTTGTTCACGAGGATGTGAAGGAACTCGCTCAGGATCTTCGTGTTGTTGTGGATCGCCAGGCTGTTGATCGAGTCGAGCACGACGAGCGCGCTCCGGTCCGGGTTCTTGCGGAGGAGGAACTCGACCTTCAGCATTATGTTCTCCAGCATCGTCGGACTCTCCACGACGATCGAGTGAGGATGGCGCTTCGCCTGGGACATCATGATCTGGGTGATGCAGTCCACGAACCAGATGTGCTCCACCGGGATTTCGAGGGCCTCCATCGCGTTCAGGATGCTCTGGCTCGGGATCGTCGAGGTCACGTAGATGACCTCGAGGTCTTTCTTCGTCGCGAAGCGGTCGATCAGGCCTTGGATCGCGTCGAAATATTGATCCGCCTTCAGGTGAAGCGCGACCGCCGACGCGACCGACAAGGCGGAGAGCTTCTCCGAGACCTCCGCCGGGACGCTCAGCTCAGCCACCACCGGCCACGCTCCCGCCTTTCAACAATGGCACGAGCAACACGCCGGACGTCGTGAGATCGAGGACGTACTTCGCCCGACTGTGCGTCGTCCCCCGCATCTTCACGACTTGCAAGGTCCGGAGGAGATCGCCGCGACGCTCGAGGTTGCCCGTCACGATCACGCCGTCGGCGAGGGCTTCCTCGACCCCCCATCGGGAATAGCCTTCTTCGGTCGACCGAATCTCCGAGACGAGCAGCGTGGTGCATCCTTTCGCACTTAGGACGGTCCCGAGGCGCAGCAGGAAGTCCCGGATCCGCTCCTGGTCTTTGATCCGGTAGCACACAGACGTCACGGAATCGAGGACGAGCCGGCGGATCTTCTGGTCCTCGACGATCGAGGCGATCCGGTTGGCGAGGAGCCGCGCCTCCTTGAAGTCCATGTCTTCCTTGTCGATGCCGAGCTCTTCGTAGATCTTCGGGAGGTCGACGAACTGGAGCTTTCCCTGCTTCGACAGGCGGTCGTCGAAGAAATCGAACGGGATGACGTTCTTGAGGAGTTTGTCCGTCGGCTCGGTCACACTCAGGTAGAGGCTGTTCTCTCCCTCGAGTGCGCCACGGATCAGGAATTCGATGCAGATCGACGTCTTGCCCGTCCCGACGGAACCGGAGACGAGGACCGTGTTCCCTCGCGGGATGCCCCCGTTCAGGATGTGGTCAATCGCATCGATGCCGGTGACGCATCGCTCACGCTCGCCGGCGTCGCGCTCCTTCGTGGGCATCGACTCGGCAACAAACTTGGGGCTCGCTATATGAGATGAACGCGCTGAGTATCAAGTCCGAAAGCAGGCCGGGGCGGGTCAACCTTGTTTAAGGTTAACGCCTACCCGTGGACGACCTTGAACGCATGGTCCCAGCGCCCGATCTTGGCACCAACCAAGACCCAGAGCGGCACGATCGCTTCGAGCCAGCGGGCCCCTTCAATCCCGCCGACATCCAACGCCCCGGGCCACCCGAATTCCTTCAGGATCCCGACGACCTTCTTCTTGGCTGCGGCGTCGTTCCCGGCGATCAGCATCTCAGGCGCGCCGCCCGCGTACTTCGGGTCGACCATCTGCGTGTTCGAGACCGTGTTGAAGCACTTCACGACCTTCGCGTTCGGAAGGAGCCGCTGGATTCGCTCGCCCAGGGAATCTTTCGAGCCGACGAACAGCCCCGGCGCCGGTCCGCCAGAGAAGTCGAGCGGATTCGTGACATCGATCAGAACCTTGATTCCGAAGTTCTCGGGCCTGGCGAGTTTGATCACGTCCTCGGCCGCCGTCCCCTGGACTGCGAGGAGCAAGACCTCGCCGTGCTTCGCCGCCTCGGCGAACGTCCCCGTGGACGCCTTGCCGCCCGCCTTCTGCCGCCACGCGACGAGTTCCGCGCTCTTCGGGCTGCGAGAGCCGATCTTCACCTCGTGGCCGCGGCCTGCGAACCCGCTTCCCAATGCACGCCCGACCTCGCCGCTACCGAGAATCCCAATCTTCATGCCGCCGATGAGACGGCCGTCGGTATATGCAGCTTTGGGGACGCCCGAGGCAGATACGTTTTTATCGAGACGGCGAGGTAAGTCCGTTCGATGGAGCCCGTGTTGCAGGTGGCCCTCGACCACATGCACCTGAAGCGCGCCTTGCTCGCGGCGAAGGAAGCCGTCGAAGGCGGCGCGGACTGGCTCGAAGCCGGCACGCCGCTCGTCAAGTCCGAAGGCATCGAGGTCGTCCGGCAGCTCAAGAAATCGTTCCCCGGGAAGACGATCGTCGCGGACCTCAAGACGATGGACACGGGCGCGTTCGAGGTCGAGATCGCGGCGAAGGCCGGGGCCGACGTCGTCACGGTCATGGGCGTCACGGACGACGCCACGATCCTCGAGGCCGTCCGCGCGGCCCGCCGGTATGGTTCGAAGATCATGGTCGACCTGATGCGCGTCGCCGACAAACCGGCCCGGGCGAAGGAACTCGAGAAGCTCGGTGTGGACTACCTCAACATGCACGTATCGATCGACGAGCAGATGATCGCGCACACGCCGCTCCAGGAACTGAAGGCGGTGGCCGCGGCGACCGCGCTCCCGGTCGCGGTGGCGGGTGGCTTGAACTCGGAGACCGTGGGCCAGGCCCTGAAGGCCGGCGCCTCGATCGTCATCGTCGGCGGGGCGATCATCAAGGCGGAGGACGTCGCGGGAGCCACCCGGACGATCAAGGAGGCGATCCTCCAGAGGAAGTCGATCCCGACCGGCCTGTACAAGAAATACACGGATGCCGACGTCGGCGAAGCGTTCCGCAAGGTCTCGACGCCGAACCTGGCCGACGCGATGCAGAAGCGCGGGGTGATGACCGGCCTCGTGCCGCGGATCAAGCATGGCACGAAACTCGTCGGCCGCGCCGTGACCGTCAAGACCGCGGACGGGGACTGGGCGAAGCCGGTCGAGGCGATCGACCGCGCGAAGGCGGGCGACGTCATCGTGATCGATGTCGGCGGCGGGCCGACCGCGGTCTGGGGCGAGCTCGCATCGAACTCGTGCATCGTGAAGGGCGTGGCCGGAGTCGTGATCGACGGCGCGGTGCGGGACCTCGACACGATCCTCGAGCTGAATTTCCCGTGCTTCAGTCGACACGTGGCCCCGCACGCCGGCGAACCGAAGGGCCTCGGCGAGATCGGCAGCGAGATCGAGTGCGGCGGGCAGAAGGTCCATTCCGGCGACTGGATCGTCGGGGACGAGTCCGGCCTGATCGTCGTGGTGGGCGAGGAGGCCGTCGAGATGGCGAACCGCGCGCTCGACGTGCTCGAACGGGAGAACCGGATCCGCCAGGAGATCAAACGCGGCGGCACGCTCAGCTCCGTCCTCGAACTGGAAAAGTGGGAACAGATTCGGTGAGGACCGTGGACCGGCGTCGGGTGCAGGCGCTCCTTCGGGATCTCAAGGCGGGCAAGGTGACCGTCGGCCAAGCGATGGATGCCCTCCGAGACCTGCCGTATCAAGACCTCGGATTCGCGAAGCTCGATTCGCACCGCGATCTCCGTCGCGGGTATCCGGAAGTCATCTTGTGCCTCGGGAAGACGCCGGACCGGATTGTCGAGATCGCGCATCGGATGAGCGAGTCCCATGATCTCGTGCTCGCGACCCGCGCCACCCGCTCCATCTACCAGCGGCTCCGAAAGACCTTGGACGGGAAGCGGGTCACATACCACGAACGGGCCGCGATCGTGTCAATCGGGACCCCGCCGAAGGCCAAGCGCGGCCCCGTCCTCCTCGTGACCGCCGGGACCTCGGACATCCCGGTCGCGGAGGAGGCCGGCGTCACCGCGGAGCTGATGGGCTGCAAAGTGACCCGCCTCTACGACGTCGGGGTGGCGGGCGTGCACCGGGTCCTCGACCAGCGGGATCTCTTGCGCGGGGCGAAGGTGATCGTGGTCGTCGCGGGGATGGAAGGGGCCCTGCCGAGTGTGGTGGCCGGGCTCGTCGACGTGCCCGTGATTGCCGTCCCGACGTCGGTCGGGTATGGCGCGAGTTTCGACGGGATGGCCGCCCTCCTCGGAATGATGAACTCATGCGCCCCGGGAGTCGCCGTCGTGAATATCGACAATGGCTTCGGCGCCGGCTACCTCGCGAGCCAGATGAGTCGATGAGCCACGACCCGGCTAGATGGCCGTGATTCCGAGGTAGACTCCGCTCAGATACAGACCGAGGGCCAAGACCAGGATTCCTCCGTAGACGGCCTTGTTCCACGCCCACACCTTCGAGCCGTCGAAGGGCATGATCGGGATCATGTTGAAGCCCGCGAGGATGACGTTCAGGTACCAGGCGTTCACCAAGATGATCGTCACGAAGAACGCGAGGAGGTTCGTCAACGAGGACGTCCGAACGATGGCCGCGGCGGCGAGCATGAACGTGGTCCCAATGACCAAGTTCGATACGGGTCCCGCGGCACTGATTCGACCGTTCTGATCCCGCGTCACGTACCCCGAGACCATCGTCGCACCGGGAGCCCCGATCAGGAATCCGAAGAACGCAAAGACGAAGGACATGGCCAGTCCACGCAGGCTGTATCGGAACTCGGCCCAGTGCCCATACCGCTGCGCGACGATCTTGTGCGAGATTTCGTGAAGCCCGACGCCGCTCGCGACCGCGACGAGGGCGCTCGAAAACCAGAGCACCAGCCGGAGGGGAAGCTCGCTCGGGGGATAGAGGCCCCTCAGCGCCATGGCATTCGCAATCGTCAGCGCGGCGCTCAGGGCGAGGATGGCCACCCCGAGCTGGAACAATTCCTGGCGGCTGAAGCGCACCCCGGGCCGGGGGCCCGTCGGCTCCCGGGTGACGTAGATCGGCGGGGCCGCGTAATCGGAGTACGGTCCACGCATCCGGTTCCGGCACGATGCCTGCGTATTTAGGATTGTGGCCTCATGCAAACCGCGCACCGCAGTTGCCGCATTCCTCCGCGGTACTCTCGAGGCGGATCTCGCACAACGGACATCGGTAGGTCCCGGAGTCCGCCTTCTTTGCGACCTGGAGCCGAATCAGGCGGGCGCTCTGCTCGCGGAAGGTCGCGAGGTCCTCGTCGAGCAGAGGCTCGACGCGCCCGACATCGAAGCCTTTCGTCCGCCACGCGTCGACCTGATGGGAATATTCCTCGCGCAGCAGGTCGTCGCGCGTCACGCCGCCGAAGGCCTGCAGGATCTCGTTCCGAACGTCCTCGGGCATCCCTTGGAAGTCTTCGTCCGCCGCGAGATTCACGAGGTCGCCGGTGATTTGCTCGAGTCGCGCCTCGATCGCGGCCGGGTCGAGTTCGAGGCCGAAGGTCGAGCCACACGACGCGCAACGGGTCGCATCCGCGAGCCAGGCCGCCCCGCACATCGGGCACCGCGCCCCGGTCACCGCATGCTGCGGCCGCGGGACGAGATCCGCGAGGAGGACCTTCCGAGCGATCGTGTGATGGAGGCCCTGCCGGACCGCGCTCTCCGGCAACGCCAGTCGGACGACGTCGGCGAAGTCTCGAAAGCCCTTCAGGGCCAGCGCCTTCGCGCGCTCCTCGGAGATCCCCGGGACGGAGGTGAGGCTGTGGACCGCCTCGCGCTCCTCCGACGTCACCGGTTCCGCCTTCATCGGCGCGCCGCACGCGTCGCACGCCGCAATCCATCCGTCGAACGCCTTCCCGCATGTCGCGCAGACCGCCTGGTCGGGACGAAGGATCGTATTGCAGCGAGGACAGACCGGCTTCCCGGACTTGAACCCGCAGACGAAACATCGGCGCCGCACAATGGTTGCACCACCCGGGACCGGCTTAAGCGCTCTTTCGCAACTATCACGCGGTGAGAGCGACCCGAGTAGTTTCGGCCTTCTCCCTCCGGAAGTCCTTCATATCGGCCGGGCCTGGGACGGTTCACCCTATGGAGGTCGGAGTTGGAAGCGCTCGTGCCGCCCGCCGCCGTGCGCCCGAGCGCCGTCCGAATCCCCTGGCCCTTCGATCGGGTTCGCGAGGGTCAAGCGGACTTCCTCGGTGACGCCCGTCGCGCGATCGAGGACGGTCGACACCTGCTCGCCCACGCCCCGACCGGGATCGGCAAGACCGCCGTGGCCCTCGTCGCGTCGCTCGAGTTCGCCCTCCGCGCGAACAAGCTCGTCCTCTTCCTGACGTCGCGGCAGAGCCAACATCGCATCGCGATCGAGACGGTCCGTCGGATCGAGGCGAGGGGGCCGCGGATCGCGACGGTCGACCTGATCGCGAAGCAATCGATGTGCCTCCAGGAGGGCGCCCCGGCCTACGGCCGCGCGTTCCACGAGTTCTGCGATCACAAGGTCAAGTCGCGGACGTGCGCCTTCTTCGCGCGGGACAACTCGGCGGTCGTCACCGCGGTCCTCCAACGCACGCTCCACGTGCAGGAGCTCGTCCGGGCGAGCGGGGCGTGCGGCGTGTGCCCGCACAAGGTCGCGATGGACGCCGCCTCGCGGGCGAACTTGGTCGTGTGCGACTACAATTATCTTTTCAGCGAGATCCTCGAGCGGTTCCTCCCGCGGCTCGGGCGGTCCCTGGACGAACTCGTCGTGATCGTCGACGAGGCCCACAACCTCCCGGACCGCATCCGGGCTCACCTGGGCGGCGACCTCTCGGTCCCCGATCTCCTGAAGGCCGCGAAAGAGGCCCGGTCGATCGACGGGGAGGTGGCCCATCGGCTCGTCGGCGTCGCGAAGGCGATGGAGCATTTCTTGCTCGACGTCCGCTCCGAGCGCATCGCCCGCAAGGAGGAGCTCCTCGACCTGGTCGACGTGGGCCTCGCGAAGGGCCGCGGCGGGTCACTGGGCTACACGGACTTCGTCGAGATGGTCTCCTTCGCTGGCGAGGACGCGGTCCGGCGCGGCATGCCGTCGACGTTGCCCGCGGTGGCCGAGTTCCTGACCCGATGGCGAGACCAGAACGTCGGGATCCTGCGCCTCGTCGTCCCCGGCCACGAGGGGAAGTTCGCGTTCCGGCTGATGGACCCGAGCGTCCTCAGCAAGCGCGTGTTCGACCAGGTCCACGCGAGCGTCCTGATGTCCGGCACGCTGTTTCCCGCCGAGATGTACGCCGACCTGCTCGGGATCGATCTCGGCCGCCGGTTGATCCGAACGTACGGCACCCCGTTCCCGAAAGCGAATCGACTCCTCCTGGTCCAGCCCGAGCTGACGACGCTCTACGCCAAGCGGAGCGCCTCGATGCACGACCGGATCGCTCGCCAGATCGCGGCGATCGTGGCCGTCGTTCCCGGGAACGTGGCCCTGTTCTTTCCATCGTACGAACTCCTCGAAGAGGCCCATTCGCGGTTCCTCGCGTTCCACGCCGGAAAGAAGATCCTGGTCGAGCGACCGGAGTGGACGAAGACCCAGCGAGACGGGGCGATCGAGGCGTTGCGGGTCGCACGGGCCGAGGGCGGAGCCGTCCTGTTCGCGGTTCAGGGCGGATCGCTGAGCGAGGGCGTCGACTACGAGGGGAACGTCCTCGCGGCGGTCGTCGTGGTGGGCCTGCCCCTGAGCCCGCCGAACGTCGAGGTCGAGGCTTTGAAAGAGTACTACTGCCGCAAGTTCGGGTTCGCGAAAGGGTACGACTACGCGTACGTCTTCCCGGCGGTGAACAAGGTGCTTCAGGCCGCGGGCCGCCCGATTCGGAGCGAGCGGGATCGGGCTGCGATCATCCTCTTGGAGGGACGCCTGCTCGAGCCCCGGTACGCGCGGTGCCTGCCACCCGACTTCGAGCCTAGGCCGTCCAAGGTGCCGGCGACCGAGATCCGAGCGTTTCTCGAGGCGTCTCCCCGGATTGGTGACGAGCGAGAGGCCCTCTCACCTACAATCGGGGCCGCGCCGGCGGTCGCGCCAACCATCGTCGGAAATGGATGAGCCGTTCCCGCTCTTCGTACCCGATCGCGAGATGTGCCCGCAGGCTGCCTTCGTTCTCCACGAGACAATCGGAACCCATCTCGAGGCAGCCGCGTTCGCGCGCCCAGCGTTCGGCGGCCCGAACGAGCCGCCGTCCGGTTCCGCCGAGCCGGACGTCAGGGTCCACGTACCAACCTTCGACATAACCGACCGGGCTGGTGTCGCACGCGTCCGCATGAGGTCGAATCGTCGCTTCCACGAAGCCCGCCAGGCGACCGTTGGGACGCTGGGCCACAAAGGCGACGGCCGATTTTTCCCGGAGGTATTCGTTCATCTCGTTGCGGTGATCCCCGGGCGTGTACTCGGACCAGAGGGCGGCCCGCATCCGCATCCACTCGGGTCGATCGCTCGCTCCGGCACGACGAATCCGTACGGCCGACGGGTGCGGCTTGGTCATCGATCGCCCGGATGGACGACGCGGTGAAAGGTTTTTCTCAGCCGCCTCGCATCGCACCGCGTGCTCGTCAAACGAGGCGCGGAGGCGGAGCTCCGAACGACGGAGTTCCTCGGACAGCCCGCCATCGAGAAATACCGGAAGGTGAAATCGTACCGTCTCGAGGTCCTCGATGACGAGCTGCGCCGGTCTCGAATCCGTCATGAGACGCGTCTCATGGCCGAGGCCCGAGCCGCGGGGGTGGCGGTGCCGATTCTGTATGACATCAATCTCCTGGAGAACAAGATTGTCATGGAGTTCGTCGAAGGTCCGACCGCGAAGGAGGTCCTCGACAAAGGAGGGCCCCCCGCGATGAAAGTCGCTGGTGCGATCGGCGAGATCGTTGGACGGCTGCATCGGGCGGGGATCATCCACGGCGATCTGACGACGTCGAACATGATCGTCCGAGATGCTCGAATCGTGATGATCGACTTCAGCCTGGGCGGAAAAGACGACGGCGTGGAAGCAAGGGGCGTCGACCTCCACCTCCTGAAAGAGGCGCTGGGTAGCGCGCATGCGCGCGCGGCCACGTACTATCGGGCGGCGCTGAAGGGCTACCGTCAGACGATGGGGAAGGCGGCCGAGGACGTCATCTCGAAGGTGAAGGAAATCGAGTCGCGGGGTCGCTACACGTGATCGCATTCGTGACGACGAACGAAGGCAAGTTCCGCGAGGTCTCGACGAAGCTGGCCGAAGCCCACGTCAAGCTCGTCCACGAGGACCGCACGTATCCCGAAATCCAGACGGACCGCCTCGAGAAGGTCGTCCGGTTCGCCGCGACGATCCTCGACGACCAGATCCGTGGCGATTACCTGATCGATGACTCCGGCCTGTTCCTCGAGGAGTTCGGCGGCTTCCCTGGCGTATATTCGTCGTACGTATACAAGCGTCTCGCATGCGCCGGGGTCCTGAAGCTGCTGCACGGTGCCCGGAACCGCGCCGCGCGGTTCGAGACCGTCTTCCTCCTCCGGACGTCGGAGGAGCACGACGTCTTCCACGGGGAATGCCGCGGTTCGATCGCGGAGCGGGAGCGCGGGTCCGGGGGATTCGGGTTCGATCCGATCTTCGTCCCGGAGGGTGCCACGAAGACCTTCGCGGAGATGACGCTGACCGAGAAGAACGCGGTCTCTCATCGGGCGAGGGCGGTCGACGCACTGGTTGCGCATCTCCTCGCTCGGAAGGAACGTTGATTACGTCGTCTCGAGTTGCGGCAGGCGGAAAGCCGTGGCTCGACCCAAAGTCGTCATCACCGGCGGTGCGGGATTCATCGGCAGCCACGTCGCTGACGCCCTGGTGGGCGAGACGGACGTCGTCGCGATCGATCATCTGAAAGCCGGCAAACGCGAGAACCTCGCGAAGGCCCTCAAGGCCGGCGCGACGCTCGTGAAACGGGATCTGCTCCGTGGCGACCTACGTCCGATTTTCCGGAAGGCCGACGTCGTCTATCATTTCGCCGCGAACCCGGATGTCCGGCTGGACCGCCGAGGGACGAAGCCCACGGTCGACGAGAACATCGTGGGGACCCATCGGGTCCTGGAGGCGTGCCGGTTGGCCGAGGTCCCGCGGATCGTGTTCGCTTCCACCTCGACCGTCTACGGCGAGGCGAAGGTCGTGCCGACCCCGGAAGACTACAGCCCCCTCGAGCCGATCTCCGTGTACGGCGCATCGAAGCTGGCGGGCGAGGCGCTCATCTCCGCGTACGCGCACACATTCGGGGTCCAGGCGTTCGTCTTCCGTCTGGCCAACGTCGTCGGCGGGAGGAGCGGCCATGGCGTGGTGGTCGACTTCGTCCGCAAACTCACTCAGGATCCAAAGCGGCTCGAGATCCTCGGATCGGATCCGGGCACGGCGAAGTCGTACGTCCACGTGGATGATGTCGTCGCCGGGATGCTCGCCGGCCAGCGGGGCGGGTCGGGGCCATTCTCGGTGTACAACGTCGGCAGCGAGGATGCGATCACCGTGAGGGCGCTCGCGGATGCGATCTGCGCAGAGCTCGGCTTCCGCGGCGTCGAATACGCGTGGACGGGTGGTGCCGGAGGAGGGCGCGGATGGGCGGGAGACGTCCGCGCGATGCGACTCGCGCTCGACCGGCTCGAGCGGACCGGATGGCGGCCGCGCAAGACAAGCGCGGAGGCCGTGCGATTGGCCGCGAGGGACGCATTTTCCTCGATGCGCAAGCCGCGCGACGCGTAGGCGACAACGTATTTATCGCGTGTTCCGGTTCTGCGCGCATCTGGGGCTGTGGGGTAGCTTGGTCTATCCTTCGGGCTTTGGGACCCCCTCAAATGGGGCAGAAGAGCCTGCGACGGCAGTTCAAATCTGCCCAGCCCCACTCCAAGCCGTTGGCGAAGGAATCGCGCGGCGGAGGAAATCCATGGCACGCAAACCCACGACGGCAGAGCGGAAGTGGCATCGCAAAATGGCGGTAGGTCTGTTCAACGAGGTCTGGCGGCTCCTCGAGAAGTCGCGCTCGCCCGCGGAGGACGAGCGCATGATCCACGCCGCTCACGCGTCCCGCTTCCACTGGGGCGAGGTCGGGACCGCCGTCAATCGTGCGATCGGCGATTGGCAGATCTCTCACGTCTATGCGATCCTCGGTCGGCCCGAGCCCGCGACATACCACGCGGTCCGATCCCTCGCGACATGCAAGCTAAACGGAATCGAGGACTTCCCGCTCGCCTTCGCCTACGAGGCCCTCGCGCGCGCCGATGCGGTCGCAGGCCGAAAGCGAGACCTCCGAACGCACCTGGCCCTGGCCCGGGAAGTTGGCTCGAAGATCAAAGACAAAGAGGACCGCGAACTCCTGTTCCGCGACCTCAAGTCGATCCGACCCACTCGGGGCCGCTGAGCTCACGATCCGCGGTTCGGTTTCGGGACGAGTCGGGCCTCGTCTACGCGCCATACGCCCGCCGTGCCGCGCCAATCCGGCGTCGCGCGCACGACGTCAATCGATTGCTCGAATGGAGGAGCGTCCAGGACCAGCGTCTCGAACTCGCCGCCTTCCCCGCACGGATGGACCCCGTGCGTCTGCTGGAGACGGAGCAATTCTTGGATAACGTGGTCATCCCATCGCCGGCCGAGCCAGCTCGCGTCGAGGCCTTCCGCCGAGACGCTGGAGAAGGCGATGTCGAAGCCGGCCTCGAGATAGTCGTACACCAGGCGCGTCGCATCGCGACGCCACAGCGGGGCGAAGACCCGGAGCCCGACCTCGTCTGCGATCCGATTCACCCGGGCGTGCTGGTAATCCGATGCGATGGCCCCGACGATCACCCCGTCGACGTCGACCCGCCGGAAGATCCGCCTCAACGCGTCGAGCTCGCCGTCCTCTCCCATCGATGCGGCCTCACGGATGAGCGGGATTCGCATCGCCTCCGCCTGCAACGGCGTGAGCTGCAGGTTCGGCGTGTGGAACAGCATCGAGTCCCGATCTTCCGGGATGATCGAGAGAAGCTGCGTGACGTCCCAACCTCGCTGCATCGCGATGTAGGCCGCGTACGTCGAGTCCTTCCCTCCCGAGAACAGGGCGGCCACGCGCACGGCAGTCGGAGGGCCATGGAGGGGAAAAGGCTTCGGGAGGCGATGTTAACCTTGTTTAAGGTTAACGAGCCCTCACACGTTCGCGAACCATTTATGGCCTTCCCGCGGATTCCGCCGCGTGCGCCTCGACGAGATGACCTCCGAGGAATTTGCTGCGATCGCGAAGAAGGATCCCGTGGTCATCCTCCCGGTCGGGGCGCTCGAGGAACACGGCCGGCATCTGCCCCTGGGGGCGGATGTCATCCAGCCGCTCCACGTCGTCGACGAGGTCGCGCGCCGCACGAACGCGTACGTCGCGCCCGCCATCCCGTACGGCGTCTGCACCACGACGCGGCCGTACCCGGGGACCGTCAGCGTCTCCGTCGACGCACTGAAGGGTTTCGTCCGGGACGTCCTCGCGGACTTCGTGCGCAACGGCGTGCGGCGGGTGATGATCCTGAGCGGCCACGCGGGGCGGGAGCACATGATGGCGTTGCGCGCCGCCGCCCAGGAAGTCGTCGACGAGGGGACCGGTCTTCGAGCGACCGTCCTGTCGGACTACGATATCATCTACGCATCGCAAGGCATCCTTCCGGAGGGCGACGGCCATGCGGGTGCGGGAGAGACGTCGCGGATCATGACCGCGCGCCCCGACCTCGTGAAGGGCAAGAGCCCGCCGGGGAAGAACGAGATCCCTCCGTACGCGGTGGTGTCGGACCCACGGAAGTACTGGTCCGGCGTCACCGGGGATCCGTCAAAGGCGTCGAAGGCACTCGGTGATAAGCTCGACGATCTCGTGATTGGGGAGCTCGTGAAGCTCGTCGAAGAATTGCGCGGGAGAGCCTGAGATGGCCTCCCGCGACGAGCTGAAGCGGAACGCGGCCGAGGCCGCCCTCGCGTACGTGAAGCCGGGGATGGTCCTGGGCCTCGGCACCGGGTCGACGGCGCGGCACTTCCTCGCGGGCGTTGGCCGCCTCGTTGCGAGCGGGATGGAGCTGAAAGGCGTGCCCACGTCGCTCGAGACGGCGGAGGAGGCGAAGCAGTTGGGGATTCCGTTGACCTCGCTGGAGGAGAGCTTCTGGCTCGACCTGACCGTCGATGGCGCCGACGAAGTCGACCCGAAGCTCGACCTGATCAAGGGGATGGGCGGCGCCTTGTTCCGCGAGAAAATCGTCGCGACGGCGTCGAAGAAGTTCGTCGTGATCGTCGACGACGCGAAGCTCGTGCGCCGCCTCGGCACGAGGACGCCATTGCCCGTGGAGGTCCATCCGTTCGGCTGGAAGAACGCGTCCGCGGCGCTCGAGGGCCTCGGCGCGAAGGTCGAGTTGCGCAAGCAGGCCGGCGAGCCGTTCCGGACGGACAACGGGAACCACATCCTCGACGCGCACTTCGGGCCGATCCGCGGCCCCGTGAAGCTCGCCGCGCGAATCTCGGGCATCCCCGGGGTCGTCGGCCACGGCCTGTTCCTGAAAATGGCCCATGCCGTCGTGGTGGCGTCCCAGATGGGGGTCCGCACGCTCGAGCCTACGCGAACGTCTTGAGCTTCTTGCGGTTCGCCTCGATCCGGTCGATCTTCGCCTGCTCTTCCCGGTCGATGTGCGCCAGGATGTCGGCCCACGGCAGGCTCAGTCGATACGAGTGGACGGGCCGACCTTTGCCCTCCTTCTTGATGTCCCTCTTGTCGACCCATTTCCGCCGGCGGAGTTCCTGCATCGCGATGCTGACCTCCGGTTGCCGCAGGCCCGTGGCCTTCTCGATCTCGACGGACGTCGTCTCGTCGCGCTTCGAAAGGAATACGAGGGTCTTCGCGATGTTCCGCGACAAGCCAGTCTCGATCAGCAGGTCCACCAGGGTTTCATCCCTCCGACTCAGGCGGACCTCCCGGCTCAGTGTAATTCCCCGCCATTTATTAATTTAGCAATATATATTTGTTGCGATGCAACCCGCCGACCCGTCGATGGCGACCGCGCGATCGCTTGCGTTTCGGGGGCGGACGGACCGATCCTCGGCCCGCGCCAACGTCTTTTGTCGAGAGGTCCGCGGCGACCCAGGAACCCTCAAATAGCAGTTCTCCTCTGTATCGATGCTCGGTCGCCCCTCCATGAAGATGCCCCAGCGTA